>CENJ01027078.1_pt1 | contig 15469 bp, 13 predicted proteins | sample 356161 | NCBI WGS metagenome assembly CENJ01 (sample SAMEA2619531, study PRJEB7988) | marine metagenome | biome: marine biome (ENVO:00000447); feature: surface water layer (ENVO:00002042); material: "saline water (ENVO:00002010), including plankton (ENVO:xxxxxxxx)" | depth 5 m
ATATTTGTAAAAAAAAATTATGTCTTCAGATAAAAATTTTCACGGTAATACAGGAATAATAGGATATATATATGTTTCCATTGCTTTAATTATCATAGCTGGACTCATATTTTTTGGATAAAACTTTTTTCCAACGATGAATTCAATTGGAAATCCATTAAATTCATTTTTTTCTTGGTATATAAAAAAGAGGATTGAAGAAATCAATAAGTTTATTAAATTCCCTATTCTATCTCAAAAAGCAACTCTTTTAGAACTTATCAACTTAAGTAAAAAAACAGTTTTTGGAGTAAAAAACAACTTTAGTTCTATTAATTCAGAGTCTGCCTATAAAAATCAAGTTCCATTAAGTCGATATCTAGAATTTGCCCCTTTCATTAAAAGACAAAAGCAAGGAGAACCTAATGTATTATGGCCAGGGAAAGTCAAGTGGTTTGCTCAATCTTCAGGTACCACGTGCGGGACAATTAAACATATTCCTATAACTAATGAATCTTTGAAAAAGTGCCACTACAAAGGAGGAAAAGATCTATTATCATTATATTACCATAATAATCCAAATACCCAATTATTTAAGGGCAAACATTTAATTATAGGAGGAAGCACACAAAAATTTTCCAGTGATCCGCAAATAAAAATTGGAGACTTATCTGCTATTATTATGGAAAATCTTCCTTGGTGGTGCGAGTGGAGAAGGTCTCCCAAAAAAGTAAATGAACTTGTTGAAAAAAAATGGGAGCAAAAAATACATTACATTATAGAAAACTCTTCCAAAGACGATGTTCGTATTTTAGCTGGCACACCGTCTTGGGTTTTAGTTATAATAAATCAGCTTTTAAAAGAAAATGAAATATCTAGTATTCACGATATATGGCCTAATTTAGAATTGTACCTACATGGAGGCTTAAATATAGAGCCCTATAAAAACCGTTTTCTAAAGTTGTTCAAAAAAAATATCAACTTTTATCAAAACTATAATGCAACTGAAGGGTTTTTTGGACTTCAACAAAAAAATGATGATGATGATATGTTATTAATGCTCGATTATGGAATTTATTATGAATTTATCCCCAAAAAAAACTGGCAAGAAGATCAACCAAAAACTTTATGTCTTGAAGAAATAGAACTTTTGAAACCTTACGAAGTGGTGATTAGTACTAACGGAGGATTGTGGAGATATCGACTAGAAGATACTGTTGAATTTACTTCTAAAAACCCATTTAAAATAAAAGTAGTTGGTAGAACTCAACAATTCATTAATATTGCGGGTGAAGAAGTGATGATTCAGCATATTGAAAAAGCACTTGAAAAAGCTTCAAAGAGGTGCAATTGTTCAGTATCAGATTTTATTGTTACTCCAGTTTTTGAGAAAAAAGAAAAGTCTATAGGACATCATTTATGGATAATTGAATTTATTAAAATCCCAAAAAATATAATTAATTTTAATACTATTTTAGATGGTGAACTTCAAAAAATAAATATAGATTATAAGGCAAAAAGAAAAAATAATTCTCCTTTAAAGCAGTTAAGTGTTAAACCAGTAAAGAAAAAGACTTTTTATAAGTGGTTGAAAAGTCATGATAAGCTAAGTGGCCAGAGTAAAATTCCACGTATAAATAATGATTTTAAAATTATCCATGAACTATTACAAGTTGACCATAATTATTAACGCTTTCCTCCTTTTGGGAATTTTCAATAATGCATTATCACAGCAATCATCAAAATATAACCTTTTAGAATTTCCTAAAAATAATCAAATAGAAATTGATCAATATGGCTATTTCTATGTCATAGATCAAGATAATCTTATAAAGTATGATAGCGAGGGTCATACGTTATATCACTACAGTAATAAATTGTTGGGAAATATTGACCAGATTGATATAAGCAACCCCCTTCGTCCGCTATTATTTTATAAAGATCAAGGATTAATAATTGTTTTAGATAATACTTTGTCACAACAAAAAGAGCCTATTTCGTTGAATGAATTGGGACTTTATCAAACTAGTTGTATCGCAAATAGTAATTTTGATAACGGAGTTTGGCTTTATGATATTGATGTAAATGAAATAATAAAAATCAACCATTTATCTCTAGTCAATTACCGAAGTGGAAATCTATCAGTTTTAATCCCGAATATGGAATTTCCTATTTTAAATCTAAAAGAAAAAAACAGAAAACTTTATGTTGTAACACGAAATAAAATATTTGTGATGGATCAATTTGGTTCACTTTTAAGCGTGATTACTTTATCTGCAGAGAAAGGGTTAATCATAAAAGAAAAAAACATTATTACTTATGATGGAAATGCTATTTGTCAATTCGATTTTTTAGATTTTAAAATTGATACTTTACTTAAAACTAAAGAGTACTTTAAAATAATGAAGTTAGAGAACAATATTGTCGCTGTTTCTAAGAACAGATCAAGAATTAATTATGTAAATTTAAATCAATAACTATCGCGAAAAGTTATTAACATTGCTCCGGTTTTTACTGCTATTTTTCTACTTTAGATATATAAATTATTTAAATATGCATATAGCTATTGCTGGAAATATTGGAGCTGGAAAAACTACATTAACAGGACTTCTTGCCAAGCACTATAATTGGGACACCCATTTCGAAGACGTAGACGAAAATCCCTATTTATTGGACTTTTATGATGAAATGCAACGATGGTCCTTTAATCTTCAAATTTACTATCTCAATAGTAGGTTTACACAAACCCAAGAAATAAGAAATAGTTCTAAAACGGTAATACAAGACAGAACCATTTATGAAGATGCTTATATTTTTGCACCTAACCTCCATTCTATGGGCTTAATGACCACAAGAGATTTTGAAAATTATTTTAGTCTTTTTAATCTTCTCGAGTCTTTCGTTTCTGCTCCGGATTTGTTAATTTATTTAAGGGCTTCTGTTTCTAAGCTTGTAGAAAATATTCAAAATAGAGGGAGAGAATACGAAGAGAGTATAAGGTTAGATTATTTAAAACGTCTTAACGAAAGATATGAAGCTTGGATTTCTACTTATGACAAAGGAAAACTACTAATAATAGATGTTGATTCTAATCAATTTAATGAAAATCAAGAAAATCTTGGTGAGATTATTTCAAAAGTAGATGCCGAATTGCACGGACTTTTTTAGAATTAATTCTTTTAGGTAATTATTTACAGTTATTTATTATTGAATTTGTTCATGGTATTTGTCATCCCGTTAAAACAGAAGCTTAGAATCATATCGTTAATAGTTTTTAATTTCTTTTCAATTAAGCTGGATTCGTCATTATTCCAATCTCCTAAAACAAAATCTATTTGTCTACCTTTTAAAAAATCGTTACCAATTCCAATTCTCAACCTGGGATAGCTCGTAGATGCTAGTTTTTCTTGAATACTTTTTAATCCATTATGCCCTCCGTCAGATCCTCTATTCTTCATTCTTAAAGTACCTAATGGCAGGTTAATGTCGTCGGAAATAATTAATAAATGAGAGTTTAATATTTTTTCTTTCTTTAACCAAAAATCCACCGCTTTTCCAGACAAATTCATAAAAGTATTAGGCTTTAACAAGAAAATTTGTTTGCCTTTATATTTAAAACTGCACTTTTCACCATATTTCTCAGAAATAAAAAAGGCATCAGCCTGTTTTGCAACATGGTCTAATGCCATAAATCCTATATTATGTCTGGTGTTGGAGTATTTTTCACCAGGATTACCTAATCCAACAATTAGAAATTTCAAAATTAGAGGATTAATCTATTCATCTTTCTTTGTTTCTTCGGATGGATTGGATTCAGTAGAACCTTCTGCTGCTTCTCCTTCTGCACCTTCCTCTTCTTCCTCCTCTTCTTCGTCTTCAATTACCGCCCTTGCAGTTTGAACACCTACCACAACTGCATTTTCAGGATCTAAAAAAACAAGCCCTGAAAGAGTTAAATCAGAAACCCTGATTTTATCGCCAATTTTAATTGGAGTTATATCAATTTCCACAGCATCAGGCATATCTTTTGCCAAGCCAAAGACTCTTAGACTTCTAAAGTTTTGTCTTAAATTTCCTCCATTTCTAACTCCTCTTGAAAACCCCTCTAACCTTACTGGTAAACTAATTTTAAATGGCTTATCATCTGAGATTTCTAAAAAATCTAAATGTAAAATTCTGTCTGTGACTGGATGAATTTGAGTTTCTTGCAAAATTACTTTTCGCTTCTTCCCATCAATATCTAATTCTAATAAATAGACATTTGGGGTGAAGACAATTTTTTTGGCTTCGTTTTCTAAAATGGAAAAATGAATTTGATCTTTGCCACCGTATACAACAGAAGGAATACTTCCATTTTTTCTTAGGTTAGCAGCACCTTTTTTCCCTACGTTCGTTCTTACCGAACCGCTCAATGATACTGTTTTCATAGTTATATTTTTATTATTTATAATTTAATTACCAAACAAAAAATGTTTGCTAATAGAGTTGAAATTTATATGTTGTTTCATGACTTCTGAAAATAAATCTGAAACTGAAAGTACTTTTATTTTTGAATTTTGTTTTTTAAGTTCTATAGTATTGGTCACAATAAGTTCTTTCAGAGCACTATTTTCAATTCTCTCATTTGCAGATCCCGAAAGTATTGGATGTGTACAACAAGCAGAAACTGACTTTGCACCATAATCTATAAATAGTTGAGCAGATTTTGTTAGAGTTCCAGCAGTGTCAATCATATCATCAATTATTACTACATCTTTATCTTTAACATCTCCAATTATAGTCATATCAGAAATCTCGTTTGCCTTTTTTCTTTGCTTGTAACAAAGCGCTAAGTCTACATCTAAAAATTTAGCATATGCATTAGCTCTTTTAGAACCTCCTGCGTCTGGTGCAGCAATAATTAAATTATTTAAGTTTTTAGACTTTAAATAAGGAGCAAAAAGAGTAGAAGCAAATAAGTGGTCTACTGGGACTTCAAAAAACCCTTGAATTTGGTCTGCATGTAAATCCATTGTCATTATCCTATTAACTCCTGCTGTTACCAACATATTGGCCACCAATTTGGCTCCAATAGCAACTCTCGGTTGGTCTTTTCTATCTTGTCTTGCCCAACCAAAATATGGTAAAACTGCCACAATTTTATGGGCAGATGCCCTTTTAGCTGCATCTATCATTAAAAGCATTTCCATTAAATTTTCTTGCGGGGGGGTAGTACTTTGAATAATAAATACGTCACAGCCTCTAACAGTTTCTTTAATAGAAATCCCGAACTCCCCATCACTAAATTTTTGTAACTCTACATCAGCTAGAGATTGACCGTAACTTTTAGCTATTTCAGAAGCTAAAATTTTGGAAGCAGAACAAGCTAATATTTTTACTTTATGTGACATTAGGGGTGCAAATGTAATCGATTTCTTATAAATATTAAATTATTTTTGCTAGTATAAAAACATAGACTAAATTCGCAAATCACTTGCCGAAGTGGCGGAACTGGTAGACGCGCACGACTCAAACTCGTGTGCCTAAGGGCGTGTGGGTTCGATTCCCACCTTCGGTACAAAATTTCTCAAATTATTAATAAACAGCTAAAATATGACTTTGCTTATTTAAAAATGGCAAGAGAATGGAGTGAACTCTCACACTGCACAAGAAAAAAAGTAGGTGCTATTATTGTTAAAAATAATATGATAATTTCAGATGGATTTAACGGGACTCCTTCAGGATTTGATAATAACTGTGAAGATGAAAATGGTGAAACTAATTGGTATGTACTTCACGCTGAAGCTAATGCGATTTTAAAAGTTGCTAAAAGCACAAATAGCTGTAATGAAGCGACTCTTTATCTTACTCTTTCTCCTTGCAAGGAATGTGCAAAATTAATACATCAGTCTGGAATTAGAAGGCTAGTATATTTAAAAGGCTATAAAGATTCAACAGGTTTAGATTTTCTGAAAAAAGCAGGCGTAATTATAGACCAAATTAAAGAAGAAGATTTTGAAAAAAAATAATAGAAATTTAGTATTGAGTCTTTTGTTATTTACAGGTTTTTTTTCTGCTGCCACCTATTGGATTGGCATTCAGCAAGGTCAGATTCTAACTCCGAGAGAAAGTTACAAATGGAATAATGTAGATATTGTTTTAGAGCATCTTCTTAATAATTATGTTGATTCTTTAGAAACTAAAACTCTCTCTGAAAAAGCGATAAATAACATTTTAAAAGATTTAGACCCTCACTCAACATTTATTCCTTCAAATCAAAGAATAAGACTTAATGAATCATTAGTAGGCCATTTTGGAGGTATTGGAATACGTTTTATGATCTACAATGATACACTTACAGTTGTTGATGTTATTGATAATGGACCTTCAAAAGCTGCAGACATTAAGAAAAGGGATAGAATAATATCAATTGACAAAGAAAATGTAGCAGGTATCAATCTTAAAAATGAGGACGTACTTAAAAAACTCAAAGGAATTATTGGAAGTCCAGTAAAATTAACGATTTTAAAACCTAATAAAACTATAGTTAGTAAAACCATTATAAGAGGAGCCATTCCTTTAAAATCTGTTCCTGCTTTTACTATGTTAAATAATGAAATAGGATATATCAAAATAAGTAGTTTTTCTAATACAACAGACCTAGAATTTAAAGCTGCTCTTCAAGATATTGTCAATAAAGGAGCAAAAAATCTAGTTTTAGACTTGAGGTTTAACGGAGGGGGATACTTACATCAAGCCATTAATATTGTAGATGAATTTCTAAATAAAAATCAACTAATTGTATACACTGAAGGAGCTCATTCTCAAAAAAGATCATTTTATGCAACTAATCAGGGCTTATTTAAAGACGGGAAGCTAATTATTCTTGTCAATAGTTCTACAGCATCAGCAAGTGAAATTGTTAGTGGTGCTATACAGGATAATAAAAGAGGTAAAATACTAGGTAGAAGAACTTTTGGAAAAGGGTTAGTTCAACAACCCTTAATATTACCCGATTCGTCTGAATTAAGAATAACTACTTCTAGGTATTATACCCCATCTGGGAAATGTATCCAAAAACCATATGGAGATAGTATTAACTATGAAAATGATTTAATCGACAGAATTGAAAGTGGCGAGTTAACTAATAATGATTCTATGCTTGATCAAAGTAAATTTAAAGGCGGCATTATTCCCGATGTTTATTCTCCGATAGACACTGTGAATTATAATGATCAAGTAAATAAAATAATTTACACTAGAAAGTGGAGAGACTTTTGCTTTAGTTATTATGAAAAATATCCCAATCATGAATATAGTGATGTTAAAGAATTTTACTACAAGTTTAAATTAAAAAATAATGAAATAGAACGCTTTTTAATTACTAGTTATTCAGATACAAATAAAATAGATTCTACTACCATGAAAGATTTAGAATGGAGTCTAAAAATTGAATTGAGCAGTTATTATTTTTCTGACCAAGCGAGATATATTATCAATACATTTAAAGATCTAGATGTAGAAAAAGCTATTTTAGAATTAAATAAATAATAATTTATTAGATATGTACAGAACTCATAACAATGGAGAACTAAGAATTTCAGACATTGATAAACATGTGAAATTATGTGGATGGGTACAGAAATCTAGACATTTAGGAGGAATGACATTTATTGACTTAAGAGATAGATTTGGTATAACTCAATTAGCTTTTAATGAAAATATCAATAGCCAACTTTGGGAGGAAGCAAGAAAAATTAATAGAGAATGGGTAATTGAAATAGAAGGAACAGTTAAAGAAAGAAGTAGTAAAAACTCTAAAATTAATACCGGTGATATTGAGATAGAAGTTAATAAATTAAATGTATTAAATAAATCTAAAACACCTCCATTTACTATAGAAGATGAATCAGATGGAGGAGAGGAATTAAGAATGAAATATAGGTTTCTTGATTTAAGGAGAGATCCATTACAAAAAAATTTAGTTTTAAGAAGTAGATTGGGAATGGAAATAAGGAATTATTTACAAAAAAATAAATTCTTAGAAATTGAAACTCCTTATTTAATTAAATCCACTCCTGAAGGAGCTAGAGATTTTGTAGTACCAAGTAGAATGAATCCTTCCGAATTTTATGCGCTCCCTCAATCACCCCAAACTTTCAAACAATTATTGATGGTCAGTGGATATGATCGATATTTTCAAATTGTAAAATGTTTCAGAGATGAGGATTTAAGATCCGATAGACAGCCAGAGTTTACTCAAATTGACTGTGAAATGGCCTTTGTAAATCAGCAAGATGTAATTAATACATTTGAAGGTTTGATAAAATATTTATTTGAAAAAGAAAAAAATATTTACTTTAAAGAAGACTTTCCAAAAATTACCTATGAAGAAGCAATAAAAAGATTTGGATCTGATAAACCGGATATGAGATTTGGTATGGAGTTTCACTATATCAAAGATTTAACTTTAGGGTATGACTTCAAGGTGTTTGACGAGGCTAAAACGGTAATTGCAATTTGTGCAAAGGGAGCCAGTACTTTTTCAAGAAAAAAAATTGATGAACTCACTAATTGGGTTAAGATACCTCAAATAGGTGCAAAAGGGTTAATATATGTGAAATGTAATGAAGATGGCACCTTTAAATCTTCAGTAGATAAATTCTTTGACCAAAAATGCTTATCAAAATGGGCCAATAATTGTCAAGCAGAAAAAGGGGATTTATTATTAGTATTAAGTGGAAATAAATCTTCCACTCAAAAACAGATGAATGAGCTCAGATTGAGGTTGGGGAAAGATCTTGGATTGTACAAAGAAGGTGACTATCAACCAGTATGGGTGATAGATTTTCCTTTATTTGAAAAAGACGAAGAATCTGGAAAATTTCATGCTATGCATCACCCTTTTACATCTCCAAAAAAGGAAGATGTAACACTTTTATCTTCTGCACCTGAGAAAGTGAGAGCTAATGCCTATGATTTAGCTATAAATGGGGTTGAGTTAGGTGGGGGATCTATAAGAATTCATGATAGAAATCTTCAAGAAAAAGTTTTTACCTGTCTTGGTTTTTCTGAGAATGAAGCATCGTCTCAATTTGGATTTTTATTAAATGCGTTCGATTATGGCGCCCCACCACATGGTGGTATTGCATTTGGATTTGATAGATTGTGTGCTCTTATGTCTAATCAAGACAACATTAGGGATTTTATTGCATTCCCTAAGAATAATGCCGGAAGAGATACTATGATTGATGCTCCTTCTGAGTTAGATGAAGAGCAGAAAAAAGAATTAGGAATTAATGTGGTTGGTAAGATTTAAGACTCTTTTTTTATAGCAAAAAGTGAAAGAAGTCCTAAAATTATCATAAAAGCAGTTTGAGTAGTCCACATTAATATACCAAAAGAGTTGGCAACTTCCGATGGGTATCCGTATAGGTTAATTAGGACCGAAGCTACCATAATGGGGTATAAGCCAATACCTCCTGGAGTTGCACCTATAGCAATTGTTCCTGCTATAAAACAGGCAAATATGGCATTAGTTGAAATAGATTCCATTTCGGGAACTGAAAGGGCTGTTAGCCACAACATGACTATATAAGCTATCCAAATAAAAATTGTGTGTAAAATAAATGCCAACTTTTGTTTTAGTTTTAATATTGTCATTCCCCCTTCTATAACTCCTTTAATAAAACTAACAGCCTTTGATCTTATTTTGGGAACAAATGCGATTAGTAAAATTACTAATACTACTAAAGAAGTTATTAATGGTACTAACCAATCAGGACTATTCCCCTCTGAGTTTGCTTGTCTTAATTGGTTGAAAGTATCTTGGTCAGATTGCAAAAAAAGAGTAATTATAAAAACCAAACCCAACATTAATAAATCAATAACTCTTTCAACTACAATGGTTCCAAATACTTTTTCAGATGATGATTTTTGATATTTACTAAAGTATCCAGCTCTTGCCACTTCTCCAGATCTAGGTATAGTTAAATTAATAATGTATCCGATCATTACACTGTGATACATCAAACTTAGTTTTGGATTCAAACCAAGTGGTTCTAATAAAAATTTCCAACGATATGATCTACTTAAATGACTTAGAAAGGCTACTGTAAGGGCTAGAAAAATCCATAAATAATTAACATTTTTAAATGAGTTTATAAAATCTTGCTTTGTAACTTCAGGTTCAATGTTAGCTATGTAAACTAGCTTATTATTGTCATTTTCAATAATCGGTTTCAACAAGGTTTTAGAAGGAGAATTAAAAACTTTTTCTGCTACTAAAGTAGAATATTCATCTTGTATTTCATCATATATTAACGGCTTTTGGAATTTAAAATGAGTATTTAAAAAGTCATTTTTTAAATCCAACTGATCCCCAGAACTAATTGCAGTGTTGAAAAGCTCCAAAGCTTGTTTTTCTGACAAAGAAGAAGCAATAAAAAAAGATCTTTTTTCGGCAGTAATGGCATTGGTTAAAAAATACCAAGTAAGATAAATACCAATAAAAATTGGTAAAATCACCTTAAAGAATTTAATAATTTTACTCTTCACGTTTAATTAATTGATTGCTAAATTATCAATTAACCTTACATTACTTAATTTTGTGGCGACAAATGCTCTGCATTTATCCTCTTTATTGATTTTATTAGAAAGGTTTATTGAATTTCTTATTTCAAAATATTCTGGGTCAGAAAAATCTTTCAATTTCTCAAGACAAACGCTTTCTAACTCTTTAATTTTTGAAAAACTAAAATTCATTTTACAAAAATTTAAAGTTTCATAAATTTTTGATGCGATTTTTTGCTGGTCCGGACTAAGTCTACTATTTCGTGAACTCATTGCTAATCCTGTTTGAAGTCTTCGAGTTGGGCAAAGTATAATTTCAATATTTTTAAATTGGTTTTTAGCTAACAAATTGACGATTAAAAACTGTTGGTAATCTTTCTCCCCGAAAAAAGCATATTGAGGTTTAATTAATTTAAAAAATATATTTAAAACTCTTAAAACCCCATTAAAATGTCCTTTTCTATGACATCCTTCTAATACTTGATCCAACCCATTTAAAGGAAAGTTGACTTTATTTTCTTGTTGAAAGAGTTCTTTAAATTTGGGGATAAATACTAAATCAATATTATATTTTTTTAATACCGAAAGATCGTATTCTAAATTTACTGGGTAATTACTAAAATCATTTGGATTGTCGAACTGAGTAGGATTTATAAAAATTGAAACCACTGTAAAGTCTGATTTTTCTTTTGATCGCTGAACTAAAGAAAGATGTCCATCGTGTAAGTCTCCCATCGTAGGAACAAAACCAATTGACTTATTCGTTTCAACATGAAGTGCTTTATTTAAATCTTGAAGATTATTAACTACTTGCATTAGATATAAAACTGTGTTAAAGCTACTGTAAATGTTGGGTTTATGTATTTTTTTTTTATATTTTTATACCTCAATATTTTAAAGAAGGAGATTAGTAGTTATGGAAAAAAGCAAAATACTTTACGTCACCCAAGAAATTAACCCATTTTTAATAGAGTCTGAAATAGCTGAATTTGTAAGAAAAATAGCACAGGGTGTTCATGAATCTGATAAAGAAATAAGAATATTTATGCCAAGATTTGGCGTTATAAATGAAAGGAGACATCAGCTTCACGAAGTAATCCGTCTTTCTGGTATGAACTTAATAGTAAATGATTACGACCACCCTTTGATTATAAAAGTGGCTTCAATTCCTCAAATAAGAATTCAAGTTTACTTTATTGATAATGAAGAATATTTTAAGAAAAAATTCATTTTTAAAGGGGCAGATGGAAAATATTTTAAGGATAATGATGAAAGATCCATGTTTTTTTCTAGGGGTGTTCTAGAAACTGTTAAGAAACTTGGTTGGATACCAGATATTGTTCATTGCCATGGTTGGATGACTGCTTTAATGCCTGTGTATTTAAAATCGATGTACAAAAATGACCCTCATTTTTCAAATGCTAAGGTTATTTATACTATATACAATCAAGATAAAAAATTGAAGTTTTCTAAAGACTTTAAAACCAAATTAAGTTTTGATGAAATTCCTACTGAAGAATTAAATTTACAAGGAGTAACAGATGTAAATAAGCTTCATGAAATTGGGTGTAATTGGAGTGATGCCGTTTCAATTGGTAGCTCAGAAATAGACGAAAAGATTTTAGAACATACTCAAAATTCTGTAAAATCTGTACTTGAATATCACGATGAAGAACAAACAATAGAAGCTCATCAAAATTTTTATGATAAAGTTCTTAGTGAAAATGGAGTTCTTGCATAACCAGTATTCTTTTTTTTGTAGGAATATTTTATCGCTAATTTTTTTTCAAATATTTTTTCTCAACATTTCTTGCGATAAAAATAATGAGTTTGGATTAGAGATTAATCCAGATTCTAATAATTTAGAAGCTTTCATTTCTGATACTTTTGAATTAAATACTTTTTCAGTTTATTCAGATAGTGTAAAAACGGACGAGTTAGTTGGTTCTAGCCAGTTTGTAAGCGGTAGCGGAAGTCCCCTTGGAAATTATATAGATCCAGTATTTGGAGAAGTGAATGCTTCTATTTATACCCAAATTCGATTAGAACAAGCTTATGATTTCACTCCTTCCAACGGAACTTTAAACGATGTAGTGGTAGATTCTGCTGTCTTATATTTAGCAGTAGACGGATCTTTTAGCACTTTAAACGAACAAGAATTTTTAGTAGAAATAATTGATGAAGATTTTTATAAAGACTCAAGCTATTATAGTAACCAAAGTTTATCTACCAAAGGAACAAATATTGCAACTTCTGGGAGTTTAAAAGTAGATCCGCTTTTTCCTGGATTATTTGCCGGAGGGTATGTTGATCAATCTATTTTAAGAATTACTTTAGATGTGAATGAATTTGCCCAGCCTATTATTGAAGAATCTGGAAACGATGCTTTAAATGGAAATGATGGAAATAACGAATTTTTATCTTTTTTTAAAGGCCTTAAAATATCTAGTTCGTCTGGTACAGATGGTGGGCTTTATTACATAAATTTATTAAACTCATTTTCTAGAATAAGATTGTTTTTCAGAGATACTAGTGGGTTAGCGTCTGAGCATGATACATTAGATTTTGATTTTAATATCAATTCTAACTGTGCTTATTATCATCAGGTAATACATGATTATTCTAATACTTCTGTTGAGGCTGCGGTAAACCAACCTGAACTTGGATTGAATCAATTCTACATTCAAACATTAGGAGGAGTAAATGCAAGATTTACCATCCCAAGTATAGATTCTTTAATTGATCAAAATATTATGATAAATAAAGCTGAAGTAATTCTTCCTTTTGAAGATTATTTATATGACGAATACACTCCTCCTACGAGTTTATTTATTTATAGAAAAAATAGTGCAGGAAATTATGAGTTTTTACCTGATTTATTTGAGGGAAGTCAAGGAGGTAGTTACGATTTTATAAATAAAAATTACAAGTTTAATATAACTAGACATATTAACGAGATATTAACTGAGAAAACTCCCAATGATACTATTAAAATATTACCTAACGGTAATGGAGTTACTGCTAACAGAATAGTTTTAAATGGTCGAAATTCAACCAAAAAAAATAAAGCTAAAATTATAATTTCTTATTCAAAATACTAAAAATTTATGTGTGGTATAGTTGCTTATTTAGGGCCTAAAAATGCTTACGAAATAGTGATAAAAGGTCTTCAAAGACTAGAATATAGAGGTTATGACAGCTCTGGAGTGGCTATTCATAATACAAAATCTGTAAATGTTTATAAGCAAAAGGGGAAAGTTCAAGATTTAATTGATTACGCAGACGAAAAAGATACTGAAGGAAATTTAGCCATCGGTCATACAAGATGGGCTACCCATGGATTACCAAATAATATTAATGCACATCCGCATCAATCAGGAGATCATAAAATAAGCTTAGTACATAATGGAATTATTGAAAATTATTCCATCCTTAAGAAAGAGCTAGAACAAAGAGGTCATGAATTTAAAAGTGAAACAGATACTGAGGTCTTAGTACACCTTATTGAAGAAATACATAAAAACAGTAAATATGATTTATTTAACTCTGTTAGATTGGCTTTAAATGAAGTTATCGGTGCTTATGCAATTGTGATTATAAATAATGAAAATCCACACGAGTTAATTGCTGCTAGAAAATCAAGCCCTTTAGTAGTGGGAATTGGTGATGGAGAATATTTTTGCGCTTCTGATGCTACTCCTATTGTAGAATATACAAAAAATGTAGTTTATTTAGAAGATGGAGAAATTGCTCAAATAAGTCTCAAAAATGGCTTGAAGCTAAAGACCATAGCTAATCAAGAAATAACTCCTTATATACAAGAACTTGAACTACACTTAGAAGCTCTTGAAAAAGGTGGTTACGAACACTTCATGCTTAAAGAAATATATGAACAGCCTAGATCTATATTGGATTCAATGAGAGGGCGAATTAGTGTTTCTAAAAGTAAAGTAGCTCTAGGAGGAATTTTAGACTACGAAGAAAAGCTAATCTCTGCTAAAAGATTAATTTTTGTTGCTTGCGGGACTTCTTGGCATGCAGGGCTAGTAGGAGAGTATTTAATTGAGGAAATAGCTAGAATTCCTGTTGAAGTGGAATATGCATCTGAGTTCAGATATAGAAATCCCATTATTAATAATGATGATTTTGTAATTGCTATATCGCAATCAGGAGAAACTGCAGACACACTAGCCGCCTTAAAACTAGCTAAGGAAAGAGGAGCTACTCTTATGGGAATTTGTAATGTAGTCGGTAGTTCTATTTCTAGAGAAACTGATTGTGGGTCTTATACTCATGCTGGTCCTGAAATTGGAGTGGCTTCTACAAAAGCATTTACCGCTCAAGTTACCATATTAACGTTAATGGCCTTGATGATGGGCAAAAGAAAGAAAACCATTACTAATGAGCGATTTAATAGGTTGTTAATTGAGCTGAAAGCTATTCCAGATAAGCTTAAAACAGTATTAAAAGAAAATGATTTAATAGAAAAAATTGCCAAAATTTATTACCAATCAACCAATGCTCTTTATTTGGGAAGAGGCATTAATTTCCCTTTAGCATTAGAGGGAGCTCTGAAACTCAAAGAAATATCTTATATACATGCAGAAGGTTATCCAGCTGCAGAAATGAAACACGGCCCTATAGCTTTAATTGATGAAGAAATGCCTGTTTTTGTAATTGCTACCCAGGACTCTAGTTATGAAAAAATTGTTTCCAATATTCAAGAAGTGAAAGCAAGAAAGGGAAAAATTATTGCTATAGTTACTCAAGGTGATAAAGAAGTTAAGAAAATTGCAGATCATTATATAGAAATTCCCAAATGTGACGAATTGCTGGTCCCTTTATTAGCAACCGTACCCTTACAATTACTTAGCTACCATATTGCACTATTAAGAGAATGTAATGTTGATCAGCCAAGAAATTTGGCAAAGTCTGTAAC
>CENJ01031696.1_pt1 | contig 15460 bp, 14 predicted proteins | sample 356161 | NCBI WGS metagenome assembly CENJ01 (sample SAMEA2619531, study PRJEB7988) | marine metagenome | biome: marine biome (ENVO:00000447); feature: surface water layer (ENVO:00002042); material: "saline water (ENVO:00002010), including plankton (ENVO:xxxxxxxx)" | depth 5 m
TAACTTCTGAAAAAATAGTCAAATTAAAGGAAGAACTAAAAGAGCAATTAAAATCTACAAAATCCAAAACAGATTATACTATTCCCGGACAACCTTTTGATGTTGGGTCAAGACATCCAATCTCCATAATCAGAGATCAAATTATTGAAATATTTTCTAATATTGGGTTCAATATTTCTGAGGGCCCTGAAATTGAAGACGATTGGCACAATTTTACAGCTCTTAACTTCCCAGAAGAGCACCCAGCAAGAGATATGCAGGATACATTTTTTATAAATAAAGATTTTGCTCTTAGAACTCATACTTCTTCAGTCCAAGTTAGAGTTATGGAAAATAATCAACCTCCGATTAGAACTATATCACCTGGAAGAGTTTACAGAAATGAAGCAATATCTGCTAGAGCTCATTGTTTTTTTCACCAAGTTGAAGGTTTATATATTGATAAAGATGTTTCATTTGCAGATATGAAACAAACGCTTTTGTATTTTACTAAAGCCATGTTTGGTAGCGAAACGAAAATTAGATTAAGACCATCGTACTTTCCTTTTACTGAACCTTCAGCTGAAGTGGATGTTTCTTGCACAATTTGTAAAGGAAAAGGGTGCAACGTTTGTAAGTATTCTGGATGGTTAGAAATCATGGGTTGTGGAATGGTAGACCCCAATGTTTTAGAGAATTGTAAAATTGATCCTAATAAATTTGGAGGATATGCTTTTGGAATGGGAATAGAAAGAATTGCACAATTAAAATATGAAGTAAATGATTTAAGGCTTTATTCTGAAAATGATGTTCGTTTTTTAAAACAATTTACTCCAGAATCTTAATTATTGTATTAATGATTCCAGTCAAAATCTTTCAATTCTTCGAGACAATAGGTAAGAAGATCAATACAGTTTTGAACATCTTTTTTGTGAACCATTTCAATTACTTGATGTATATGCCTTGTTGGTATAGAAAATGCTCCAGCTATTGAACCACCGGGAGTCATTCGTTGTATGCTTGCAGTATCAGTTCCTCCAGCTGTAAGAATTTCATTTTGCCATTGTATGTTATGGGCATTTGCAGTATTACGCATAAATTGCACCATTCTTGTATCACAAATAGTACTGGCATCCATAATTTTTATAGCAACACCTTTTCCTAGTGAAGTAATTTTTTCGTGTTCTGCAGCACCAGGTACATCATACGCAATGGTAGTGTCTAGCCCAAATCCAAAATCTGGTTTAATTTTCTGTGTTGCCACTTGTGCTCCTCTTATTCCTACTTCTTCTTGAACTGTAAATACAGCATAAGTGTTAAAATCTGGAGTTTTTATTTTTTTTAATGCTTCAATTAAAACAAAAACAGAAATTCTGTTATCTAAGCTTTTACAATTTACACAATCTCCCATTTCAATAAGTCCTCTTTCTCTTGTAACAGGATCTCCAACTTTTACTATTTTATCAACCTCAGACTTTTCTAATCCTAGATCTATGTAGTAGTCTTGAATTTTGGGAACTCTGTTTTTTTCTTCAGTGGTCATTACGTGTATAGGCTTAGAACCCATTACCCCAACCAAATTTTTTTTTCCGTGTACTATTACTCTTTGTGAGGTAAGAGTTTTTGGATCGAACCCTCCTAACGGGTGAAACTTTAAAAACCCTTTGTCATTTACATGGGTTACTATAAATCCAATTTCATCCATATGAGCGGCAATCATAACTGATTTAGTATCGTCCTTCCCTTTTTTTAAAGCAATGACATTTCCCATATTATCTATGTTTATATCGTCAACACAGTTTTCAATTTCTTTAAGAACTAAATTTCTTACCCTATTCTCAAATCCTGGAGCACCCGGTGTCTCACAAATATTTTTAAGTAATTTAATATCGACCATCTTATTCTATGTAACTCAATTTAAGCATATTGGTTTTCCCACTTTCACCCAAAGGAATACTAGCTGTATTAATAATTAAATCTCCACTTTCTACATAATTCTCATTTTTCAAAAGATGCATTATATCGGCTATAGTGTGATCTGTGCTAATTGTTTTATCATAATAGAATGAACTTACTCCCCAAACAAGTGACAGGGTGCTTAATAACTTTTTATTACTTGAAAAAACATAAATCTCTGACTTTGGTCTTTGACTTGAAATTTTATAAGCAGTGTATCCAGAATGAGTCATAGTTATAATGGCTTTTGCTTCAACTCTTTGAGCTAATCTACAAACATTAAAACATATAGAATCTGTTATAAATCTATCGTTATTTTTTTCTGGCATTGTTTCTTTAACATAGATTTTTTCATATTTAGACTCTACTTCATGAATAATTCTAGACATAATTTTGATTACTTCAACGGGGTGTTTCCCTACAGAAGTTTCTCCACTTAGCATAACTGCATCTGCACCATCCATCACAGCATTGGCAACATCATTTACTTCAGCTCTGTTAGGGGTAATATTATCCATCATACTTTCCATCATTTGAGTAGCAATTATGACAGGCTTGGCCATATCTTTTGCTAAACTAACAATTTGCTTTTGAACAAGAGGAACTGTTTCTAATGGCACTTCTACTCCTAAATCCCCTCTAGCAACCATAACAGCATCCGTTTCACTTAGAATCCCTTTTAGGTCATGAACAGCTTCAGGTTTTTCAATTTTTGCAATTATTTTTGCTTCTCCTTTATGACTATTAATTAAATGTCTAAGCTCAATAACCTCTCTTGCAGATCTTACAAATGAAAATCCTATCCAATCCACTTTTTGATCTAGAGCTACTATTAAGTCAGATCTGTCTTTATCTGTTAAACTAGAAATGCTAATATTAGTTTCAGGAAGGTTGAGCCCTTTTTTAGAAAGTAATAACCCCCCTGCAATTACTTTTGTTTTCACAGTATCTAATAAGTTAGTTTCCATTACCTCAAGATGAATTTTACCGTCATCTAATAACATTTTCTCCCCTTTTTTTACATCTTTTGGTATTCTATCGATAAAAATTTGAGCAGCTTTTTTGAAGGCATGTTTCTCAAGAGTTGTCAAATGAAATTCTTCTCCATTTTCTAATAAAAGGCCTTTTTCAGGCATTTCACCAATTCTGATTTTTGGACCTTGTAGATCTGCTAAAATTGCAGAATGTGTCCCTAATTCTTTATCGACTTTTCTTATACTATTTATAGCGTTAATATGATCGTCATGACTTCCGTGTGAAAAATTGACCCTGAAAACATTAACACCTTCGTTAATCATAGATTTTACAATATTGAGGTTACCTGTTGAGGGGCCTATTGTTGCGACTATTTTGGTTCTTTTGCTCATATTAAAATATTAAATTTTCTTTAGACTTAAGTTGTTCTACTATAACATAATTAGTAGTTAAAATAAATGGAATAGTTTTTAATTTGTTCAGATAAAAATTGTAAGATTTTTTTTCATCGGATTTAATTAATAAAAAAAAATCAAAATGAGATTCTTCAGGGATTAACCAAGTGCTATTACATTTGTTTTTAATAAGGTAATATTCATCTGAATTTGCACTGTTGGTAAATGAAAATACTGGGAAATTAGCGTTGGGTTTAGAATTACTACTAAAAACAAGTTCAATATCATCTTTTGTTTTGGAAAGATTTAAGCCTAGAGTACTATTTACTGCCCAGCATAATCGATAATCCTTTTCATGACAACAAATACCAAGAAGATTAAAGTCAAATTCGTATTTTTCTTCCAATAAATGTTTCATATATAATAGTTTTATAGTAATTAATTTATAAAAATTTATTTATTTAAAATTTTCTATAATAAAATTAGAGATCGTAAAAAGTTTGTTCTCTTTAAACTTACCAGCCATTAATTGAATTCCAAAAGGCATACCATTACTATGTTTTCCAATTGGTAATGAAATTGCAGGTAGTCCCACAATATTTGCATGAACTGTAAAAATATCCTGTAAATACATTGTTATGGGGTCTTTAATTGCTCCAATATTAAATGCTGTAGAAGGAGTTGTAGGAAATAATAGCACATCATTATTTTCAAGCATTTGCTGGGTTTTAAGGGATATTAATCTTCTAACTTTTTGAGCTTTTGTAAAATATGCATCATAGTACCCTGAACTTAAAACAAAGTTTCCAAGCATGATTCTTCTTTTTACTTCAATACCGAAACCCTCAGATCTTGAGTTTTCGTAAGTGCTTTCTATATCATTAGAATGTTTGGACCTAAATCCAAAATGGGCTCCATCATATCTTGAAAGGTTGGAACTTGCTTCAGCTGTGGTTAAAACATAATATGTGGGAACAATATAACTTAAGTAGGGGAATTTTAATATTTCAATCTTATGGCCATTTGACTTTAGCTTTTCAATAATTGTTAAGGTTTTATCTTTTATTTCACTATCTAAACCTTCAAAATTCAAATATTCATCAGGAATTCCAATTTTTAATTTTTTTTTAATGGATTTAATGAATTGGTTATTGCTTTGCCTTTTGGAAATGGTACTGTCATATTTATCTGGTCCACTAATTACATGACTTATCAAATTGGTGTCATGAATATTGTTAGAGAAAATACCTATCTGATCAAAACTTGAACCGTAAGCAATTAAGCCATGTCTTGAAACTCTTCCATAGGATGGTTTAAAACCAATAACACCACAAAATGAAGCAGGCTGTCTAACAGAACCTCCAGTATCTGATCCAAGTGTAGCTGTACATAATTTCTCAGCAATTGCAGATGCCGAACCCCCGGAAGATCCACCAGGTACTTTTTCATTATTTACTGGGTTTTTAACTGGGCCATAAATACTATTTTCGTTAGAGCTTCCCATAGCAAATTCATCACAATTAAGCCTACCAATTAAGATACCATCTTCTTGAAGAATTTTTTGTACAGAAGTAGCTGAAAATGTAGATTTAAATCCCTTTAATATTTTAGAACTGGCAGTAACATAATGTCCTTCATAACATATATTGTCTTTCAAACCAACAAACATTCCAGCTAGCAATCCAGAATTTTTATTGATAATTTTTGATTGAACTTCTTTTGCTTTTTTAAGAGATTCTTCTTCAAAAATCTCAATGAATGCATTTGTTTTGGAGGATTTTATTCTTTGAATATATTCTTTACAAATTTGAACTAACGATAATTTGCCATCGGCTACTAATTTTTGTATCTCTTCTAAAGATTCAGGTATGTTCAATTCAATTATTCTTTAGTATCTGATTCTTCTTCGTTTTTAGTAGCGTCTTTAAATTCTTTGACTCCTTTACCAAGACCTCTCATTAACTCTGGAATTTTTTTTCCACCAAATAGAAGTAAAACAACTACTAAAATTATTATTATTTGTGGTGGCCCTATTATTCCTAATAAAATTGTATTCATTTTGAATTTTTTTAATATGTAAATCTACTAAATGTTTTTTATTAAAGTTTGATTCCAATCAATGCAGCTACACATCCTTTGACATCTTCTGAACTATTATTGTTTTCAGGTGCCCTTAATGTTATGATAAGTTGTTGAGTAGATCCAACTTTAAAGTCAAATATTTTAGATCCGTCTCCGTTATTGTCATAAAAAAGTTGCCTTCTGGTATTTCTTATTGTAAGCTGTAAGTCTCCAAGAATAGAGTCTGAACAAGCATTTACTCGATAACTTTGACCATCATAAAAAGTGGTAATATATTGATACTTTTCTCCAGGAGCGATTTCTTTGTTGGCAGACTGTCCAGTGGGCATAAAAGACTTACTAAGTTCTTTCTTGCAACTTTTTGCAAACCCTTTACATTGAGCATATAGCCCTATAGAAAATAGTAATAGACCAACACTAAATATATATTTCATAATATATGATTTTTACTAAATTAATCAATTTTAGGACCATTTAAATGGAAAAACAACTAATTATTATTTCGAAATTAAGACTAAAATCTTTATTAAAAGACTTTTTAATTGATTTTATATTTTTAATTTCTTAAATCATTTGTTATCATTTTATAATTATTCTAATTTTTAAAATCATCATCTCATTAATCCTCATATCAAGATGCAAACTTTCCAATCAAGAATTCAGCTTCCTTGTGACTCTATTTTTTATAAAATTAATGTGCAATTAACCAATTTTCTCCGACTCCAATTTCCACTTCTAAAGGGACATCAAATTTTATAGCATTCATCATTTCTTTTTCAACTAATAACTTCAATTTTGCTTCTTCTTCTTTATGCATGTCAAAAACTAATTCGTCATGAACTTGAAGAAGCAGTTTTGATTTTAAATTATGCTGTAATAATTGCTTATGAACGTTAATCATAGCAATTTTTATAATATCTGCAGCACTACCTTGGATAGGGGCATTTATAGCATTTCTTTCGTCAAACCCTCTCATTGTAGCATTGCCACTATTTATATTATTTAAAAATCTTTTTCTTTTAAAAAGCGTTTCAACATAGCCATTTTTTTTGGCAAAATTAATAGTTGAATCCATATAATTTTTAACATTTGGAAACTCTTTAAAATAATTATCAATAATTTCTTTAGCTTCTTTTCTTTTAATCCCCAATCGCTGAGATAATCCAAATGCAGAAATTCCATATATGATACCAAAATTTACCATTTTTGCTTTTCCTCTCATTTCTCTAGATACTCTTTCTAAATCCACTTTAAAAATTTTAGATGCAGTTTCAGTATGAATATCTCTACCCACTGTAAAAGCATTGATCATGGATTTATCTTTACTTAATCCTGCAATTATTCTAAGTTCTATTTGTGAATAATCAGCACACAATAACAAGTGGTTATTGTCAGAGCTGCAAAATGCTTTTCTAATTTCTTTGCCTAGTGCTGTTCTCACTGGAATATTTTGCAAATTAGGTTTATTGGAGCTCAATCTTCCAGTTGATGTTACTGTTTGCATGTAGTTGGTATGAATTTTCTTGGTTACCCTAGAAATTAGCTTTGGAAGAGCATCTACATAGGTAGAAAGTAATTTTCTTCTAGTTCTGTAGTCTAAAATATCTTCAATAATGGGGTGTGTACCATTTAGTTTTAATAGGGTAGATTCATCCGTTTTATATTGTCCTGTTTTTGTTTTTTTAGCTTTATCGTCCAGCATTAATTTTCCAAATAAAACTTCGCCCAATTGCTTTGGTGAATCTATATTAAACTCTATTTCACTATGCTTGTAAATAGACTTTTCTAAATCAGCTAAACTTAATTTAAGTTTTTCGGAAAATTCTAAAAGCGAGGATGTATTTATTTTTATTCCTTCCTTTTCCATATCATGCAGTACCCTTAAAAGAGGCATTTCTACTTTTTCAAATAGAAAATCCAAGTTTAGATCTTTAATTTTATCTTTAAATTCTAGATAGAGCTGAAATGTCAAATCAGCATCTTCTGCTGCATAATTCTTTAAATCATTTAAATCCACCTCCTCCATTTTTTTGGTAGGTTTTGATTTTTTCCCAATTAATGACTCTATAGAAATGGGATTATAATTTAAAACATTTCGCGAAAGGTGGTCTAAATTATGTCTCTGTTCAGGATCTATTAAATAGTGAGCAATCATTGTATCAAAACAGTGATCACTTATTTTAATCCCATATTTAAATAAAATTCCATAATCATATTTTAAATTATGTGCTATTTTTAAAATAGGGGAATTAAAAAAATCTTGATAAAGGTTTATAAGTTCAGGATTTTTAGAAAAGTCACAATAATATGCTTCGTTTTTTTTGAAACAAAAAGAAATTCCAAGTAATTGTGCTTTACTAATTTCAAGGGATGTAGTTTCTGTATCAAAAGCCACTGCCTTTTCCATAAATAATTTGGCAATTAAATTTTCATGTTCAATCGGACTTTCTATAAGATAATATTTTGGATTTACAGATAAAAAGTTAGCTAATGAAATTTCTTGATTAGAATTACTTTCTAATTCACTATTTGAAAATAAGTCCATTTGCTGTTCCTGATAAATAGGTTTGCCCAAAATCCTTTTCCCAAGTTGATTAAACTCTAAATCTTTAAGAATTAGAGTTAATTTTTTTTCATTAATTTCTTTTCTCTCAAATTCTTCTTCATCAAAAGCAATAGGACAATCAAGAATTATAGTCGCAAGTTGCTTAGAAATCAAACCCTGTTCAGCAAAGTTTTCTACATTTTCTTTTTGTTTTCCTTTTAAATCAGCTGTATTTTCTAATAAATTTTCAATGCTACCATAAGTTTTAATTAGTTTTTTAGCGGTTTTTTCTCCAATACCTGGAATACCTGGAATATTATCCACAGCATCTCCCCAGAGTCCTAGAATGTCAATTACTTGTTCAGGTCTTTCAATCTCAAATTTTTCACAGACTTCTTTCGGGCCTAGTATTTCACTTGGATTTCCGCTTCTGCCAGGCTTATAAATAAAAATATTTTCACTCACTAGCTGTCCAAAATCTTTGTCAGGAGTCATCATAAAAACCTGATAACCTTCTTTTTCAGCTTGTTTAGCTAACGTACCAATCAAATCGTCTGCTTCAAAACCATCTTCCATTTTAAAAGGAATATTCATTGCGTTTAGAATATCAAAAATATAGGGAATAGATTTTCTAATATCTTCCGGCATTTCTTGCCTATTTGCTTTATATTCCACAAACACGTCTTCTCTGGTAGATCCTCCAGGAGGGTCAAAAATCACTCCAAGGTGAGTGGGTTGATGTTTATTTATAACTTCTAACATACTATTACAAAATCCAAATATTGAGGAGGTATTGAGTCCTTTAGAATTAATTCTTGGATTATTGATGAATGCAAAATGGGCCCTGTATATTAGTGCATAAGCATCAAGTAAAAAAAGTTTTTTTTCCATTAAATATTATATAAGTAGGTTAATACAGTTTGTCCTGTAGCCTTTAATGTGGGTTTGTGGATAATCTCTAAATTGTCTTGATGTGTGTGATGAAATCTTCCAAAATCATATCTGTTGGTAATCGGACTTATGTCATAATGTATAATATCCAAAGTAGGTATCTGTGCTAGCTTATTTATATAGGTATGGTCATCAGTAAGAGGAGGAGCAATTTTTTTCTTAAAATAATTCCCATAACCTAAATAGCTGCCAAGTTTCCAAATTTTATTTAGGTAATAACCAGCATATTGCCTAGAGATTTCTTCTTTTGGAAAAACAGCATTTTTTGCACCGACCATATCCAGTAATATTCCAAATTTTGGTTTTTGATAGTTTTTGTCCAAATTGTAGCACCAGTATTGTGATCCAAGACACCAAGTGTCATTCATACTGTTTAAATCAAAAAAACTTGAATTATAACTTGGAGCACCGTAGTCTTCCACATCAAAAAATATAAAATCAATCCCTAACTTTAAACTATCTAATGATAAAACTCTAGCTAATTCTAAAAGAACACCTACACCACTTGCCCCATCGTTAGCTCCTATAATTGGTTGATTAATATTTATAGAATCTCTATCAGCAAATGGTCTTGTATCCCAATGAGCACAAAGCAAAACCTTAATATTAGAACTAGGATTTAGCTGAGCTATGATATTCCTTACAGGAAGTTTTTCACCGTTAAAAGCAACAACTTCACCAATTTGCTCGGTTACTTTTAATTTAAAATTTGTTAATTTATTTACGAGCCAATTTCCGCATTTTTTATGAGCATTTGTCTGGGGAACTCTAGGACCAAAATCAACCTGTTTTTTTATGTATTTGAACGCGCTGTCAGCATTAAATTCTCCTCCTTTTTTCCAAGTTTCTTTTAAGGGTATTTTATTCTTAAATTCTTTAGGATCTTCATTATTACAACTAAATAAAACAATTATTAGAAAAAAACTGAAGAAAAAATTAATCTTGTGAATTTGCATGAAACAGTATAATAACTTCTTCAGCTAAAATAACTAATTCATTATAAATGAATCTTTATTCCTATAATTAATATTTACAATTCATATATAGATTATGAACTATATTTGTTATGAATGAAATTATATTCAAAAAAACAACGTTGGAAAAAAATATTACTTTTTTCAGGAATAGGAATTATTGGAATAATATTTTGGTTAACCTCTACCTTAGTTTCTAACGTTAAACGATCTGAACTTGAAAAAATCGGTCTTTGGAGTCAAGCTATAAAAAAGAAAGCAGAACTGGTGAGGCTAACCAATGATGCTTTTGCAGAACTTGCTCAGAATGAGAGTGAAAACGTTTACTTATGGGCAAGAGCTACAAAAGAATTTCAAAAATCTTTAAACGATTTTGGTTTAGCATTAGAGATTATTCAAAATAATAAAAATATTCCTCTAATTTTAACCAATAACGAAAATCAGTATATTTCTCATAAAAATCTTGAAATTTTAGACACCTTTTTATCCAATAATCCCCCGCCATTTTTAATAGATTCTATTATCTTTAATTGGAGTCGACAAAATGCCCCCATTGAGTTTAATTATTTTGAAAACCGAATTCAAAAAATTCATTATTCAAATTCTCCAAAATATTTTTTATTGGAAAAACAACGAGATTCTTTATTAAATGCTTTTTCAATAGAGCTAATGAATAATATAGCTCAACTTCCAGTAGTTTTTTGGAGTTTGAATGGAGATTCTTTAATAGCTTCTAATGTTATTGATCCATTTACAGATATTTTACAAACTAGAAATACCATTTTTCAAATGAAAAAAAATAATCAACCCGTAGAAATAAATTTGGGGGACAGTCAAAAAGGTATTATTTATTACAGCAACTCCAAAATTTTATTTCAATTGCAATATTTTCCAATTTTTACTCTATTAATAATTGCTTTATTTCTTTTAGTATCCTATTTATCATTTAGTTCTTTCAGAAGATCTGAACAAAATCAAGTGTGGGCTGGAATGGCAAAAGAAACTGCGCATCAATTGGGAACTCCATTATCTTCTCTACACGGTTGGATTACTCTTTTGAGAGATGAAAAGTCTATTAATTCTGAAGCCTTAAATGAAATGGAAAAAGATATTCAGAGATTAACAACAGTAAGTGATAGATTTTCTAAAATTGGATCTTCAGTGGAAATTGTAAATACTGATTTAGTAGATTTTTTTAATAATTACATTGATTATATGAAAAAACGAATTCCTAAATCAGTCACACTTGTTTCTAAGTTTAGTCATGAAAAAATATTTGCCAATATAAATGCTCCCTTATTTAGTTGGGTTTTTGAAAATTTAATTAAGAATTCAGCAGATGCACTGGATGGAAAAGGCAATATTTTTTTAGCAGTTGAAAAAACATCTAAAAATATTATAATCAAAGTAAAAGACGATGGGAAGGGAATCGCTCCTTCCATTCAGAAAACTATTTTTCAACCTGGTTACACTACAAAAGATAGAGGCTGGGGATTGGGGCTTTCACTCGCTAAAAGAATAGTAGAAGGGCATCACTATGGTAAAATATCTATCATTTCAAGTAAGCAACATGAAGGAACTGTCATAGGAGTTATACTGCCAATTTCAAATTAACTTTTCGCCAAAATTGATAAAGCCATAATAGTTGTTATTTTTACCTAAATTAAATTTATTATGGAGATTAAAAAAATATTAAAATCATTAGGAATAGAAGGCTCTAATTTTGGTGCTGCTATCGGCGGAGAATGGATCAAGACTAGTGGTGTAAAAATAGCTTCTTACTCACCTGTTGATGGAGAAAAAATTGGAGAAGTTATTGCTGCGTCTCCAAATGATTATCATCATTGTATAGAAGCCGGATTAGATGCATTTTCTTCTTGGCGTATGATGCCAGCTCCTCAAAGAGGAGAAGTTGTAAGACAATTTGGAGAAGCCTTAAGACAAAAAAAAGAAGCTTTAGGAACCTTAGTTTCATATGAAATGGGAAAATCCTTTCAAGAAGGGTTAGGGGAAGTCCAAGAGATGATTGACATCTGTGATTTTGCTGTTGGATTATCAAGACAATTACATGGACTTACGATGCATTCTGAAAGGCCAATGCATAGAATGTATGAGCAGTATCATCCTATTGGAGTAGTTGGAATTATATCTGCATTTAATTTCCCCGTTGCTGTTTGGGCTTGGAATACAGCCTTAGCATGGATTTGTGGAGACGTTTGCATATGGAAACCATCTGAAAAGGCTCCACTATGTGGAGTTGCTTGTCAAAAAATTATGGCCCAGGTTTTAAAAGCCAATAACTTACCTGGAGGTATTTGTTCAATAGTTATTGGAGATGCTGAAATTGGGAAACTTTTGGCAGCTGACAAAAGAGTACCGTTAGTCTCGGCTACTGGATCTACAAAAATGGGGAAATCTGTTGGAAAAGTAGTTGGAGAAAGATTGGGTAAATCTCTTTTAGAATTAGGAGGCAACAATGCGGTTATTTTAACCCCCAACGCCGATTTAAAAATGGTTATTCCTGCACTTGTTTTTGGTGCAGTTGGTACTACAGGCCAAAGGTGTACATCTACAAGAAGATTAATTATTCATAAAAGTATATATCAAAATGTAAAAACAGCTTTGATAAATGCATACCAACAATTAAAAATTGGGAACCCTTTAAATGAATCTAACCATGTTGGTCCGCTAATTGATCAAGATGCAGTTCAAATGTATTTAAATGCTATTCAGGCTGCTAAAGAAGAGGGAGGAACTGTAATTGTAAATGGGGGCCAATTAAAAGGGAAGGGGTATGAAAGTAATTGCTACGTAAAGCCCGTTATAATAGAGGCAAAGAATGAGTTTAAAATAGTTCAGCACGAAACTTTTGCTCCTATTCTTTATTTGATTCAATATTCTGGTGATGTAAATGAGGCTATTTCTATACAAAATAATGTTCCGCAAGGATTATCGTCTGCCATTATGACAACAGATGTAAGAGAACAAGAAGCGTTTTTATCTCATAAAGGTTCAGATTGTGGAATTGCTAATGTAAATATTGGTACTTCTGGTGCTGAAATAGGCGGTGCTTTTGGTGGAGAAAAAGAGACTGGCGGTGGAAGAGAGTCAGGTTCTGATGCCTGGAAAATTTACATGAGAAGGCAAACCAATACCATTAATTGGGGAACCTCTTTACCTTTAGCTCAAGGGATAAAATTTGAATTATGAATTAAAGTTCTAATTGTAGCCTAAATTTTTTCTCACCCTATCTAAGGTTTTTTGGGCCACTTTTTGGGCTTTTAAAGCTCCATTTTGTAAAATTTCTTCTACTTCTGAAGGATTGTTTTGATAATGTTCGAACTTTTGTCGTTGCACAGAAAATTTATTTATGATTTCTTCTATTAGTTCTTTTTTAGCATGTCCCCAGCCATATCCACCAGCTAAAAGACTATCTCTCATAGCATTTGAGTTTTTGGTAGACGCTAATAAATCAAATAGTTTAAAAACAGTAGATGAATTGGGGTCTTTGGGATTTTCCAAGGGAGTATTATCAGTAGTGATATTTTTATTAATAGTATTTTTTATTTGTTTTTCACTTTCAAAAATATCAATGGTATTATTTCTTGATTTACTCATTTTTTCACCGTCAGTTCCCATAATAAGCTGTGTATTTTCTTGGATAATAGCCTCAGGTAATTTAAATATATCCCCATATTTATGATTAATTCTTGCTGCAACATCTCTGGTCATTTCCAAATGTTGCAACTGGTCTTTTCCTACAGGAACGAATTCAGCATCATAAAGTAAGATATCTGCAGCCATTAACATCGGATAGGCAAAAAGACCTGAATTTACATCTTCTAATCGGTCTGATTTGTCTTTAAAAGAATGAGCCAGTTTAAGTCTTTGGTAAGGAAAATAACAATTTAAGTACCAGGCAAGTTCAGTACATTGAGGTACATCAGACTGTCGGTAAAAGGTAGTCGAATGAGGATTCAAACCACATGCTAGCCAGGTTGCTGCTACTTGGAAGGTGTTTTCTTTTAAAAACTTGGGTTCCTTTACCTGAGTTAAAGAATGTAAATCTGCAATAAATAAAAAAGAATCATTTTCTGGCTTATTGGCCAACTCAATTGCAGGTACAATAGCCCCTAAAATATTACCTAAGTGCGGTCTTCCTGTACTTTGAACTCCTGTTAAAATTCTTGACATGAATATTCTTATTAAGAATTGGTAAATATAATTTGAAATTAGACAACTATTAAAACCACTTTAGAATCTTTTTTCCAAGTAGAGATAAAACGATTTTTAACCACCCTAAAAACAGTAGTGGAAATACTAAAATTACTAACTTATTGTATGATACTGCTTTAATAAAATCAAAATGAATAAAGTGCATTACGGCTCTGGTCATCCCACATCCATAGCACTCCATATTAAATAACATTACCGATAAACAAACAGATTCGCCTTCGTCAAAGAAGTTAGAGGGTAAAATAAAAAGGACTAAAGGAAATATTAGTAAAGGTATTAGAAAAACTATTTTGTATAATTTGTTATTAAATAATTTTCTCACCATAATCTTTACCATCAGCAGGTTTTAGATCTCCAGTTAAAAATAAAATTCCGTCAATAAGCCACCCAATACCACATAATCCGCCAGTTAAAAGATATAAAACCCCAAGTCCAATATGACCTAAATAAAATCTATGAACGCCTATGAACCCTAAAAAGAACCACAAAGCTATTGCAATAGATTGACTTTTTTCGCCCTCTTCTAGGCCTAGTCCTAGAGTATCATTACTATTATTAGAATTATTTTGCTGAGTATTATTCATTACCTGACTAGTCCCATTAGCATATTTAATTTTAAAAACAGTAGACAGTGATTTTGTAAAAGTCGGGCCATCTATATTGTCACAGTTTTTGTATTTTATTTCGTAGGGTGTTATTTCAAGAATTTTAGCGGTTATTTCAGATCCATCCATCATAATAAGTACGTCACAACTTGCAATTAATTTGTTTATTCGCGGATAATTTTTTTGAATTTTCTTAGTAACTCTTTTAGAAATAGCATTAATTTTCCTTTCCTTAAATTTTGAGTAGGGCTTTGTGAATTCCTCTAGATTATTAATATTCAAAACAGAAAAATCTGTTTCTGAATTTGCATACATGTTGGGGGTATCATAATTAGACAATAAATTTTCTTTTACAAGAGCATTTATTTCTAAAAATGAATTAGACTCAATATATGGATTGTTATTTTTTAATTTATGTTGTTTTTTAAGAAAGTATCCTTTAGTATATTTTCTTTTCTGAATAAAATTATGAGAAACCACATCTGATGAGGTCGAACAAGAGACAAAAAGTAGAATTGTTAAAGTGTAAATTATTTTATTCATTGGGGTGTTTATTTTTAAGTGAATTTAATAAAAAAAGGCTTAATTTTAAATTAAGCCTTTTAAATAAATAAGAGAAGAATGGTATTATCTTCCAGTTACGATAGTTTTATATTCGCTTTTAAATAAGCCTATTCTGTAAGCATAATCTACAGAACCTATTTCTGTAATTTTTCCATTTTCAGCAGCTTTTTTAATGCTTATATCCTTGTTTAAAGGTCC
>CENJ01028965.1_pt1 | contig 15441 bp, 10 predicted proteins | sample 356161 | NCBI WGS metagenome assembly CENJ01 (sample SAMEA2619531, study PRJEB7988) | marine metagenome | biome: marine biome (ENVO:00000447); feature: surface water layer (ENVO:00002042); material: "saline water (ENVO:00002010), including plankton (ENVO:xxxxxxxx)" | depth 5 m
CCTGATCAAATTTCAGATCTATCTAATAGTTTAGACCCTGATATTCTGGACATTGACATGGTTTATCTCATGGGCGGTCATACATTCTCGCCTGATGATTACATGGTAGATACCGTATCCTCTGTTAATTCACTTGCAGAAGTTGGCGAAATTGCTGGCATTGATTTATTCAAATATTCTGATGGAGCGGTCTTTAGTCATGATCGTGTTTGGGCGTTAGAGAGTAATGCAACACAGGGCACAGTTAATACGGATGCCCTCCTAGGTGATGGAGATAATAATACGCTTATCGCTGAAGAGGGTATAACTGAAATCAGTGCAGACGCAGGACATGACTGGTTATATTCGGGCGGCATAGCCAATGTGACACTTAAGGGCGGTTCTGGTCAGGATTATCTCTATGGTGATCATATATTAGATGGCGGCGATGATAATGATTATCTTGTCGGTACAAATAGCGGCGTTACTTACCGGTTAAGCGACGGTATTGATGTGATTTATGATGAATTTGGAGGCGGTAATCTTGAGATTGGTAACAAAGCTTATCAGCTATTCAGAGCTGATAATAACTCCTTAGTTATTCGTTTTGCTGATGACCATGAAGTGATCGTCATTGATCACTTTAATGGAAAACCTCTTGAATTTATAAATGGTGTGAGTTTTTCAACTGATGGCCTTGAGCTCTTAACTACTGATTTAGATGATGTTTCAGTTGGTACAAATGGAGATGACACATATGTAGCAAATGAAGGGCAAGACATTGTAGACGCAGGTTCCGGTGCTAATCAGTATCTATTTTCAAAGAATGATATCGGCTCGACTACTATTACAAGTGATGCAACAGATGGGCTAGCTGATACTCTAATTTTTGGTGATGTGCTTCAAAGTGAGGTATCTGTCTTAAGAGACGCAAACATTGGTCTTAATAATTTGGTTCTAAATTACGGGCAATCATACGCAGTAATAGAGAATGCTCTGAGCGCACCTATCGATCACTATCAATTCCAGTTTTCAGGTGGTGCGCTTATTGGCTATGAGAGTTTAGATCTTGTCAGCAGAGGCAGTTATTTTGCTGATACGATTTCTGGTGATGTTGACGGTTTTTCAATAAATGATCTCATTTATGGCGGTTCAGGAAACGATGAAATAAGCGGTGGCTTAGGTGATGATGAACTCTCTGGTGATGATGGAGATGATATAATTTATGGTGGCTACGGCATAGATATCCTAAATGGCGGCGCTGGCAATGATCAGATTTTTTCTGGTCGAGGTAGTGATATTATCTACGATAGCGCCGGAAATGACAGTTATACATTAGGCTATGGAGATACAATTTATCTTGGTCAGGGTAGTGATAGTATTGCTGTTGATATTGGCGAGGCCAGAGAGGCAAGTGATGGAGATATTTCTCTATCGTACAAAATGATCGTTCCGGATAACATAGCGGTCTCAAATATATCTATGAGCCGCAATTCTGATTTAGGAAGTTCACGTCTATTTAATATTGAGTATGGCGCTCATTCTATTGAAGTGAATGCGCAGAGTTTACCTGAGCTCGTCTTCCAAAATGTAACTCATGATGTTTCCGATTTTCTATTAACGACATATGGTACTGATGAGGATGACAGCATTCTTGATATGGAGTACAGCCAAGGCGATACAAATGTGCTTTTAGCTCAAGATGACGTGGTTTATGGATATGGGGGCGATGATTTCATTTATCTACGCAATGGCGGCAATGACATCGTTTATGGCGGTGAAGGAAACGATAATATTTCGTATCAAGATGATATAAACCCACAGAGTAATGGAAGCGCTATTCTACATGGAGAAGAGGGTGATGATCACATAAGTGTCATTAATGGTTCTGCAGAAATTTATGGCGGCGCTGGCAATGACACGATTTTAGCTGGTTCTGCATATTTGGTAGATGGCGGCGAAGATGACGATAATATTCTAGCATCGAATGTAGATAGTCAAATTTATGGCGGCGGTGGTGATGACATTATCCATGGATTAGGGAGTGCAGCTCATACCGTTCAAGCAGGCGGCGGCAATGATATTGTTATGTTTGATTTCTCAAATGATGATGTTGTAGATGGCGGAGAAGGTCTTGATATTCTTGCTTTTGAATATTTTGTAGGTGCGAACACAGTTCTTGACCTAAATACTTCATCATTTGAGTTATTGGGAACGACATATAATTATACAAGTTTTGAAGGTATTATTGGCGGTGAAGGGAATGAAATCCTCATTGGTACCGATGCTGTAAACATTCTCGATGGAGGCGGCAATGGTAGTGACATCCTTGAAGGCCGAGGCGGCAATGATATTTATAAATTTGGATATATAACTGGTTCTTTAACAAGCGATACTAATAATAGTCATGCTCCGCTTCTTGGTGATGATACGATTAGAGATAGTTCTGGTGATAATGATGTCATTGAATTTACTGATTATTTCACACTTTCTTCTTTGAGTTTTGTGAAGAATGGAAATGATTTAGTAATCAATACAGGTGCGGGGTCTATAACTGTCGAAAATCATTATTCTACCGGACAAGTTGAAACTATTAGATTTTCTGATGGTTCTCTTTTTGATTTAACTACAGTAGTTGCGCAAGAACCAGATGGGTTTATTGGAACTGCTGCGCCCGAAACATTCACAGGCACTGCTAACAATGACACAGTTGATTACAGCAACTCTAATGCTGCTGTTCGCGTTGATCTTGACCGCAGCCAGTTCTCCGGTGGCTTTGCGGAAGGGGATACGCTGATTTCAATCGAGAATGTAATTGGTTCAGATGATGCTTCGCAGCGTGATTATCTCTATGGTGATGACGGCGTGAATGAACTTTATGGCATGGATGGCGATGATATCTTAGAAGGGGGCGCAGGGGCTGACATTCTTGACGGCGGCGCCGGTAACGATTATGCGCGTTATACTCGCTCAGATGCTGGAGTTATCATTAACCTAGGCGCAGATTATGCTTTATTGGGGCATGCGCATGGAGATGTGCTACGTAACATTGAGTGGATTGTTGGCTCTAACTTTGGCGATCAAATATTTGGTAGTGATGCTCGTGAATCCTTCTATGGAGAAGGTGGTGATGACATTCTGTGGGGCGCTGGCGGCAATGATAGATTAAGAGGCGGCGCGGGTAATGATATCTATGGCTATAGCAGCGGTCATGAATATATAGAAGAGGAATCAGGTTCAGACACAGTTCAGTTCTTTGCAGGTTTTGTGCCTCAAGAAGTCATGATTAGAGGTAATATCTTAAGCTTCCAAAACCGTGTGGGCAGTATTGAATTCGCCGATATCAATGAAATAGAGTTTTTCCAGTTTGAAGGTTATACGCCGATGAATCTGACAACGCTGATCTCATATGAAAACGTGAACGATACTTTTGTCGGAACCGCGACTTCTGAGAGCTTTAACGGCTTAGGTGGAACAGATACAGTTGATTATAGCGCTTCAGATATCGCTGTTCGCGTTGACTTAGATCGCAGCCAGTTCTCCGGCGGCTTTGCGGAAGGGGATACGCTGATTTCAATCGAGAATGTAATTGGTTCAGATGATGCTTCGCAGCGTGACTACCTCTATGGTGATGACGGCGTGAATGAGCTTTATGGAATGGCTGGAGCTGATATCTTAGAAGGCGGTGCAGGGACTGATATTCTTGACGGTGGTGCAGATAAGGACTATGCGCGTTACACTCGATCAGATGCTGCTGTAAGCATTAACCTTGAGACAAATGTAAATACTGGCGGTCATGCCGAAGGTGATCTTCTTTATAGCATCGAATATGTTACTGGCTCTCAGTATGGCGATAATATTACAGGCGATGGAAATAATAATTCACTGTTTGGCGAACAGGGTAACGATATCCTTAATGGCGGCGGCGGTAATGACCGTATTCGTGGCCGTGAGGGTGATGACACCTTAACAGGCGGTAGCGGGGCGGATGACTTTATCTTTGAAACAGAAGGCTTAACATCTGTTGATACAATTACAGACTTCAATAGTGTTGAAGGAGACACCATTGAGATTAGTGATCTTCTCGATAATTATGATGAGACGACTGATGCAATTACCGACTTTGTCTGGATGGTTGATGAAGGTGCAAATACAGCGCTATATGTTGACACTGATGGCCAAGGAACAGCTGAAACATGGACACGCATTGCAACACTGAATGGTGTTAACGGCCTAACAGATGAAGAAGCACTTGAGACGAACGGTACCCTGATTACGGCTTAAGGATAATCAATGAGGCTTATTCTTATATAAGAGGGTGAGTTTCATTTTAGACACCACCAGTTTACATAATGTTGTTTGATAATATAAATTATGACAAATATTAGGTTTGTTTTTTAATTATTGCCAATAATAAAATTTTCTATAGCATACTCAGAATGATGAATCTGATTAGAACAGTATTGTTGCTATTGATGGTAATGCCCGCGTTTACGCCGTGGTTGCCGCATAGTGCTGTTCATGCGTTGCATGATCATCAAGCTCAACATCATGGTGCAGAAAATCATGGTCATGGACATGAAGGACATGATCATGAAAGTAAACAAATCATTCATCATGCTATTCAATTTGATGCAGCTAGCTACTTTAGTGATTATCTGCATGTCGAGCTACAAAGTCCTGAACAACTTAGTTTTGAAGCTCCTGTGTTAGATACGCAGGCTATTGACTACACCCTTGCAAAGGTTATCAACCCGATACCCAGCTATGAGTTAATTTCTGTTCAGAGTCGAGTGCCTCCTGATGCGCGAAGGCTTAGACCAGATAAAACCCCGCTTTACCTCTCAACGCAGCGCCTACGGATATAGGTCAAACCTAATCCGAGGCTTTTTCATGCCTCCATTTTAATTTTGATTATAACTCTTCAAAAAATGGAGAAATATTACTATGAGTTTTTTACAATTTAAGACAGCACAAGACCGTCTATTTGCCTGTATTGGTGTGGCGTTGATGCTTGTCGGATTATTCGGGATCATTCCCGATGCTTTGGCGCACGGCGTAACCGTGGGTGATAAAGGCTATATTCAGGAAACAACGGGTGTTCACCCTATTCCGTTTATCTATCTTGGTGCTAAACATATGATGACGGGCTATGACCACCTGCTATTTCTGCTTGGTGTCATATTCTTCCTCTATCGCTTGAAAGACGTAACAATCTACGTATCTCTTTTTGCGGTTGGTCACATCATTACCCTACTTTCTGGGGTATTGATGGAGATTAGCATTAGCGCTTACATCATTGATGCCATTATCGGCTTTTCAGTGGTCTATAAGGCACTGGATAACATGGGAGCATATCAACGCTGGTTTGGGTTTCAGCCTAATACTAAAATTGCGACTTTCTTATTTGGTTTGATACATGGCTTTGGTTTGGCAACTAAAATTCTTGATTATGAGTTGTCACCAGATGGTTTGTTGCCGAATTTGATCTTCTTCAATATTGGTGTGGAGCTGGGACAAATTCTGGCCTTGGCAGTGATTTTGATAGCCATAGATTTTTGGCGCAGATCAAAAAGCTTTCTACACCACGCTTATCATACCAACGTCTTGATGATGATGCTGGGCTTTTTGCTCATGTTCTATCAAATCACAGGCTACATCGTTCAATAAATTCAAACTGACAATTTAAGGAAATTACAATCATGTATAATTCAAATATTCCATCTGATACAGAAGTGCCATCAACGGCAAAACTGATTAAATCAACAATCCTCGCAGCCGTTACGGCTGGCGTTTTACTAGTCACAGTGGTTATGCCCGCAGAATACGGCATAGACCCGACAGGCATAGGCAATGCCATTGGCCTAAAACGTATGGGTGAGATTAAAACCTCACTCGTGGAAGAAGCGGCAGCGGACGCAGCTATGGATAAAGGAGCTATCCCGATAGTGAAAGCGGAAACCAAGCCAGAGCCTATTGCAGTCTCCACGCAAAGCGATGCAGTAAAGATCACGCTTGATCCTGATAAAAGCACAGAGATTAAAGTGACCATGAAGGAAGCTGGCAAAGTGAACTATTCATGGGATGCTGGTGGTTCTGGCATTTTCTTTGATGTTCATGGGGACTCTAAGGCGCTTGAGATTAACTATCATAAGTATGAGAAAGGCACTGCCGATAAAAAGTCAGGAACTTTGGAAGCAGCTTTTGATGGTAATCACGGTTGGTATTTTAAAAACCGTAACGCCGAGCCTGTGACATTCACGCTTGAAATTGACGGTGAATATTCAGCCGTTAAGCGCTACTAAATTGAAGAAAGGATAATCTTATGAAGATGCTTAAAAATCCATTTGTTCTAGTGCCTGTTATTATCATACTAGGCATTGTCGCGGTGATTGGTATTGCCAATATCGCAGGGCATAGTTCGGATGCTGGTAGTCATGGTCACAGCCATGGCGATCACGGTCACGACCATTAAGAGAAAGAAACAATCATGCTTTTTACCGCATTAAAGGCTGGCATAGCCGCAGGTGTTATTATTTTTGCGTCATGGCTGGCTGGTAAAAAGCCTGAACTGGCAGGGTTTATTACAGCCCTGCCGCTTGTTTCCATCATGGCGATTGCTTTTGCTTATACGCAGCACGGCGATGTAAGCAACACAGCCCAATACGCGCGGAGCATCATCTTTGCTGTGCCGATATCTTGGTTGTTCTTCTTACCGTTTTTCTTTACGGAAAGGTTTGATCTTGGCTTTTGGGTCAGTTGGGCTTTGGGGCTTGTTTTATTGGTTGCCGGTTATTTCCTACACCAATGGATATTGAAGCAATTTTAATGTGACTGCCGAAGACCACACACAAAGTGTAATCGGTTAGACGCTCATCCGAATATTTTCTTGATGAATGATTTATTTTTCTCGCGCTCTTCTTCTAACGCTTTTTTTAGAGCGTGATTTTTTCGAATAATTTTATCACAGGCTCGTAGTTGGCATTGTAGCCGTGAATCATAGCTTCGATCATGGTGTGTTGATCGGTTAGCCCATAATCTACTGAGCGCCCTATTCTTCTCAGAATTTCGTTGAAAATTATTCTTTGTGTCCGTCCGTTACCTTCTCTAAAAGGATGTAGGACGTTTGCTTCGGCAAAAAGCTCAGCGGTTTTGTCCAGTGTTAGTTTGGATGAGCCTAACAGTAAGTTAATCTCGTCAAAAATCTTGAGTGCTTCACCTTCTATATTTTCAGGATATGCAAAGACAGTCGATCCTTTGGCAATACGGATCGTACGTAACTCCCCTGCCCACTCGAAAATATCTGCAAAGCAAATTTGATGCACCCTCTTCCACTCTTCAAGTCCAAGGGTCGAGCATGTTTTTAGGTATTCAGTCGCTTCAACAGAGTTCACTTGAAAAATGACCTCTTCGAACTTTTCAAGTTCTTCTTGTGTTTGAAGATTGGGAATGTTTTTTAGAATTTTTGTCTTTGGGTCAAGGTATGGGTCTTGATCCGCACTGAAATAATCACTGTGATCTGGCATATTGAAGGGCTTCTTTAATCAGTTGCTGTTTACTGATTTCACCTGAGAGATACTGACGAGCCATCTGATCTTGCTCAGCCGTCCAGTGCATGCCCTCAAGCTTGAGATTGGCTATGCCTTGTTCGTATACATATTCTTGCTCGTTAATATTCTCTTTCATAGAAAACCTCTTGTAATCAGCTATAATTATAGCATTTCGGGTAATTTAGGGGAATAAAATAATCGCAGCCCCCTACTCTACCCAAACAATTTTTTCCAGATAGACTTATTTTTTTCAGCATCTAACGCCTGTTTAAGCGCCCTATTCTGTCTGAGAATTTTATCAGCACGTTCTTTTTCTTCTTTTGCTGATTTTTCTTGGTTAGCAATACGTGATTCTAGGGCTTTCAAAGAATGTTCCCACTCTCCTGCCCCGCTCTTGCTCTTATCTTCTAATAACAGTGTTATGCGCTTAGATTGTTCTTTTTGATCTTCTAAATCTTGTCGAATTTGTTCTTTTTCTTCTTCTAGACGCTTAATAGCTTTGTCTTTTTCGGCTAACAGTAAGGCTAACACCTCATCAACCTCATCCTTACCCCCTGTTTTTGAGGGGTTAGAACGTGTTAAATGTGAACTGTTAGGCTCATCGTTAGCCTTACTGCTGGGGGGGTATACTCTGAATAGTTCAGCAGGGTCTATTTCATAAGCGCCGCTTTCATTCTTTTCAGCGGAAACCCTGCCCTTTTTAATTGCGGCGGAGAGTGAGGGTTTTGATATACCGACCTCTTTTGCTGCTTGTCCTAGTGTTAGTTTCATGGGGTTAGTCCCTGTTAATTTTGACGGTAAGCTTATAGGGTTAGCCTAAATTACATGCTTTGACAATAGTGTTAGCTTACTGTATTAGTTAATAGTGTTTCTGGTGTTATGCACAGATTCGCTAACTGTTATACTAACAGTGGGTTTGACTCATAGCCAGAATCACAGCGTAATTATCCCCACGGTTTCTTTCCCTAAGAAGCCAATTCACATCAAAAGAGGAGAAGCACAAAGGTCTGCTAGACTTATCTTGATACGAAAAAACCGCCGTTGGCGCGGCGGTCTTTAAAAAGAGAGAGAGTTACTCTCCAAATCCAATATGAGCATAGTAACTCTCATCGAATCGGCATGCAAGTCAATTATGATTCTGCAATGGAATTTTGCGTGCTTATTCACAGGGTTTTGTCGAAGGCTTGCTTATAGATACTATGCACCATATTTCTCATGTAAACTTGCCGCAGGTTCATCACTATAGAGGAGGGCGGATCAGTTCTCCAAAACTCAGAAAGTCATTAGAACAGGCACAAGACTTTTGCGGTCTGGAAGAAGACGTAAACAGATACGATCTTCTTTTACTGGTTAAGCGCATCGGTAAGGCCGCAGGATTTACAACGAAGATGATAAACCTGCTTGATTATTATATGGCGTTCACACGTGATCTTGATTGGGAGGAGGGGAGTTCTCCTATTGTTTATCAATCACTTTCACGCACCGCGTTAGATTTAGGCGTGAGTGAACGCCAAATTCAAAAACTAGAAAAAGCCCTGTTCGAAGTAGGGGCTATCACTTGGAATGATAGCGGCAATCATCGCCGCTATGGTCAGCGTTGCCAAGAGACGGGTAGAATTAAATACGCCTACGGCGTCGATCTTACGCCTCTAGCGTATTTGAAGAATACGCTAGAGCGTAAATTGGAAGAAAAGAAAGCCCATGATAACGCTTGGATGGAAACCAAACGCCAAATCTCATGGTATAGGGCGCAAATCCGAGCGGTCTTAGCCGAGTTGGAACTGATCGAGGAGATTGATCCGCCATATTACGAGCTGGAGGCTGCTTATAACGATATAGCGATCCAGATTAGAACGACAATGAGCCTAGAGAGAGTAGGGGAGCTGTTAGAGGAGCATAAAGAGCTTCACAGCCTCGTGGTAAGCGTTCTTGATGAATATGGTTCAAGCGCAGTAGAAGAGCAAAGCACTGAAGCTATTAACGCCCCTGTGGCAACACAGGAAACAAAGAAAAGTTCATCCAAAAGCGACTCTTTGGACACTCACTACAAATCTACCACTCAAAAACAATCTAATAAATTAGATACAAGTAAGACTTCGTCCAAATGCTTTCAGGAAAGGCGTAACGAAAATTCAGAGCATAAAACCCAAAGAACGGAGCAGGGGGAAAGCTCTGAAGTTCAAGAAGAGGAAAATCTGATCCTCAAGACAGGATTACAGCACATAACGCTTAAACAAGCGCTCAATGCTGCGAGTGATCGGTTCAAAGATCACATGCCGTTAGAGCCAAGGCCAATGAACTGGAATGATTTTGTGGAGGCGGCGTATAGTTTGAAAGGTGATCTACACATCTCGCAAAATAGCTGGTCTCATGCTTGCGTGACATTGGGGCGAACGGGCGCGGCAATTTGTCTGCTTTTGACGGATCAGGCCACCCAAAGAGCCGATGATCCTGTCACAAAGCCAGCAGGGTATTTCAATGCTATGATAAACCGCGCCAATACGGGCGAGCTGCACCTGCATAACTCGATATTCGGGATTTTGAAGAAAGAAGGTAGCTCCGAGATTTAGGGGCTACCAGTAAAATGGTTAATTTCCGTAAGTAAAAAATTAAGGAATGATGATTAAACTAGAGGTTAGAGACGTTAACAGCGCACTTATGCAAACTTCGTTTGCGTGCTTGTTGGCGGCACGGGCGGAGACACTAAAAATCGCCTGTTTAACACTAGGAAAGGCTTACACCTTTGGCGATATATCATTGTTCATTGAAAGTGTTTTCGAGAAGTAAAGGCCACTCTGCTGTCGCGGCGGCGGCGTATAGAAGCGGCACTAAGCTCAAAGATGAGCGTACCGGTAAAATACACCGCTATGATAAACGCTCAGGCGTTGCCGAAACTTTTATCCTTCTTCCCTCAAACACATCTCATCTTTTTGTTCCAGATGCACAGATGGGCGTGCCAGACGCTGATCAACAAAAAGACCACCTCTCAGAGCTTCCTGATCGTGCCTTTTTGTGGAATGCGGTAGAAGCCAGTGAGACGCGTAAAAATTCCTGCGTAGCTCGTGAGCTTATTCTGGCTTTACCGCATGAGCTTTCGTATAAAGAGCGCAGCGATTTAACGCGTGATATGGCTCTTTATCTCATGGAGCGCTACCGCGTGGCGGTTGATAGTGCGATCCATGCCCCTGTAGAAGGTGATGGTCACGATAGCCGTAACTATCACGCGCACATTCTCTTTAGCACCAGAGAATTAACCTCAACAGGGTTTGGCAAGAAGACCCGTATCCTTGATGATAAGGTTACAGGCAAAGAAGAGACTGAGCTTATCAGAAAGGTCTGGGAGACCTTAAGTAATGATGCGCTCAGCAGGGCTGGTCATGGCGATGTGCAGATTGATCATAGGTCATTAGAAGAGCAGGGTATTGATCGTATCCCGCAAATTCATGTTGGACCCCATGCCTGGCACGGGGAAGGTCAGGCTCAGCCTAAATTTACCTCTGAGGAAATCGAGCACAGATCTAGCGATGAGGATGATGAAACTGATGATGAAGGCACAAAAGATGGTTCACAAGAAGGCGGTGATCAGAGCTCTTCAGGATCTGGCGGCGGCGCTGTTTTGGCTATAGACACTCTTGCCAAAGATCATCTGGTTTTAACTGAAGAGAATCAGCAGCACAGTAAAAGCTTTGATATTGATAAGCTCATAGGAGGCAGGACTTATCAATATGGTGTAAATGAGCCTTTAAACCGTAAAGAGTTTAACGCCCTTATTAAGCGCGTAAATAATGAGCGCGCCGCTTTTAGTGAAGTGCCCTTAAAGGAGCAGGTTAAGGAGATTGATTATCTCTTAGAAAAACTAGATCACAGGCTCAAGCGCTTAGAAGATATTAAAGAGAGAAGTTCTTTAAGCACACAGCTAAAACGTTCATTTTCACAGTTTATAAGCAGCGCCATAGAGACGTTGAGTTCTGGCTCTTCATCAACGCTCACATCGTTTTTAGAGAAGCGCGCTGAAGAAAGGCGCCATCAAAAACGACGTGAAAGACAACAAGCGCGTTATAGCTCAGCCTATAGAACTGGCATTCATGCTCGCATTCAAGACATGAAAGGGCAAATAGAAGCGCTTCAATCTAAGAGTAGTGAAGCGAAGCGTTATGAGATCTTTATAGATACTCTTCAGCGCGATATAAACGCTCATATTACGCACCGATCTACACAAAAAACAAAAGCGCCAATCGGTACTCAAGAGAATAACCTAACGCATCACCATAAACGCCTAAGTAATAAAGAAAGTTCTCTTAAACTCTCTCTCAAAGCAGAGCTTATAAGAGAAGCTTTAAAAGCTCCGGAGCGCTCGTCTAAAAACGTCCTCCAGGCTAACGACTATAATAACGAAACGGTCAATCCTGAAACAAATTTATCATTGAAAAGCAGTAACTTAAGTGCTCAGCTTTATTCTTTTGATAGGGCTAGCCTTAAAGTAAATATTGAAGTTCTAGGTGCTAGATTTAATGAACATTCATCCGAAAAACCAAGTGAGCTGGTAAATAAAAAAGCGTCTTATAAGCAGCGGATTACGCCATTAAAATTAGAAGATCAGAAGGGGGCTCAAGTGTTAGATGAGAAGCCCCTCACAAAAGAAAACGCGCAGGATCGCTATTTTATTAAAGCGCATTCCAGGATAAAACCCTTCACTGATATTATAGCAAAAAAGGGCCAAGAGATTAGGCGTCTCGATCCTATTAAAGGGCAAGTGCTTTCTGTAGAGCCAGAAACCCGGATAGGGCATTTTAATTTACGCGCTGATCAGCTACACAGATTTAATGACAAAGTGCTCTTAAAGGTGCGTGAGGAAGCAGCCGTTAAAAGAGCAAATATACCGTCTCAATATAGGGCAGAAGCTTACCCAAAAGATGAGGCTGAGATACAACTTAAAGATGCTTTAAGTAGGAAGCTTGCAAAGCAGAAGAGTTCTAAATCTGAGCAAAAAACCATGCGCAGCAGCTGGGAAATAGGCATGGGATTAGAGCTAGAAAGTGCTGAAGAATATAACCCAGTAAAATACTTAAAAGTAAAGATGAGTAATAGTTTTAATGCAACTTCCTTTAATGAAATTACTAGTCCTGAAGTTAGTGAAAGCCCCGTACATACTGATGCACCGTCCATAGACCTTATAGAGTAGAATCCACTACATCATTGGTTGCTTGTGGATTGATCAGAGATTCTAATCATGGTAATTAAATATACGAAACTATGCGAATCACCATCAATATTAGGTGATATGGGGGAAGCCATGACTCGTATCAGTCATAAAAATACGCCATTATCTCAATGCAGATTAAATATTGGAGATAATTTATGAGTGAAGAGAGTCGCTTAAAGAAATTAGTTTTAACATTACTATTGATTGCTTCTATAGGAGCGTGTAGTCCGACGAAAGTGACCGACCCGAGTGATCCGAATTTTAATCCGGATAAATTTAGTTTTAGGGATTATGGGGAAGGCAAGGAAATGAGTCTGCATGAAGCGTTTCGAAGGCTCTTTCCTTTGGGTACGTCGAAAGAGTTTGTCGAACATGTCTTGGTAGAAGTTGGTGGTGTTGAACAGTACGGGTGCAGCGATTGGAACAATTTATGCGCTTACAGATTTCCACGATATATGCAGGGGTGGAAAGGCGGAGCAAAATTGCAAGTTCTCTTTGATGAAAATGATCGCCTCATAGCGGGTGCAGGACATCCAAACTTTGGAGAAACCTTGCGAAATGTAGATGAAAAATTAAGAGAGGATCAAAAAAATGAGCGCTAAACTATACATTGCTGGATATGATGTTCTTGAACCTATATTCGATATAGATACAGGCTATGATCATACTTATATTTTCTATGATGCGGATGGTGATTTAACCACAACGGATGACCAAAAGATTATTCGTGGCGGCCCAAAAGAAAACTACTCTGGATCAAACAAAGTTGTCGAATACTCAAATGATCCCGATGTTACCAGCGCTAATATTATCGTTGAACTTAGGGATGACGCTAGGTTTTCCTATGATTACCGTTTCCCTGATGAAACACCCGCCGACCAAGATTTTCGCCTTCTTTTAGAAGGCTCCGCGGCAACAGATGCTTTCAATAATATGTGGGAATTTGCTCTGACACTGGGCGATCCGATGATTAATCAACATGGTCTTTATGAAAGCGGCATTGATTATGACTTACTCGGCCCGAATAGTGGCTCTGTCGTTAATTCTGTAATGAACGCCGTGGGATATGATTTTCGTGAGAATACGCCGTGGGATGACGGCAGCACAACCGTGCCGCATGATCCGGTTGATTATCCCGGCCATATGGGGTTGCTGGATGGCAGTGGAGACAGTATTTTTACGGCTTATATCTATGATGGAGGTGCAACTACCACCACCGTGTTCCATAAACGCGATGGTAATGACACTATTTTGTTGGAATGGAATAATTTTACGGATGTTCATGCGGAGCTGGAGATTAATAATGAAAATGAATCCACCGGCCTTACTACAATCTATTTTGATGGGCTATATTTTGGTGATGTAGATTTTGATCAGAACGGCGATTTACTTAAAGTAACAATGGGGTCAAATCCGTTTAACGATGATCTAGTTAGGGTAAATGATTTTTATGCCGATCGTGCGAATGATCTAGCTAATGGTGCGCAGACAACTGCCTTTGAATTTGAAGATGTCGTTTACAGGCGTGGTGATGATGGTGATAATGTTTTAAGTACGGCTAATCATGAAAAGAATGGATTGTTAGTTGGTTATAAAGGTGCAGATACCCTAATCGGTGGTGCAGGAAACGATACCCTAATCGGTGGGTACGGTAATGATGAAATCTATGGCAATGAAGGTGATGACATATTTATTGGCGGTCATGGCGATGATTTCATCAACGGAAATCAAGATATAGATACTCTCACCTACAGCTCGTTAAACCGTGCTTTAAATGTTAAAATCAACACTTCAGTCGACCACTCTGCTTTAGGCTACATTGGCGAGGTTCAAAAAGGCTCATTAACGGCGAATAAGGATATCATTATTGATGTAGAGTGGATTGTTGGCTCTAATTATGCAGATGAATTTCATATTTTGAATGATAAGGCTCTACTGCACCTTAATGGCGGTCAGGCGCGCGGCGATAAAGATAAGCTTATTATTGGTGATACTATTGATGCCTCGATCATTGACGTTATTGGTAAAAGTGTTTCTACAAATAGCGGCATAATTACTTTTGAAAACTTTGAGCATATCACTGGTAATGCTCATGATAATACTTTCTACACGGCGCGAGAAGAGCATAAATATGATGGCGCCGGCGGGACGGATACAGTTGATTATATTGCATTGGACGCAGATATTAAAAGCACGATTTCTGCACTTGGCGTTCGTATTCAAGCAGACTTAGCGAACAATATCGTAAAATATGATATTAAAAATCAGAGCTATATTGATGAGCTTGCCTCTATTGAAGTTATTCGTGGCACCAGTAATGACGATATCTTTAAGGGTAAAGAAGGGCAAAGCTATACCTTATTTAATGGGTTTGGTCATATTGGGCGCGGCGATATTGTAGATTTTTCAGATTACTCACAGGGAGTCACCATATCCCTAAACGTTCAAAATGGCACTGATGCCCAAGGCGGTCAGTATGTTTTGATGAATTTAGAGCAGGTTATTGGTAGCGCAAGCGGTGACACTCTAGAAGCACATAATTCTGGTAGTTGGCTATTTGGTAATGCTGGCAATGACACACTTAATGGCCATGATGGAAATGATCATATTATTGGCGGCGCTGGCGCTGATATTCTCGATGGCGGCGCCGGTAGCGATATATATTATTACTCTAAAAATGAAGATGCCGCTCTCTGGCATAATATAGCC
>CENJ01170484.1_pt1 | contig 15439 bp, 14 predicted proteins | sample 356161 | NCBI WGS metagenome assembly CENJ01 (sample SAMEA2619531, study PRJEB7988) | marine metagenome | biome: marine biome (ENVO:00000447); feature: surface water layer (ENVO:00002042); material: "saline water (ENVO:00002010), including plankton (ENVO:xxxxxxxx)" | depth 5 m
ATTATAGATACAATACAGTGCATAAAGCTCGCGATCAAGAATTCACCAAAAAAAGGAATTTTTCGAGTTATGAATCAATTTACAGAAACTTTTACAGTTAATGAATTAGCGTCAAAAGTTCAGAAAATTGGAAATGAGTTTGGACTGAAAGTAAAAGTAAAAAAAATAAGAAATCCAAGAAAAGAACTGGAGGAGCATTACTATAACCCTAAAAATACCAATCTCATGGATTTAGGATTAAAGCCTAACCTTTTAAATGATGAAGTCATAAAAAATATGATTAATTTTGTCTATACAAAAAAAAAAAATATAAATAGAAATTTAATTTCGCCAAATCACAGTTGGAATGTTTTTAAATGAAATGGTTGATTACAGGTGGCTGTGGTTTTATAGGTGTCAATCTCATTAATGAATTAGAGAAACTTGGACAAAAAATAAGAATAGTTGATAATCTATCTGTAGGATCTATTGATGACCTCCCGAGTAATGATTGGGAAATTTTTGACAAGTTGACAGATTTAAAAAAAATTTCCTGGAAAAAAAAACAAATTTTTACTTTAGATTTAAAAAATAAAAATAATCTAGATAATATTATTTGTGGAGTAGACTATATTGTGCATTTAGCAGCAAGTACTGGAGTAAAATTATCGGTTGAAAATTTTAAACAGGATTTCACAAATAATGTTATATCTACATTAAATTTGTTAGAAGTTGCAAAAAACCAATCGATTAAAAAGTTTATTTTTGCATCTTCTGGTGCTCCCTTGGGATTTCAAAAGCCTCCGATTCACGAGGGCAAACCACTTTCACCCAAGTCACCTTATGGAGCTAGTAAAATGGCGGGTGAGGGTTACTGTTCTGCATTCGCTGGTTCTTACGATTTAAATACAACAATTCTTAGATTTAGTAATGTTTATGGACCTGGGAGTTACAAAAAAGAGAGTGTTGTTGCAAAATTTATTAAAGATTGTATTCGTAATCAAAAAATATTAATTAATGGTAATGGTGAACAAACCAGAGATTTTATATATATAGATGATTTAATTAAGGCGATTTTATTATCAACAAAAGTTCAGAAATGTGGAGAAATTTTTCAAATAGCTTCAGGAAAAGAAACCTCTATAAAAGAATTAGCAAGAATTATCTTAGATTATTTGAAGAACAAATTAGATTTTAAAATTAATATAAAAAATCTTAAGCCTTTAAAATACGAAGTTAAACACAATTTTTCTGATATCTCCAAAGCAAAAAAAAATATGAACTTCGAACCAAAAGTCCTTTTAGAAGATGGTTTGAAAAAAACGATAGAATATTATATTAAAATTTATAAAAAATAATTTTACTTTTTAACAATTATGAAAATACTTTATTTACCACATGCAATGAGAAATGACTTTTATTTTAATCTTCTCAAGTCTCTAAAAAAAAAGAATATGATTCAAGCTATTATTAATCCTGGAAGTGAGAAAGTTTATATTTCTATTTTGGGTGACGAGAAAAATATACTTATTTGGCCAAACAGTATTCAGATAGCAAATCTAGATTTATCTGAAGAAAAAAAAAAAGAATCGAAGCATTTAATTAATCAAATTGAAAAAAAATCTTCAATTTCCGTTAACAGAATCTTTCTAGCAAATGAAAGAAATATTGGACGAGCTTATAGTAGGAATTTTTACTTTTGGAATGATGATTCTAAATATCTAAGATTAATAAATAATAAAAATTTATATAATAAATATTTATTAAACCTTTTTTATTTTGCAAATAAATTTTTTAATTTAAGTAAACCAGAGGTTGTGATATCAGGGATCACTTCCCCTGCCATGCATTTTGCAATTTATTTAATTTGCAAGGTAAAGAAAACACCTTTCTTAGTCAACAGAAAATCTAAGGTACATTCTAATAGATGCTACTGGACCAAAGATTTTAACATGCTTAACCTTGAAACGGAGCAACAAATTAAATCTTCAATCAAATATAATTCTAATATAAGAAATATTGGTGAAGATTATTTAAAAAAGTTTAGAAAAAAACCCTTCATGGTTGGCTATATAAAAAAAAATTGGGAGAGAGGTGGCTCAATTCGAAAGTGGAGTAGTTGGCACTTCAAATCATTAATGCTTTTATATAATAATGTTAAACTTAATTTAAAAAAAATACCAATTACCCAGTCGTCATTAGATCATCTTATAGAATGGTATAGATTAAAGTTTCTAGGTATAACACATTCTAAGTTCATGAAAAACTACGATGAAAAATCACTCATAGAAAAAAATTACATTTACTTTCCCTTACATAAAGAGCCAGAACTGGCTATTAATTTTCAAGCTTATGGTTTTCATAGTCAATTTGAAACTATAAAAAAATTAAGCGTGATTATACCATTTGATTACACATTATTAATAAAAGAGCATAGAGGAACATGGGGTAGAAGAAAAACAAAATTCTACACCTTTTTAAATAATCTTCCGAATGTAGAATTTATATCTCCATTTGATGATCAGTATAAATATATAAAAAATGCTAATTTAATTATTACCGATAATGGTTCGACAGGTTGGGAAGGAATTTTATTAAAAAAAAAAGTAATTTGTTTGTTCAAAAATTTCTATAATTTCAATAAACTCTGTATAACAGTGAATGATTATCATGAGCTAAATTCAAAGATAATTAGAACTTTAGAATCAAAAGAGTCAGAAATTTCTGATGAAAAAATTATTGATTTTATTATTGCGGAATATAGATCCACATTTAACGAGATGGAAAAAAAATTAGATGAAAAGTTTTATATAGCTTTGAAAAAACTTAAAGGAGCACATCAATAATACTAAATTTATTTATTTTGAATTGAGAAAACTCTTGAGGTAGCCCCGTCACCTCCTTTAATTTTTAGAGGTGCTACAAATAGTGTAAAATGATTTTCTTTAATTTTTTTTAGATTTTGAAGACACTCTAGGATCAAGCAATTATTACTAAGCAGTATCTTGTGGATAGGAGAATCATTTATTGAGTCCTTTCCATTCTCTGGATTATCTGGCATAGGTGTATCCATTCCAATAAGTTTAATACCTTGTTCAACAATAAATTCTGCAGCTTCTTCAGATAAATATGGATGATCGACATAATAGTTTTTCTTCCCAAGATATTTGCACCAATCAAAGAATAGAATCAAAGTTGAATACTTTTCTCCTTTTATCTGATCAAGATCTTTTATATTTATTTCTGCTCTCTTTTCTTTTTTAGATAAGTTAATCATAAAGGCTTCACTTAACAGAATTTCAGGTGAAACCTCCTCGATAGAACTTCCACCATCTATGAAATGTTTTGGAGCATCTAAATTGGTTCCAGTATGAGTTCCTAAAGTTATTTTTCTAGACTCTCGATTTTCAATCCCGTGTCTTCCTAATTGTGTGATTTCAACGAATGGATGCCAATAAACAGGAAAGGTTGTCATACCCTCTTCTATAAGTATTGTATGGTCAGTAATTATTTTATTTTTCAAAATCATATATCTCTTTTTTAAAATTTATTTTTAATTCATTTTTTTTTATTTTTCCATTGAATGTTTTTGGTAAGTTATTCATTACTACGAAATAATCAGGAATTAAATCTTTACTCAAATTATTAAAACACACTTCTTTTATTTTGTTTAAATTGAGATCTTTATTTTTTTCATAGAATAAACATATTTTTTCACCATACAATTTATCATTAACACCCACTACCGCAACATTAATATTAGAAATTTTCTCTCTAAGAGTTTTTTCAATTACGAAAGGAGAAATATTTTTTCCAGACTTGATAATGATATCTTTTGAACGGTCATTAATACTTAACATCTTACTTTTATCGATACTTCCTATATCTCCTGATTTGAACCATCCCTTTTTTTTAGATACACCCCAATAACCTTTGAAAGAAAAGGGTGATTTAACTAAAATCTCTTTATCTTTGTTAAATTTTAATTGTACATTTTCAAGAATTTTTCCGGCGCTATTAAATTTATTCATTTCAATGTTAGAACTAATAATAAGTTCCTCGGAGATTCCATATGTTTGAATCAAACTTAAATTATAAATTTCTTTAAATTTATTATAGGTTCTATTTTCTAGCGCAGCTGTCGCAGTGAATATTCTTTTTATATTTTTTTTTATTATTTCTAATGAGTTTTTATTCCTATCTAACTTGAGAATAGATTCTGTCATTGAGGGTGCAAGCCATAAAGTATCAACTTTATTTTTTTCAATTATTCTCCAGAAGTTAATCATCATGATGGTATCAAAGTCACCATCATAAACCACTGTACCACCAGAAAAAAAAATAATAAATATAGAATTTAAAATACCTGCCATATAACTCATTGAAAATACATGTAGTAATCTCGGCGAGTTAAGATTATGGAATTTAATAAAATCTAATGAGCATTTCTCTAGATTTTTAAAATTATGTTGAATGACCTTATAATCACCTGATGTTCCAGATGATGTCGTGAGTAAAAATTCACAATCAAAATTGTAATTTAAGTCGACTTTGTTTTTTAGAAAATTTACATTTTCTAAAATTTTTTTTCCACAAATTCTTTTCTCTAGGTTTGGATAAAGATTATCAATGTCAACTAATACTGTTTGACATAGTATATTAGTATCAATTAATTCCTCTTCATTATCGGTAATATAAAAAAATGGTTTAAATTTATTCAAGAAATTTTGATCAATATTTTTGACTTGCTTTTTATCAAAAGTAAATACTTTGCAATTAAGCGATAGAAATGAAAAAAATGAGATAATTTTTAACCAACTATTATCTATAATAAGAACAATTTGAGAATTTCTTTTTACTCCTCTTCTTTCAAACTCTTTTGACAAAATAAATATATATTTTTCTAAATCTTTATATTTTATCTCAACATCATACTTTTTATCCTCGATAAAGTTTGAATTTGCTGATGAATTTAGAATTTTTTTGTAATGACTATTTTTGTTCATTACCATAATACTTTTGTTCATCAAATTTGAAGTTATATTTTTTTGTAGTTTTTGAAACTTCTTTAGTATAAAACTCCAACTCCTTTTTTGTAAAATTAAATTTTTTCGACTGTTTTAATTTTACCATCACTAGCTTTGGGTCAACTTTATATTTTTTACATATTATAAGCATTTTGTTCATATACGATGTGTGAAATTGAGAAAAACCTGCAATAATATCCAATGAATTAAATTTGTCTTTGTTATATATAAATTTTTTCATAAATCCTTGGCTATCATTCATTAATTTTATAGCATCAGTATTTGTTTTAATTCCTATTTTTTTTAAAAGTAAATACATTATCTCAGTCGATGCATTTCCCGAACTTCTTCCAATTGACTGAAGGGAAGTATCTATAATTTTAGCTCCTAATTTAGTTGCAAGCAAGCTATTGGAGTGTACAAGACCTAAATTATTATGTCCGTGAAACCCAAAGGGTAGAGAGCATTTTGATTTATATTCTAGAATTATCTGTTCAAGTTCTTTTTCTAACATTCCACCTGCTGAATCTACAATATATATTAAATCAGAACCCATTGATTTAGCTTCTAAAGAAGCTTTTACAAATTTATTTATACTTAATGCATAGGTTTTTAAAAAATTTGTACAAACAAAAATATTTTTTTTTTTGGCGTATTCTATGAATTTTTCAATTTTTCTATATTCTTCGATCTCAACACCAAACCTAATAAAATTTATTCCACAATCTATAGCTCTTTCTAAATCTTCAATAGTTGCTATTCCAGGTATACAGAACGTTCCAAGACTACTTTTTTTTATAACTTTTCTTGCTACTTTAATATATATTTCATCATTTTCTTTCGATTTACCATACCCTTTATTTGATGCACCCAAACCAATTCCATGACCAACTTCAATTAATGGAACATTATTTTCCTCAAGAACTTTTGAAATATTCTTCGTATCATCCTTGTTAAATGAAAAGTTTATCGAGTAGCTACCATCTCTTAACGTACAATCCATAATTAATGGTTTTTTATCAAATATTTCTTTTTTCATAAACTTTATTTTAATTTAAGTTACGATTTATCTTAACAACTTTTTTTCTTTAAGTAGAGTATATTGATCATATAGATTTTCAAAATTTCCCCCAATATAAGAAAAAATTTGGAAAATATTTGTTTTACCATCAGCATAATTAACTAAGTCGGATCTTATTTTGTGAACCCTAGTTCTATCATTCTTAATCGATTTCTTTTTATGTAAATTATATTTCTTTAAAAATGGTTCTCCAAAGGATAAAGATTTAGGATAGATTCCTAGTTCATATGTTTTGATTATATTCATAAATATCTCTAGTGAATCTCCTAAAGACTGTTCGGAGATAAGGTCTAAATTATCTGCACTAGTATGATATTCAGGAAAAGTATGAAATTTTGATCTACAAAAAGTCACTAGAGGTAAATTGATTCTCGGTGAGCAATATTGCCTCTCATCACTACCACGTTCAGATAATTTATAAATTTTGTTTTTTCTTTTATGACTTATGAAATATTTAAGTGACTGATCTGCTAAACTTTTTCCTGTTCTACTTTCAACCATTGAAAATATTCTGTTATCACCGACACATGAAAGATTAAATCCAGAAATAACATTTTTTTGTAATAATTTATATTTTTTGGATAAATAAGCTATTGACCCTATTGTCTCCGGAACCATAACAAATCTATATGAATAGAAGGGTTTCCTATAATTATCTTTGAGAAAAAGTATTATACCATTTATTAAAACTACTCCAGATAAATTATCATTCGCTAATGAAGGATGACATAAGTAAGTTGAAAAGAAAATTTCCTTATTTGATTTACCTTTAATAAAAATTTCAGCTACTTCTAAATTGCCATTTGTTAGAGAAGTATTAATTTCTATAGAATATTTACCATTCTTGGGCATCTTTTTAATTTCATTTTCAGACATACAAAACCCCCAATCTTTGTGGTAATACGATGTCACATATGGAATTAATTTTGGTTGTTTTGGTAGTGAGTAGATTTTCTTTTTTATGTGATCAAGACTGAGATTTTTCTTTTTTACAGGAATACTATAGTTTACAAGGTGTAAATTATTTTTTGAGAATTCAGCATATTTTTTTCCACTAGAGTGTTCTATGTACGCATCTTTTACATTCCAAACTTTTGGAATGATCCAATCAAAAACTTTTTTTCCAGTTTTGAACTTAATAATCTTCCATTCTGGATTAATTTTTTTTAAATAATTAATTGTTTTTTTATTTCCATCACCTGTAAGACTGCGAGGAAGATGAAAAATTTCTTTCATCCATTTAAACATTTGCTCATTAATGTTCATTACAAGTTTTAAGAATTTATTATTTTTATAATCATTGTAATTTCTTATTAATATATATTATAAATAAAAACAATATTTAAAAATTTTTATAAATTATAAGTTTAATATTATAATGAATAGTACTCAGCATACTGAAATAATCGAAAAGCTTGTTTCATTCCTTAAGAAAAAAAATATCAAAATTTCAGATGAAAATTTTGCTGAAAACTATCTTGAAAATAAATATTTAGATTCGCTTGATATGGTCGAATTTATAACTTTTATTGAAGAAGAATTTAGAATTAAATTAACTGAGGAGGACTATCAAAAGAAGGAATTATTCAATATTCAGGGATTAACTAGAATAATTTTAAAAAAAATCGAATGTACGATTACTCAAAAAAAAAACTTATAAATTGTCTTAAAAGATTAGGAATAAAAAATGGTGATATTTTATATTGTCATACAAACATAAGCTTTTTTGGGAAGCCATTTGGAGGTTTATCTAAGAAAAATATTTATAGCTTATTCATTGATGGCATCAGAAATGTTATTGGAAAAAATGGCACACTAATTTTACCAAGCTTTACATATTCCCATTCAAATGGTAAACTGTATGACCCAACGTCTCCAGAAACAATCTGCGGAATTCTTCCTACCATGATGATAGAAAAAAAATTATGTAGATCTCTTGATCCTAATTTATCAGTAATCTCAACAGGAAGGTTTCAAGATTATTTTACCTCTAATATTCCAGACAATCCATATGGAAAAAATAGTTTTTTTGATAGATTTTACAAATCAGGTGGAAAGCTTTGTAACTTTAATTTAAAGATATCAGATTCAACATTTATTCATTATTTAGAAAGAAAAATTGGAGTGTATTATAGATTTGATAAAAAATTTAAAGGTGAGATTATCTATAAGAATAAAAAATATAAAAAAAATTCGTATCTATTTGTAAAGGATTTATCAAACAAAGATCATTATCAAAATTTTGATGAATTTGAATTAGTTTTAAAAAATATTAAGGAATATAAACGTCAAAAACTTGGTAAAGGATTTATATCTTGTATAGATGTCAATGTATTAGAAAATTTTATGAAAGAAAGATTGAAAAAAAATAAAAATTTTTTAATAAACAAGAAATCTTAATATCAATTTTGAATTTAGATATATAAGAATAAAAAGAATATGCCTACTATATACTTAGATGTTAATAAACATAAAAACTTTTTATTAAATATAGAAGATTTCGAGTGGTCTGTTAATCAAGAAAAATCTTTATTATTTTCAGATGATTTAAATTATAAATTCACTGAATCATTAAAAAGTTTAAAAAACCAATACATATTAATGGTTGCTGAGTTAGCAATACCAAGATTATTAAAAATTACATTACCGGCGATAGATATCTGTTATGTATTAGAAAATTTTAAAACAAAAAAAAAATTTTATTCTAACATTCCTCAAATAAAGTATTTTCTTTCAGAACTATCATTGGAAGAGATAACAACAAGTTTTCTGGATGAAATGACTTTAGTAAGAGAAAAATATCCAGGTTTTATTAAAAGTTTTATAAAACCAATCAGGTGGGCAGGTATTAAAAATTTTCCAAAAACAATTACATCAGATTTTTTTGTTTTAGCTGAAAGTGAATTTATTTATTCATGGTTAAAAGAAAATAAAATCTTTGCAAAATTTGTTGCACATGAAAGTTTTTTAAAAAATAATCAAGTGGAATCAAGGGATAAAAAAACTGCAACAGAGGTGTCAGAGTTTTTAACTTCTTTTTTTTTAAAAATTATTAAAAAGAAAAAATTAGAACCATATATTAAAAGTAAACTTATTGCATACTGTGATTTATTTTTTTTCAAGGTAATTCATAAGATAGCTATAAATCTCTTAACTCTAAGAAAAAAAAAGCTTCCAACAAAAGTAATTACAGGTGCAGGTTCAAATTTTTCACGCGGATTGGTCACGGCTGAAATTCTTAGAAGAGGTGGAGAGGTTATTGGATTTGATCATTTTACAGGTACTGGCTGTATTAAAAGATATGAGAGTTTATTCACATATGAGTTGCCATTTGCTTCAAAATTTGTCTTGAGCACTTCACATGTGAAGAAGCTTCTAAATAAAAAAGAAATATTTAAGTATAAGACGAAATTTAAAAAGCCATGTCAATTTATTGGAGCTAATGGATTTAAAGCGATGAGTAATATTGAGAATCTCTTTTATACAAAAGGTTCAATTGATAAGATACTCTATGTTTCACCAATTTATAGAGGTTGGCGACAGTCGAACCCTATAACAACATCAGATCCAGTTCAATTAGATTGGGAAAATCATTTAATTGAACAATTACAAAAGTTAACCTATGAATTTAGTGTGCAATTTCATCCAGAAGGAATTTTTAAACATAAAGATCATCCATTTTTAAAGTTTAAAACAAACCCTGACTTAATTTTTGAGTCAAAATTTATTAACTATGACCTTTTAATTTTCGATTGGTGTAGATCTTCATCATTTTGGACTGCTTTATGTTCAAACAAACCTATAATCATAATTGAAAAAGGTTACTCTTATAAAAATTATTTTTTTTCAGAAAGTATACAAAAAGAAATTGATAAAAGAGTTATATTCATACGAGCATACTGTGATAAAAAAAATAGGCTAAGAGTAGATAGAAAAAAATTAAATTCAGTTATTAAAAATATTCAGCCTAATATCGATGGATCCTTTTTTAGAAAGATATTTTTAAATGAATTAAGTTAAATTATGGTAATTTTAGATTATTCAAATCTACTTAAATAATGAATTTTTTTTTTCATATGTTAATATTAATTAGAAATAATTAAACTAGAAATAGTTTATGTTTAACTGAACATAAAAATGATCAATCTTGTTAGTGTTATAATTACTGCGCACAATTATGGTAAATTCTTAAATAAATGTATTTCAAGTGTTCTTGAACAAACATATAAGAATATAGAGATTATTGTTGTTAATGATGGTAGTAAGGATAATACAAATGAGATTTTAAAAACTTTTGCTAATAAAATTAAAGTTATAAACCTTCCTGGGGTTGGTCTTGCAAAAGCAAGTAATGTTGGAATTAGAAACTCTAAAGGTAAATATGTAATTAGGTTGGATGCAGACGATTGGTTTGATAAAAATATTATAAAAATATTAGTAAACTATTTAATTAAAAATAAAAAAATAGGAATGGTTTTTTGCGATTTTTTTCACGTAGATGTAGAAGGTAAAATATTACTCATGGAAAAAAGAATGAAGATTACATCTAAACATACGTTATTAGATAGACCTTGCCTAGCAGCGGGCGCAATGTTTAGGAGAGAGTGTTTCAATACCATTGGAGGTTACAATGAAAAATATAGATTTCAGGAAGACTACGATTTTTGGATAAAATTTAGGGAGAAGTTTCTCATAAGAAATATAAATATTCCTTTGATGTTTTATCGAAAACATTCAAATAGCATGTCCACAAATTATTTTGAAAAAACTAAAGTTAGACAAAAGGTTAAAAGAGATTTTATAAAAAAATTTAGAAAAAAAAAATTAATAATGGGGGTAATACCTGCTAGATCAGACTTTATCAATAATGAAAACTATTTATTATTTAAAATCAATGGTAAAACTTTGATTGAAATAGCTATAAAAAAATTGAAGCTAGGTTTAGTTAATAGAGTTTTTGTAATGACTAATGATGAAGAGGTGGCAAAATTATCAAAGAGATTTGGAGCAGAAGTTCCATTTATTAGAAAAAAGAATGAAGATCATGACTTTTGTAATACATTAAACCAACTTTTATATTCCTTGAGTTCTAAGGAAAAATTTTCACCCGACCTGATTGCATTGGTTTTCCCTCACTCACCTTTAATTACTAAAAATGGAATAGAAGAAGCAATAAATACTGCTTTAATTTATCAAACCGATTCTGTAGTTGGAGTTACAGAAGATAAAACCTTTCATTGGGCAGTAGGTGATAAAGGTTTGGAAAAGGTAGGTTATAAAAATAGAGAAACTAGATATGAAAGGGAATTAGTTTTTAGAGAAGCAGGTGGGGTTTATATTTTGAAGAATAAAAAGAAATTTAGTAGTAAAAATATGTTTGGTAAAAAAATAGGGCATATAGAATTTTCTAATGATGAGGTACTGCGAATACAAGAGAAATTTGACTGTAATGTTGCAGAAGTATTATTAAAAAAAAATGAGTCATAAAGCATATATTATAGCTGAGGTTGGTGGAAATCACGATGGAGATCTTGCAAAAGCCATTGAACTTGTAAAACAGGCTAAAAATGCTGGAGCAAACGCAGTTAAATTCCAACATTATAAAGCTGAGAACTTAGTTATACCCAGTATGCCAAGTGTTCCATTGGCAAGAAAAAAGTTTAAAAAGCAAATCGATAGATTTAAATCATTAGAATTATCTTTTGAAAGTACACTTAAAATAATTTCAGAATGTAGAAAACAAAAAATTGATTTTCTTACAACAGCATATGATCAAATTTTATTATCAAATTTTGAAAAATATATGAGATTCATTAAAATTGGTTCTGGAGATTTAACTCATCATGAATTAATTAAAGATGCTGTTAAGTATAAAAAACCAATTATTCTATCAACTGGTATGGCAACATATGATGAGATTAAGAAAGCTGCTTTACTTATTCCTGCCAAACAAAGAATACTTTTATATTGTGTTTCCATATATCCATTACCTTATAAAAAGGTTAATATCATGAATTTAAAAAGATTGATGAATCTTTACAAAAGTACTCCAGTAGGTTACTCGGATCATACTATTGGCTATGATGCTTGCCTTTTAGCAGTTTCATTGGGAGCTAAGTTCATTGAGAAACATTTTACATTAAATTCAAAGTTAGATTATGGTGATCATAGTCTATCATTGGACCCAAAAGAGTTTAAAAAAATGACAGATAAAATTAAGATTATTCATGATATGCTAGGAAGTTCAGAGAAACCTATATCCGGTGAAAAAAAATTTAGAAGGTTTTTGAGGAGAGGTATTTATGCAAATAAAAACTTAAATAAAGGAAAAATAATTAAAGAAGAGGATTTTGATTTTTTAAGACCAGAAAATTCCTTATCAGCAAAAGACTTTAAAAATATTTTAAATAAGAGGCTAAGGAAAAGTATTAAAAAAGGACAAGAACTAAAAAAAGATTTTTTTTGATAGAACTTCCTTAAATCGAGTATTATCTTTATGAAAAATTATTGTCAGAAATGAATAGTAAATTGAAAATTGGTGCAATTGTTTTAGCTAGATGTGACTCAAATAGATTGCCTGGAAAGGTCTTAAGAAAATTGAATGGAAAACCATTAATATGGTATTGTGTTGAAAGAATTAAAAAAGTAAAAGAAATAGATTCGATTATTATTGCTACCAGCGACAGAAAAAATGATGATCGACTCGCCAAATATGCTCATCAGGAAGGTCTAAGTATTTTTAGGGGTAGTAAAGAAAATGTCTCAGAAAGATTTTTGGAGTGTTCAAAACATTTTATGTTAGATTACGCCATAAGAGTAAATGTTGATTGCCCATTGATTGATATTAAACTCTTAAAGACAGGGATCTCCTTGATAAAAAAAAACTATGATTTAATTACTAATGTTTATCCTAGAACATTTCCATTTGGCATAATACTAGAGATAGTAAAAGTAAAGAAATATAAAGAAATTTTCCAAAATTTCTTTAGTGCTGATCACTTTGAACATGTAACAAAATATATGTATGAGAATATAGAAGAATTTAATTTCTATAATTTAATTAATAGCGACAATTCCAAAAATTTTCTAAAATACAGACTGACGATTGATAATATTAAGCATTTAAAAAATTTTAGGAAATTTTTAAAAAACTATCCTAAACAATGGACTAGGAACGATTTTTATGATGCTATAAGGTTTGGAGGTTTTGAAATTTGACAAAAATATCTTTTCATAAATCTAAAAAGCTTGCAAGAAATTGGGGTGATGAAATTGTCTTGGGTATTGTTTCAAAAAAGTTTTCATTAAAGAAACTTATTATGAAAGCTGGAACTAAAGGTGGTTTGCAATATCATAGAAAGAAAAATGAGTTTGCATATCTTCATTCCGGTCAACTATTACTTAGATATGAAGGTGCGAAGGGTAAACTTGTAGAAAAGAAGATTAAGGAGGGAGAGTCATTTCATATTCCCCCTTTATCTATTCATCAAGAAGAGGCTATAACGGACTGTGTTATTTTTGAGGTTTCAACGCCTCATTTTAACGATAGAGTCCGAGTCGAAAGTAAGTTTGATATTGTTGAAGAAAATGGTTTGCCAACCACAGAGGAAAAGGATATTCTAGAATATTAATCTTTATGACTAAGTGTAAAATCTGTAATAGCAAACTAAACTATATCATGAGTTTTGGAGAGATGCCGTTAGCCAATGGATTTCTTCAAAAAAAATTGGATGATGAATATTTTTTTGAACTAGAAATTGGTATTTGTGATTCATGCTATATGTTTCAAATCATTTCACAGCCTGATCCTAAAAAAATGTTTCATCAGAACTATGCATTTATTTCAGGGACATCAAATTATATGAAAAAACATTTTGCAGAATTTGCTGATGATATTATTAAAAGAAAATCTAGTGATTTATTTGTTGTGGAGATTGGTAGTAATGATGGAATTATGTTAGAGCACCTTTCTAGAGCTCGTATTAAGCATGTTGGGATTGAGCCATCAAAAAATGTTGCAGACTTATCCAAAAAAAAGGGGGTGAATGTAATAAATTCTTTTTTTGATATTGCTTGTTCTAAAAAAATTCAAAATGATTATTCAAAAGCAGATATAATATTTGCGGCAAATGTGATGTGTCATATCCCTGATATAAATGAGGTGATGATAGCTTGTTCGAATCTATTAAAAGAAAACGGAAGGATAATTTTTGAAGATCCTTATCTTGGTTCAATGATAGAAAAAAACTCATATGACCAAATTTATGATGAACATGTTTTCCTTTTTTCTGCGAGTTCTATTAAAAATATGGCCACAATTAATAATCTTGAGTTAATAGATCTTAAAGAAATTCCTGCTCATGGCGGTTCAATGAGATATACACTTGCTCATAAAGGAATTAATAAAGTTAGTGATAATGTTGAAAATTATCTAGCAAAAGAGAAAGAGTTGGGACTTTTTGAATTGAAAACATATAAAAATTTTAAAAACAAATGTGAAAAATCTAAAAATGATCTAAAAGAATTTTTGATTAACGCTAAAAAGAATAATAAAAGAGTAATTGGTTATGGGGCAACCTCAAAAAGTACGACAATTTTAAATTATTGTGGAATTAGAGATGACTTATTGGAATGTATTGTTGATATTACTCCAACTAAGCAAGGGAAGTTTTCCCCTGGAATGCATATTCCCATTAAGTCATTTGATTATATTAAGGATCAATATCCAGATTACTTTTTACTGCTAGCCTGGAATCACCAGAAAGAGATACTTGATAAAGAAAAATCTTTTGGTGAAAATGGTGGGAAGTGGATAAAATTTTTTCCTAACTTTGAAATTCTATGATCTATGTAAGTAACCCATTAGAGCAGGTAAAGGCTTTTAAAAGTAAGATTGATAGATCTATTAACAAGGTCATAAAAAGCGGAGTATTCATTAATGGTTCTGAAACAAGGCTATTAAAGAGAGAATTTTCTGATTACCTTGGTATAAAATATTGTCACCCTGTAGCCAATGGTACAGATGCACTTATAATTTCATTAAAAGCATTAGGCATAGGAAGAGGTGATCAAGTTATCACACCATCTCATACGGCAGTTGCAACCGTCTCTGCTATTCTGATGGTTGGAGCTACTCCTGTATTTATTGATATAGATAAAACTTATTACACGATGGACGAAAATCTAATTGAAAAGAAAATTTCTAAAAATGTCAAAGCTATAGTTGCAGTACACATTTATGGTAATCCATGTAATCTAGATAAAATCATTGAAATAGGTAAATCATATAATATTCCTGTAGTTGAGGATTGTGCACAGTCTGTTGGATCAATGTATAAAAATAAAAAGATTG
>CENJ01170279.1_pt1 | contig 15433 bp, 15 predicted proteins | sample 356161 | NCBI WGS metagenome assembly CENJ01 (sample SAMEA2619531, study PRJEB7988) | marine metagenome | biome: marine biome (ENVO:00000447); feature: surface water layer (ENVO:00002042); material: "saline water (ENVO:00002010), including plankton (ENVO:xxxxxxxx)" | depth 5 m
GTTTCTTATTCTGCACATACCAGGGACGTTCTTCCCTGCCGGCCATACCGCCGATGTTAAGACCCTGACGCTGGCCCAGCGTGTAGTGGTGCAGGCCTCGGTGAGTACCCAGGCGTCGTCCCTGCAAATCGCAGATCGGCCCCGGCTGGTCCTGAACGTATTTTGCCAAGAAGTCGGCGAATCGACGTTCGCCGATAAAGCAGATGCCCGTGCTATCTTTCTTGCGGTGGTTGGACAGTCCGAGCTGCTGGGCCAGGGCACGCACGTCGGTTTTTTGCCAGTCTCCCAGAGGAAAGAGGCATTTGGCCAAGCGCTCTGCAGGCACGGCCTGAAGGAAATAGCTCTGGTCCTTAGCCTGATCCTTTCCCTTGAGAATCGTCAGTCGATGGGGCCTCTCAGAGGCGTTGTCAGCAGCGGGGTCCTGGTGGCGGACATAGTGACCGGTGGCGATAAAATCGCCTCCCAAGGTCAGGGCGTAATTCACGAACTGCTGAAACTTAATTTCTCGGTTGCAGAGAATGTCGGGATTAGGGGTCCGGCAGCGTTGGTACTCGGCCAAAAAATGCTCAAACACACTGTCCCAATACTCCGCTGCGAAATTGGCCTGGTGCAGGGTGATCCCCAGACGCTCACAAACCTGAACCGCGTCGGCCAGATCTGCCTTAGCCGTGCAGTAGTCCGTGCCGTCGTCTTCTTCCCAGTTTTTCATAAACAGGCCCTCTACCGAATATCCCTGCTGCTGCAGCAGATAGGCGGCCACGGAAGAATCCACCCCGCCGGACATGCCGACGATCACTCTTGGAGCAGGGGAGAGGTCTTGCGACGCTGATTCTGACAGGGCGGCTGACGGCATGGCAATATCTAGGCCTAATCGAATGGCGCATGGTAACCCAGGTCTTGGCCGGGGTCAGCGGCTATCGCCGGTGGCGCTGACCGAGGACCATTCGCCAGGCATAATGAGGCAACGCACCTAAGGGATACAGCAATGGGTTTAAGCCACATGAATGCGGCCGGAGAAGCAAATATGGTGGATATCGCCGATAAGGCGGTTACCGAGAGAGTGGCCAAGGCCAGCGCCGTGGTGCAGATGGCGCCGGCGACCCTGGAGGCCATCATCAGCGATAATCTCCCCAAGGGCGAGGTTCTGGCCGTGGCGCGCATCGCAGGCATCCAGGCGGCCAAGCGCTGTTCTGATCTGATTCCGCTGTGTCACCCTTTGGCGTTGTCCAAGGTCGCCGTTGAGTTCCAGGTCTTAGACGCTGGACGCCTACAGGTGCTCGGCGAATGCAAATTGGCGGGCAAGACGGGCGTGGAAATGGAGGCGTTGACGGCCGTGAGCGTCGCGGCGCTGACCGTCTACGATATGTGTAAGGCCGTTGATAAGGCCATGACTATCGAGGCAATCCAACTCGACGAAAAAACCGGTGGCAAGAGCGGCACCTGGCGTCGAGAAGACGCCCAGGAGCTAAACGATGAGTGAGGAATCTAACCCTATCGAAGTGCACTTCTTTGCTTCGCTGAGGGAGCGCGTGGGGACAGCGCGATTGAGCGCCACCGCAGACAGCCTCTCCGAGGTACACGCTACGCTAATCCAACAGCTAGGCACTGACAGGGTGGCCCACCTGCTGGCGCCCAATGTTCGTGTAGCGGTAAATCAGCAGTTGATTGAAGGGGATTGGCACAGTGACCTGCAGCCTCTGCCGGCTGGCGCAGAGGTGGCCTTCTTGCCGCCGGTGACGGGAGGCTGAGAGATGAAGACACCGGATCCCCGCATCTCTATCCAGCAAGAAGACTTTGATCTGGCAGAAGAATATCAGGCCCTGAGGAATAGGTTAGGCGCCCAGATTGGCGCCATCGTTTGTTTCAGCGGTCTGGTTCGGGACCGTAACCCGGCAGCCGGCGATGGCGGCAGCGTCAGCACGCTCAGGCTCGAGCATTATCCCGGGATGACCGAGCAGTCTATCCTGCACATCGCCTCAGCCGCCGAGCAGCGATGGCCGCTTCTGGATTGGCGGATCATCCATCGCATTGGCGACCTCACTCCCAGCGATCAGATTGTGCTGGTCCTGGTAGCCTCTGCTCATCGCGAGGCTGCCTTCGGGGCGGCAGAATTCATGATGGACTATCTGAAAACCAGAGCCGTGCTCTGGAAAAAGGAACGCAGCGAACTGGGCGAACGCTGGCTTGATTCGACTCAAGCCGATCATGAGCGGGCGGAGGAGTGGGGCACCACATCGGGTGATTGACCTGAGTTGAGTTGCACTCGGGGCAGCCTCAGACTATCCTTCGCCGCGGCTGGAGAGGGCCAGAACAGGCGTTAGCGGGGGCTGCCTTGTCAAATGCGCACTCTCTCCCATGCTCAAGACCGCATCGCGGCGACTTACTTCGAGAGCATGTAATTTCCCTTATGGGCTAGCAGCCTTCTCTGGTTGATGGGAAGCCCAATATAACCTAGGCGAAAGGGGACCTCATGACGAGTGAACAGAAGATAATCTATACCGAAACCGACGAAGCGCCACGCCTGGCGACCTATTCGCTGCTGCCTATCATTGAGGCCTTTGCCGAGGCCGCCGGCATCGTCGTGGAGACGCGAGACATTTCACTGGCGGGCAGAATTTTAGCGAAATTTCCGGAATACCTAGAGCCAGATCAGCGCATTGCAGACCATCTATCAGAACTAGGGGCCCTGACGCAGGACCCCTCAGCAAACATTATCAAGCTTCCCAACATCAGCGCATCCACGCCTCAAATGCAGTCCGCTATTGCAGAGCTCCAGCAGCAGGGCTATGCGCTTCCCAATTATCCCGAGGACCCAAGAGAGGCTGCCGAGCAAGAAATCAAGGCCCGTTACGACAGCGTCAAGGGCAGCGCGGTTAACCCAGTATTAAGGGAGGGCAACTCAGATCGGCGCGCGACCCGGGCAGTGAAGGAATACGCCCAAAAACATCCTCACCGCATGGGAAGCTGGTCATCGGATTCTCAATCCCACGTGGCGCATATGAGCCATGGCGACTTTTACGGCAGCGAAATCTCCACCACGATGTCAGGACCAGATGTGCTGACCATCGAATTTGTGGCGGACGATGGGGCCTCCACGACGCTAGCTAGCGCCCTCCACGTGGATGCAGGAGAAGTGGTGGACGCGGCCTATATGAGCAAGGCCGCGCTCTGCGCATTTTTCGATGAACAAATCGCTGCGACTGCACCGGGTGTCCTGTTCTCGCTGCACCTCAAAGCGACGATGATGAAAGTTTCTGACCCCATTATTTTTGGCTATGCGGTGCAGGCCTACTATCGATCTGCCCTGGAAAAACATGCTGAGACGTTGTCGGGTCTCGGCGTGGACCTAAATAACGGGATTGGCGACGTCTACGATAAAATTCAGACCCTGCCGGCTGACGAGGCCGCGCAGATCGAGGCGGACCTGGATGCGTGTCTCGAGGCGGGTCCCGATTTGGCCATGGTGAATTCCGATCTGGGCATCACCAATCTTCACGTTCCCAGTGACGTCATTGTGGATGCGTCCATGCCCGCTGCGATTCGTGAGTCCGGCAAAATGTGGGGGCCGGACGGCGATCTGCACGATACCAAGGCCGTCATTCCTGATCGCTGCTATGCCACGGTCTATACGGAAACGATTAACGAATGTATCGCCAACGGTGCCTTCGACCCCACCACAATGGGATCGACTTCGAACATTGGGCTGATGGCCCAAAAGGCTGAAGAATACGGCTCCCACGATACAACCTTCGAAGCCCCCGGTTCAGGTGAAATGAGGGTGGTTGGTTCCACCGGTGAAGTGCTGCTCAGGCATGAGGTGGCGTCTGGTGATATTTGGCGGATGTGTCGCGTCAAAGACGAATCCATACGAGATTGGGTAAAGCTTGCCGTTTCTCGGGGCCGGATCACGGGTGATGAGGTGATTTTTTGGCTCGACCAGGATCGTGCTCACGACGCCCAGCTGATCGCTAAGGTGAAGACCTATTTGGCCGAGCACGACATCCAAGGGCTAGAGATCAAAATTTTGAAGCCCGCCGAAGCAACGAGGCATTCACTGCAGTTGATGCGCCACGGTAAGGATACGATATCCGTCACCGGTAACGTCTTGCGCGACTATTTGACGGATCTGTTTCCCATTCTTGAACTGGGCACCAGTGCAAAGATGCTGTCTATCGTACCGCTCATTAACGGCGGAGGGCTATTCGAGACCGGAGCCGGCGGATCAGCGCCCAAGCATGTCCAGCAGATGGAGGCGGAGGGACATCTCAGGTGGGATAGTCTGGGCGAGTTTTTGGCGCTCGGTGCGTCCTTCGAACACCTTGGGCGTGTCTTTGATAATGACGCGGCCAAGCTTCTCGGAGAAACTCTGGACGAGGCCATCGCGGAGTTTTTAGACAGCAACAAGTCGCCGTCCCGCAAAGTAAATGAGATTGATAACCGGGGCAGCCACTTCTTTCTGGCAAAATTTTGGGCTCAGGCCATGGCCAGAAGGGCGGACGAAGACGCACTCAAGTCGCGCTTTGAGCGATTTGCCGAGCGGTTGGTCGAAGCGGAAACCGTGATCACCGCCGAATTACTGGATGCCCAGGGGCACCCCGTCGATCTCGGCGGCTACTATGCACCGGATCCCGCTAAAGCCGCCCAGGTGATGCGCCCGTCGGCAACGCTGAATGACATCTTGGCGGCCCTCTAGGGGGGCGAGTTCATCTCAGCGGCGTTGGGCTCTGATACCGACGCTTCGCCCTGCTGCGAGGGCACTTCGCCCTGCTCCGAGGGCACCGCGTGCTGCTCTGAGGCTGTCGAGGCCTGGCTGATGATGTTCACCGCGTGGTGTCCCTTATCGCCGGACTCAATGTCGAAGCTGACGGCCTCTCCAGCCCGCAGCGTCTTATAACCCTCCATGGAAATTGCCGAGAAGTGTGCAAACAAGTCGTCTGCACCATTATCCGGCAAAATAAATCCATAGCCCTTGGCATTGTTAAACCATTTGACGGTTCCAGTAGGCATATTTTTCTCCACTCCCAGGCTGACTTTCCGAAATTCGTACAGCGTAGTCAAGCCACGAAGACTTGGCTTTTCAATCTTTGACCCCACACTCTGAGCACTGGAGGTCGTTGCAAATGGACCTCATGGGCTGCCCGGCGGCGCGCTGATTCCGGCAGATAGCCTGGCCGACCGCAGATTAAACGGGCAGTTGAACAAATTTGAGAAACAAGCATTGGCCCACACGGGAGTCGTGGTAGCCTCGGGATATGGGTCGACGGAACGCGAGAAGATGCAGAAACGACAGGCGTTTATAGAATCTGGAGTGCTGGCCGCTGATCGAGAGTCAGGGTGCCGTCTGCAGGCCGGTGAGGGCGATTCGGAGCAACAGGGTGATGTGGGCGTCGTTGTTGAAGCGTCAAAGCCCGAACTTAAAAAGCCGCCCATGTTCAAGGTCGTTTTACTAAATGATGACTACACGCCTATGGAATTTGTCATTCATATTTTAGAAAAGTTTTTTGGGATGAATCGCGAGAAAGCCACCCAGATCATGTTAGTCGTACATACGGAGGGTGCTGCCGTTGTCGGTATCTTTCCGCGTGATATCGCGGAAACAAAGTCTGAGCAGGTCAATCTATATGCCCAGGAAAACAGCCACCCGCTGATGTCTCGGATCGAAATAACGGATTAAATCTGCCGCATTTCAGGAATATAAAGAACATGTTGAGCAAAGAACTAGAGCAATCGTTGAACGCCGTCGCCCAAGAGGCAAACATATCGCGTCATGAATTCGTGACGGTGGAACACCTTTTGCTGGCGCTAACGCAAAATGAGACGGCGCAAGATGTGCTGCGTAACGTCGGTGCCAAGGTCGATCTGTTGAAGGGTGAACTCGAGAAGTACATCCAAGAGACCACCCCTATGTTGGGGCCAGATGAAACAGAGAGAGGCCCTCAAACCACCCTGGGGTTCCAGCGGGTGGTCTCTCGAGCGCTATTTCACGTCCAGTCCTCCGGACGCAAGGAGGTGACCGGTGCCAACGTTCTGGTCGCGATCTTCAGTGAGCAAGAGAGTCAGGCCGTCTATCTGTTAAAGGCCCAGGGCGTCACTCGTATCGACGTGGTGAACTATATCTCCCACGGCATCAGCAAGGTCGAGGATGCGGATGGGATCGACGAGAACGAACAGCAGGAAACGACTCAGGGTAGTGAAGGGGAGACCCCCAAGGCACTGCAGGCCTACGCCACGAACCTCAATGAGGAAGCGGCAGCAGGTCGCATCGATCCGCTGGTAGGGCGTGCCGAAGAACTGGAGCGCGTGGTGCAAATCCTCTGCCGCCGTCGAAAGAATAACCCGCTGCTGGTGGGTGAATCTGGGGTGGGCAAGACGGCCATCGCGGAGGGTCTAGCCAAGCGCATCGTCGAAGGTAAGGTCCCCGAGGTCGTGGCTGAAAGCACCATCTACTCCCTGGATCTGGGCGCCCTAGTGGCCGGCACGAAGTACCGGGGTGATTTTGAAAAGCGCTTCAAAGCCGTGCTCGCAGAACTCAAGAAAGAACCTGGTTCCATCCTTTTCATAGATGAAATTCACACCATCATTGGCGCCGGGGCGGCTTCAGGGGGCGTTATGGACGCGTCAAATCTGCTCAAGCCCCTGCTGACCTCTGGACAGATACGCTGCATGGGGTCGACGACGTATCAAGAATACCGAGGTATTTTTGATAAGGACCGAGCCCTGTCTCGACGTTTTCAGAAAATCGATGTGATCGAACCCGACGTAGACGATACCTATCGAATCTTAAAGGGGTTGAAATCCCGCTTCGAGGATCATTATCAGCTGCGCTACACGGATAAGGCGCTACGCGCTGCCTCCGAACTGGCGGCCAAATATATCAATGATCGCTTTATGCCGGACAAGGCGATCGATGTGGTGGACGAGGCTGGGGCGGCCCAGCAGCTTCAGGCCCCGAGTCGCAGAAAGAAAAGCATTGGCGCCACGGATATTGAACAGGTGGTAGCCAAAATCGCGCGTATCCCGTCTGCTCAAGTCAGCAGCTCGGACAAAGCCTCGCTGAGGGATCTCGACGGCAACCTCAAGATGGCCGTCTTTGGCCAGGACGAGGCCATTGGCCAACTGACCACCGCCATCAAACTGTCCCGAGCAGGGCTCAAAAGCGGTGAAAAACCCATTGGATCCTTCCTGTTTGCCGGCCCCACCGGCGTGGGCAAGACCGAGGTCTGTAAGCAGCTAGCAAACGCTCTGGGCGTAGAGCTGCTGCGCTATGACATGTCCGAGTATATGGAGCGCCACACGGTCAGCCGGCTCATTGGGGCACCTCCCGGATATGTCGGATTCGATCAGGGCGGGCTGCTCACCGAGGCCGTGACCAAGCATCCGCACTCAGTCGTGCTGCTGGATGAGATTGAAAAAGCCCATCCAGAGGTCTTTAACCTGCTGCTCCAGGTGATGGACCATGGTTCGCTGACGGACAATAATGGGCGCAAGGCCGATTTCAGGAATGTTGTGCTGATCATGACGACCAATGCGGGGGCACAGGAAATGAGCCGTGCGTCCATTGGCTTCACGGAGCAGGACAACTCAACCGACGGCATGGAAGCGATCCGCCGAATCTTCACGCCGGAATTTCGTAATAGGCTCGACGCCATTGTTCAATTTGGGGCCCTGACGACGGATGTGGTGAAAACAGTGGTGGACAAATTCCTCACCGAACTTCAGGCGCAGCTCGACGAGAAACGGGTCACCCTGGAAGTGGATGAGGAAGCGAGGACCTGGCTGGCCCGCGAGGGTTACGACGAAAAGATGGGTGCACGACCAATGCAGCGCCTTATCCAGGAAAAAATCAAGCGACCGCTGGCAGAGGACTTGCTTTTTGGCGCCTTGGCCAGTGGGGGCGGCACCGTGAGCGTGACCTTAGAAGACGGAGAACTGGTGGTTACGGTGCTGTCCGAGGAAGTAGCCTAGAGGGTCAGGCATCTACATTCTGAAGGTGATTCGCCCCTTGGACAGATCGTAAGGGGTGAGTTCAACCTTCACTTTATCCCCGGTTAGAATCCTGATGTAGTTCTTTCGCATTTTCCCAGAGATATGCGCCGTCACGGTATGGCCGTTTTCCAGTTCCACGCGAAACATCGTATTGGGTAAGGTATCGACGACCGTCCCGTCCATTTCAATCTGTTCTTCTTTAGCCATATAAACTTCAGCTGAATCCTTCGTCGTATGAGTCCCCTGGGGACGGCGGTGGCGATTGTGCCGCAAGCGGGTGACAATTAGAAGAGAATGTACAGCCTCTGAGAGATCAGTTCAGGGTAATCCAGCGATTTTCGATCAACATCTGCGTGGGCCGAAAGTCAGTCTTATAGGCCATCTTCGGGGAGCCCTTGATCCAGTAGCCAAGGTAGAGGAAGGGTAGATCGCGTTCTTGGCACAGGTCGATCTGCTGCAGAATACTCAGCACCCCAAGTCCCCGCTGTGCAGCCGAGGGTTCGAAGAACGTATAGACAGCGGACAGCCCGTTGAGCTGTTGATCCGTCACCGCAACGCTCAACAGCCGATCGCCCTCATAGAGACAGAGAAATTCACTATTCGACCAGGGACTCAGCAAAAAAGAACGGAACTGGTCTTCTGATGCGGGATACATATCACCATCCGCGTGTCGCAGGCTGATGTAACGTTCGTAAAGGTGATAGTGCCGTGGGGTAAAGCGCGCCGGCTCAAGCTGCAGATGCAGGTCAGCATTGCTGGCTCGGTTGCGGCGCTGTGAGCGTGACGGGCGAAAGGAGGCCACCGGAAGGCGCAGCGGAATACAGGCGCTGCAGGCCGAGCAGTGAGGGCGATACAGGTGGCTCCCGCTGCGCCGGTATCCTTGGTCTGCAAGGCGTTGATAGTGCCGATCAGTGATGATCCTTCGGGGGTCAGCAAAGAGCGTCTGAGCGTCATTGCGATCTAGATAGGAGCAGGCATGGGCCGGCGTCAGATAGAGGTCGATAGGGCGTTCCGACTCTTCCTCCGTTTCGTCAAAGGGCGTTTTCAAAAGGCCGCCGACTGATCCCAGCTGCCCAGGCGCGTTCTAGACAAATCGTTTTCCCTCAGGCGGGCTAAGAACTCAGCCCGGGCCATAGGGCGAACCCCCAGGCTCTCAAGATGTGGATTCATAAGCTGACAGTCGATGAGATCGAAACGCCATTCCGCCAGTCGTTGGCTGAGGTGATAGAACGCAATCTTGGATGCATCGTTAGAGATGGAAAACATGGATTCACCGAAAAACATGCTGCCTAGGGAAAGACCATACAACCCGCCGACGAGTTTTTCATCCTCAAAGACCTCTACGCTGTGAGCGAAGCCCGCTTCGTGAACGGCAATATAGGCCGCCTGCATGCTCGGCGTGATCCATGTACCCACGCGAGTGGAACGGGTCTCTGCGCAGGCCGCGATGACCTGGGGGAAGGCCTGGTCGAAACCGATTCGGAGGTTATCTTGGCGCAGCTTTTTTCTTAGGCTCCTGCTGACCTTCATGGTTCCAGGAATCAACACCCCGCGCTCCGAGGGGCTCCACCAGAGGACAGGCCCCGAGTCGTCGTCGAACCAAGGGAAAATACCCCGCGCATACGCCTCAAGGAGCCATTCACAGGTCAGGTCACCGCCCGCGGCCAACAGCCCGTCCGGGCGTTCCCAGGCCTGTTCCGGGGCTGGAAAGGCAACTGGCTGTGGGGGTAGGTAGGGGAGGTCTCCCTGGCGCATGGCCTAAGGCCTTAACAGTGCCTTAAAGGGCTCAACGTTGCGATAAGAGCTGATGATTTGGTAGAGCGTCTGCCCCTGCCTATTGGTTGCCTCAGTGGAGTAGCCCAAGGACCGGTAGCGACTCAGGAAGCGCGCAAAGTCCTCTGGCCGCATGCTGCGAAAGGCGTGGAGCAGGATGCTGAATTCCGCGTCCTCATTGCCCATGGGGGCCTTGGTCAAAAACCCGTCGATTCTCGCGTCATCCCAAACTTCATCGACGATCTTAGCTTTGTCGGCCTTCATGCACGGTTCCAAAAAAAAAGAGCCCCATTGTACGGGTTGAGGGCGCGTGAAGCCTAGCCATGGGAAGAAGGGGACCCTGGGTTTGTACCCACAGGATTGAGTGCGTACACTGCTTCTATCTCGAAGGAGCCTTGCTTGCCCAAACCCGCACCCAGCCGCTCGCTTCCAGTGCGAGAAATGTTCCTGGTCATGGTCGCCACGGCGGCGGTCTTTCTCCTGCTCGCCATCCTCTCCTACTCACCAGAAGACCCGTCCTTTAACTACACCGGCAGTAATCTTGAAGTTCAAAACTGGGTCGGCTCAAGCGGTGCCTTTTTGGCTGATTTACTGTTATTCCTGGTGGGCTTCAGCGCATATCTGTTGCCTGCGGCGCTGATTTATCTTGGCCTCAGAACATTTCTTGACCGCAAATCACCCCCGCCCGTGCTGGTCGCTATGCGTGCTAGCGGCTGGATTGGCATGCTCGTCTGCGCGTGTATCTTGCTTCAGCTGCATGGCTCCGACGCCACCAGGCTACCCTCCGGTGCAGGGGGCATTCTGGGTATTCTGCTTGGGGGTGAGGGCCTGGAGGTCTTTGGCCAAGTGGGGCTCACGCTGCTGGCCTTGGCGGGTGCCCTGATCGGTGCTCAGGCAGCAGCGGGGTTTTCTTGGTTAGACGTTGCGGAATTTTTGGGTCGCCTGCTGACCCGTCTTTGGACGCGAACCCTCCTGCTCTATGACCAATATCGAGACCGCAAGGCCACCGCAGCAGCAGCGGAGGAAAAGGATCAGACCAAGCTCGCTCGCGCACAGCGCAAGGTCAAAATCGAACAGGAGCTGGCCAGCAAGGAGGCCAGCCGTCGGGGGCTTGAAATTTTACCCTCGGCTCAGGTCGATCAACCCTCAGCCCGAGTTGCCCAGAAGCGCCTGTTTATGAGCGAAGATGTCTCTGAAGCGCCTGATATCGACCTATTGGATCAGGCCAATCCCGAGAAGGAGGGAGGCTTTGGCGCAGAGGTGCTGGAGGCTATGTCAAAACAGCTCGAACTCAAGCTGGGTGATTTTGGCGTAGAGGCGGTTGTGGTCTCAGTACTGCCCGGCCCCGTGATTACCCGTTTTGAGGTGCAGCCGGCGGCTGGGGTGAAGGTTCAAAAAATATCGGCCCTAGCCAAGGACCTTGCCCGGGCACTGGCGGTAATCAGCGTTCGAATTGTGGAGGTGATTCCCGGCAAGAGCGTTGTGGGCATTGAAATTCCCAATGAACAACGTGAAATGGTGCAGCTGAGAGAAGTCATCCAGGCACCCGCCTTCCAGGATGCGGCCAGCGACCTGACCCTGGCCCTGGGCAAAGACATTGCCGGTGCGCCAGTGGTCGCCGACGTGGCGCGTATGCCTCATCTACTGGTGGCCGGCACGACGGGTTCAGGCAAGTCTGTGGGCGTTAACGCCATGATCCTGAGCATCCTGTTTAAAACCACACCAGAGCAGGTGCGTCTGATTCTCGTCGACCCAAAGATGCTTGAGCTATCAATTTATGAGGGCATACCGCACCTGCTCACCCCGGTAGTCACGGACATGAAGGAAGCCGCCCATGCGCTCAACTGGTGTGTCGCAGAAATGGAGAGACGCTATAAATTGATGGCGTCCCTGGGGGTACGGAATTTAGCGGGGTTTAATCGGCAAATTCGAGATGCCGCGGCCAAGGGAGAGCCGCTCATGGATCCACTCTGGCAGCATGAATCTGAGCCGCCGCCAGCCCTCGAGGTTCTGCCCGCCATCGTGGTCGTGATCGATGAATTTGCCGATATGATGATGATCGTCGGCAAGAAGGTAGAACAGCTGATCGCCAGAATTGCACAAAAGGCCAGAGCTGCGGGCATACACCTCATTTTAGCGACCCAACGACCGTCTGTGGATGTGATCACCGGCTTGATCAAGGCCAATATCCCGGCACGCATCGGCTTCCAGGTTTCTTCCCGCATCGATTCGAGAACCATCTTAGATCAGGGCGGCGCAGAGCAGCTGCTGGGACATGGGGATATGCTCTACCTTCCCCCGGGCACCGCGCTACCCCAGCGCGTCCACGGCGCCTTCGTCTCGGATGACGAGGTGCATCGCGTGGTAGAAGACTGGAAACGTCGCGGCGAGCCAGACTATTTGACCGAAATCACCTATGGCGGAAGCAGTAGCGACGCCTTTGTGCCCATTGAGCCGGATGGGGACGTTGAACAGAGCGACGCTCTGTATGACGAGGCCGTTGAATTCGTTCTGCACTCGCGCCGAGCCTCGATTTCGTCAGTGCAGCGCAAACTGCGAATCGGCTATAACCGGGCGGCCCGCCTGATCGAAGCCATGGAGGCGGCCGGCGTGGTCTCCGAAATGAACAGCAGCGGAGGGCGTGATGTCCTGGTGCCAGAACGAGATTAACAGCGACATACTTCGACACTGTCTCTGCGTCCTTATCTTCGGGGCGGTGAGCGCGTGGACCCCAGCCGCTCTTGCCCAATTGGCGGATCCGGCAGCTACCCCGTCTCCTCCCGCTCAGACCACCCTGCTGATTGGTTTATTGCAGGCTCAGCAGGGGACGACGGCAGACTTCACGCAGCGCATAGAGGATGCCAACGGTATTCTGGTTGAGCAGAGCTCTGGGCGCATGGCCCTGGGCGAAGCCCGCCTGCGCTGGGATGTCATCTCGCCCTACGTGCAGCGCATGCTGTTGGACAAGAACGAGCTGCAAATATACGACCCCGACCTTGAACAACTGACGGTGCGCGACCTGGATTCTGCAGGCGCCCAGCTTCCGGTGAACTGGTTAATTAATGCGAATTCTCTCGCGGATGCCCAGTTGAGCATCGACCTTGTCCACCGAGGCGAACATTCTGATTTCACCATTCAGCCTCAGACCATAGATTTTCTCTTTGCCGGACTGCGGCTAGCATTCATTGGCAACGTTCTGGAGCAGATGGTGATCCTGGATCGCGGCGGACAGCGCAGCATCGTTGACTTTCAAAATGTGCGTCGCGATCAGGATTTGCCGCCTGACCGTTTTGTGCTGGACGTGCCTGAGGGGACGGATGTTGTTAGAGGATGATCTATTTAATAGCGCTCAGCCAGACGGAGCCGGCGTCCGAGAGGGGCAGCCACTGGCAGACCGACTGCGCCCGACAACCCTGTCGGATTATATTGGTCAGCGACACCTCCTAGACAGCGATAAGCCTCTGGGTGGCCTGCTTGCCCGGGGCCGCATCCATTCCATGATCCTCTGGGGACCGCCAGGCACGGGTAAGACGACGTTGGCTCGTCTGCTGGCAGAGCAGGCGGGCTGTCACTGGATGGGGATTTCCGCGGTCCTGGCGGGGATTCGGGATATTCGAGAGGCCATTGCCCTGGCTCAGTCCAGGCAGGCCCAGGGACTGCAAACGGTGCTGTTCGTGGATGAAGTACACCGCTTCAACAAAGCCCAGCAGGACGCCTTCCTTCCTCACGTCGAATCTGGATTGATAACCTTCATCGGAGCCACCACGGAAAACCCCTCCTTTGAGGTGAACTCTGCACTCCTGTCGAGAGCTCGGGTCTATGTCCTAAAGGCCCTGGATGCAGACGACATGTGCCAGGTCATTGAACGCGGCACCCGTTGTCTTGAGCGAGACATCGACCCCAAGGCCGCCCGGGCATTGGCCGAGGTGGCGGATGGCGACGCTCGTCGCTGCCTAAATTGTCTCGAAATTGCCGCCCAGATGGTCGAGGGCCGGATTGAGCTTGAAACGGTAACCGCTTCCCTGGGAGAACGTTCTCGTCGATTTGATCGCGGGGGCGACCTGTTCTACGACCAAATTTCAGCGCTGCATAAATCCATTCGCGGCAGTTCGCCAGATGCCGCCCTGTACTGGTTTTGTAGAATGCTAGACGGCGGGGCAGATCCGCTCTACATCGGCCGACGCCTGATCCGCGTAGCCAGCGAAGACATCGGCAATGCAGACCCCAGAGCCCTGGAGATCGTGGGAGCCGCGGTTTCCGCCTATGAACGCCTGGGCTCGCCTGAGGGAGAGCTGGCTCTGGCTCAAGCGGTCCTGTACCTGGCCAGCGTTCCCAAGAGCGATGCGGCATATCAGGCCTTCAATCGGTCGATGCAGTATGTCAAAGAAACGGGCAGCCATGAGGTGCCCCACCATCTTCGCAATGCCCCGACCGCGCTCATGCGCGAACTCGGTCACGGTGAGGGTTATCGCCACGCGCACCGAGAACAGGCTGGCGGCGAGGCCTACGCTCCAGGCGAGCGTTATTTCCCGGAATCCCTTTGCCCGGAGCCTTTTTACGAACCCAAGGATGCGGGCCTTGAGATCAAGATTCGCGAGCGACTTGAGCGTCTAAAAAAGCTCGACAAAGAAGCGCGACGGACGGATACATGACGGCCACAGCCCTGTTCTGGGTCGTTATAGGTGGCGCTCTCGGTGCTACCCTCCGGTATGCGGTTGCCGTGTTGATAGGCTCCCAGGCGTTTCCCTGGGCAACAATACTCTCTAATATCGCCGGCTCGCTCATTATCGGCGTGATCTGGGGCGCATGTGCGGACCAGGCGTGGTTTCAAGGCTGGGGACGGCTCTTTCTTGTGGTTGGCCTTCTGGGCGCTTTTACCACCTATTCGGCCTTTGCCCTGGAGACGTTGCTTTTGCTGCAATCAGATAGAATCCTTATGGCGGCCCTATACTGCCTGGCAACCCTGATGACCTGCCTGTTGGCGGTTTGGTTTGGCATGCGCCTGGGTCAATGGGTGAGCTGAGGACGCAACAGAGCTTTTGTTTTAGCGGGATCAAACTATGTTAGATATAAAAATGCTTCGAGCAGATCCAGAGGGTGTTGCCGAGCGCCTCGCCGTGAAGGGCTTTCGGTTAGAGGTGGCGTCTTTCCGTGAGCTGGACGAGCAGCGCAAGGCGCTACAAACCCAGACCGAGACGCTTCAGAACGAGCGCAACGTCAAATCTAAATCCATTGGTGCCGCTAAGGCCAGAGGTGAAGACATCGCTCCGCTGCTGGCCGAGGTCAGCGATCTAGGCGAACGGTTGGATGCGGCGAAGAGAGGCTTTGGCGAGGTCCAAGGGGCGCTGGATGATGTGCTAATGGGCCTACCCAACCTGCCGGATGCGTCGGTGCCCCCGGGCGCTGACGAGAGTGATAACGTCTCGCTTCGCACCTGGGGAACGCTGCCAACGTTCGATTTCGAGGCCCAGGATCATGTCGCGCTAACCCTGGAGGGCGGCCTAGATTTTGAGACCGCTGCGAAAATCAGTGGGGCGCGATATGTGGTTATCCGAGGCGCCCTGGCACGCCTGCAGCGAGGGCTCACTCAACTCATGCTGGATATGCACGTGGCCGAGCACGGGTATGAAGAGGTCTACGTGCCCTACATCGTCAACGCGGACAGCCTGCGCGG
>CENJ01065531.1_pt1 | contig 15421 bp, 13 predicted proteins | sample 356161 | NCBI WGS metagenome assembly CENJ01 (sample SAMEA2619531, study PRJEB7988) | marine metagenome | biome: marine biome (ENVO:00000447); feature: surface water layer (ENVO:00002042); material: "saline water (ENVO:00002010), including plankton (ENVO:xxxxxxxx)" | depth 5 m
GACTTCATTGACAGCGCATATGCTCTTCCAAATTCACCAAGCCTGAATGGTAAAATACTATTAATGAAATATCCAATCATTATGGATTCAAACAAAAAACGTAATGAAATTGTGTAACTCGAGGATAAAATCATTCTCCATCTAAAAGAGCGAATTATCATTGAAAAAACAAATAATGAAATACAGCCTAAAACCAAAAGATAGTTTGCATTTTTAAAAGTGTTGAAGAGTGAATTGAGATTTACTTTGTTAAAAGCAAAATATAAACAAATTATACTAATTAACGTGGCAACGATAAGCTCTTTCCATTTATTCACGTAAATCAATCACCTCATAATTAAGCTTATTCAAATCCCCTGGCATTTTAAATATTTTTTTTCTGACAGAAATAACATTTATTTTTATATAATTATTTGTATCATAAAAAATTTTTAATGATGAAATTTTATTATTAATTGAATCAAAAATAATTTCACCAGAATAATCTAAAGATGGAATTATAAAGCTTAATTCTGTTTTTTTATTATCTTCTTTCAAAGAAGTAAATTTAATATTTTTCTTTTTTCCAAAAAATATATCAAAAAAGTTTAAATCGCCCTCAATTCTATCTTCAATGATCAGCTTTCTCTGATTTTTATCCCATGTTTTTATTGTATCATCAATAAAAAAAATAAATTCCTCATATGAAGAAAGGGAGAATTTCTTTTCATTTTGAATACTCACTTGTGCCAAACTGCTGGTCGAATTTTCAAATTGGTTAATTATTATTTCAATTTCTAAAGTAGTGCCATTTGAATTGACTAGTTCTTTGACAAAATTATTGTAGAGCTCTGTCGCTTTAATGTCCAAATTAAAAGTGTGAAAAGTAAAAAAAGCGTAGAACCAAAAGAGCATGTTAATTCAAGGGATCTAAAAATCCATCATCTACAAGCACCTCTCGTGCTTTGCTTCCAGTGAATGGACCAACAATGCCAGCTTGCTCCATTTCATCGATTAATCTTGCCGCCCTGGAATATCCAATCTTCAATCTCCTCTGAATGAGAGAAATTGATCCTTGTTGATGTGTGATGACTATCTTAACAGCTTCATTGAATAGGCTATCATTGCCAAATGACGGATCAACAAGCCCCCCTGCCCCTAGCGTTTCTTGCGGGCTCTCGAGGATCAACTCTTCTGCTTTAGGCTGAGAAGATATATGATTCATCAATGAATCGATTTCTTCTAAACTTAAAAAGGCGTTATGCATTCTGGTTGCCTCTGAAGATCCATGTCCTAAATATAAGAGATCGCCCCTGCCAATTAATTTTTCAGCTCCTGGACTATCGATTATTGTCCTTGAGTCTATTTTAGTTGCAACTTGAAAAGCAATCCTTGATGGAAAGTTTGCTTTGATTACTCCTGTTATTACATCAACAGATGGTCTTTGAGTAGCTACAACAAGATGAATGCCAACTGCCCTCGCAAGCTGGGCTAATCTGGCAATAGGCGCTTCAACCTCTTTAGCATTAAGCATCATTAAGTCTGCTAGTTCATCAATCAATACTACAATGAAAGGCATTAAAGATTCGTCGCTTTTAGACATTTTTTTATTATATTCAGATATATTCCTTACAACCGCATCGGCTAGAATATCGTATCTTTTACCCATTTCTTTTTCTACAGCTCTAAGAGCTAAAACTGCATTATCTGGAGTGGTTACTATTGATTCATCGATGCCTTCTATCTTCAATAAATGATAATTAGATAGCTCTCTGTATACCGCCATCTCTACTTTTTTTGGATCAATAATAACAAATTTTACTTCATCAGGCGTTGATTGATATAACAAGCTTGCAAGTATAGTATTTATACAAACTGATTTTCCTGAACCTGTAGTTCCAGCTATAAGTAAATGAGGCATTTTAGCTAAATCTAGGGTAGCTATTTCTCCTATGGTGTTTTTTCCAATAGCCAAAGTTAGTTTAGACTCTGAATTTGAAAAATTTTCAGAATTTATAACAGATTTTAAAAATACCATATCTGGATTTTGATTTGGAATTTCTATACCTACAGATGATTTTCCTGGTATTGGCGCAATGACTCTGACCCTGCTAGCTTCCATTACTCTAGCTAAATCATCAGACAATGCAACAAATTTGTTAACTCGCACACCTTCTGCAGGCTCAACCTCAAATAATGTTATAACAGGCCCTGGGCTTACATTAACAACATTACCCATTACGCCAAAAGTTTCGAGTGATTGTTGTAAAAAGTTTGCCCTTTCAACCAGATCATTTTTCGACATGCCATTTTGAGTATTTGGTGGATTTGCCAACAAATCAGATGATGGTAACTTATAAATCATTTTTGCTTTAGATGAGCTATTTAATTTATCAAAGTCGACTTCTTTGTTAGATGCTATTTGACCAACTTCAATGGATGTTTCGTTGGATTTGGATTCTTTCTCTATTGCACTATTTTCATCAATGTTTTTATCAAATGTGTCAATTTTATTATCCGAATTAATATTAATTGATTCTTCCATGCTAGCATCTGATTGGGAGCTTACTTCTTCATAAATCTCAGTAAGACCTTTCTCTACTTCAATCTTTTCATCTGACGATTTTTCATTTTCACGATTTGTTTTAGTATCAACTTTGTCCTCATTTTGAATTAATAATTGATTGTTATTAATCATTTCATTGTTTGTATTAATGTCTTTTCTTTTTGTTTTAATCTCTTTTTTTGATTTTTTTAAGTATGAAATAAAGCTAAAGAAATTATCCTTAATTGGAATATAAAAACTTGCGCCATAGATAGATCGAAAAAAAACAAGCCATACAAAAAGCAATGTTATGCCAAATCCGTAAAAGCCAAGAAAATCGAAGAACAATCCTGCTAATAGACCGCCAATCATGCCGCTATATAAAAAGTCTTGATCATTTGGGTTTGCGAATGAGATTTGATAAAATCCTACTGTTAAAGATCCAAGGATAATTGAAATCAAAACAAAAATTGAAATTCTATAGATTTTTTCAAAGGATTTATTGCTAAAGAACCATATACCCCAAATCATAATTAAAAATGGTATTAATATAGATAAATAACCAAAAGAAAGTTTGATTAAGGTATAACCAATCCAAACTCCTAAAATACCCATTGGGTTTTCAATTTTAATATTTGGAGATATGCCTGGATCTTCATTAGGATTATATCCAATCAGACTTACAAAAATAAGCAATGAAACCATTGCGGTCAAAATACCGAAGATCTCTAATTTTTTACTGTCCATGATAATGTTTAACTCAACAAAGACCCATTTTTATAAAATGGTGGCTTTATAATCTTACATTTCATTGTTCTGTCTCTAATTTCAACATCAAGTATTGACCCAATAACAGCTAAATCTTTTTCTATCAGGCCAATGGCTATCCCTTTTGAAAGAGAGGGTGAGTATGTACCGCTAGTTATGAGGCCAATTTCTGTATTGTCCAATTTGATACTATAATCTTTTCTAGGAATTCCTTTATCAATCATCTCTAAACAAACTAACTTTTTAGAATGATTTTTCTTTAGAATATTTATCTTTTTTGAGCCTATAAATTCTCTTTGATTAAGTTTTGTAATCCAGGACAGTCCAGCTTCGATAGGATTTGTCTTTTCATTTAAATCATTTCCATACAATGGATAATTCATCTCCATACGTAGAGTATCTCTGCATCCTAAACCTGCAGGAAAAACTTTTCCATTTCCAATATCTAAAATATCATTCCAGATTTTTATAATTTGATCATCTCCTGCATAAATCTCATAGCCAAGTTCGCCAGTGTAACCAGTCCTCGAGATAGTTAATATTTTACCAGAAAATGGGATCTCCATAAATTTATAAAATTCCAATTTCGATAAATCAAAATCAATCAATTTGCTTAGGATATTTCTCGAGTCTAGACCTTGAATAGCAACAATATTTATTTTTTCACTTAAATTGACAATATCAACATGGTCATCTTTGTTTGCTATCAGCCAATCGAAGTTTTTTTGAATATTTGATGCATTTACAACTAGCATATAATGTTCTGGATAGCGATAGACAATTAGATCATCAATTATTCCACCATCCTCATTACACATAGCTGAATATTGCGCATCCCAAGCTTGAATCTTTTTTACATCATTAATTAACATCCTATCTAAAAAAGCTTCTGCCTTATTTCCACTGACTATTATTTCCCCCATATGGCTCACATCAAATAACCCTGCGGATGAACGAACATGATTATGCTCTTCTTTTATGCCTTTATATTGAATAGGCATCTGATAACCTGCAAAATCAACCATTTTTGCATTTAATTCAATATGATTCCTATAAAGAGGAGTTTTTTTCGATTTCATTTGACAAGTTTTTTTAAAATTTTTCTTATTATCTCTTCCAAGCTGTCATTAGGTACTTTGCTTTTATACTCATTTGAAATAACATCGTTTACATCTTTTAATTTGTAACCCAAAGATATTAGCGCATTTCTTGCATCATTTAATACTTGATTATCAAAAGAATTTGAAGACAATACTTCATTCGAGTTATCCGCTAATTTTTCTTTGAGCTCCAATATAATTCGTTTTGCAGTTTTAGGACCCAAGCCAGGCAACAAAGTTAACGACTTAACATCCTCGCTTAGAATATTGTTAATCAAATTCGAAGCGCTAGTACCTGACAAAATGTTCAATGCTGATTTTGGACCAATACCACTTACTGACTTTAATTTCATAAAAAGATTTCTTTCGTCTTCACTGCAAAACCCAAAAAGTTCCATGACATCTTCTTTGACGTGTAGATATGTTAAAATTTTCACTTTATTGGATTTATCAGCTAACCAGTCATGCGTATTCGATGTGATATTGATATTAAAACAAAATCCACCCGTTTTTAGTACGAGATTGGTTTTATTCTTTAATACAATATCACCAAATATGGAGTCTAATAAGCTCATATATATTTATTTTGATTAAAATGGCATATTCCAACAGCAAGTGCATCTGAAATATCATTTGAGCCTTTAATTGATTCAATTTTTAATATCTGTTTAACCATGTATTTTACTTGGTCTTTATCTGCATTACCGTTGCCAACAACGGATTGTTTTACTTTTCTGGGTGCATATTCTGAACAAGGTATGCCATTTTCAGCTGCGGCCAGAATTAATACACCTCTTGCTTGTCCTAGAGTAAGTGCAGACTTAACATTTTTTCCATAATACATATCTTCAATCGCCATATGGCTTGGTTTGAATTTGGTTAATATTTTTGATAATTCAGAGTTTAAATACTTTAACCGGTCGGGCGTATAGATCTTATTTGGAGGTTCAATAGTTCCATATGCTAAACTACGTATTTGTCTTCCCATCGCCTCCAATACCGCAAACCCAGTTTTGTTAATACCGGGATCAATAGATATAATTCTTTCAATTTTGTTTAAATTAATCATTACAGTTTGTTAAGAGCTTATTCTTCAAATTCAAAATTTGAATAAATGCTTTGTACGTCATCATGAGAATCTAAACAATCCATTAAGGTTATAGCTTTATCAACCATACTTCCTTCAATTTTTACATAAGATTTAGCTATGTATTCTAATGTGGAAGATTTGATTAAGTACCCTTTTTTTTCGATTTGATCAACTATTTGAAAAAGATCAGAAGGTTTAGTAAAAATAGAAAATTCTAATTTTTGTGTTTTCAAATCCTCAATTTCAAGATCTATAACATTTTCTATTAACGTGTCTTCATTGATGTTTTTTGCATCTATAATTATTTGACCTTTATGCTTAAACATCCATGAAACAGAGCCAGCTTCTCCCAAATTGCCGCCATATTTATTCATTAGGTGTCTTATTTCGGCAACAGTCCTATTTCTATTATCTGTGAGAATATTCATAATTATAGCAATACCTCCTGGGCCATATCCTTCATACAAAATTTCTTCGTAATTAATACCATCTAATTCCCCAGCCCCTTTTTTAATGGCTCTTTCAATGGTATCGTTGGGCATATTTGCGGATTTAGCAAATGATATTGCTTGCCTTAGTCTCGGGTTTGAATCGGGATCGCTGCCGCCATCTCGAGAAACTATGGTTAGCTCTTTGATTATTTTGGTGAAAACTTTGCCTTTTTTGGCGTCTTGAGCTGCTTTCTTATGTTTAATATTCGCCCATTTGCTATGACCGGCCATAACGTAATTACTCTCATTGATTAATGTGATTAAAAGTACAATCATTGTAGATTATTTATCAATCTATGAAACATAATTTTTGCTGATAAAAACAACCTTAAGTGAAGAAAGCATTAAAAAATAAAAATTTAATAATCGCACTTTTAATAGCCATGACGATTTGGGGCATTTCATGGCCAAATGCGAAAATTATTGGTAAATATGCTAGCTATGAAGTTTTAATTTTCTGGAGATTTTTATTTTCTGCAGCTACAATATTTATATTTTCTTTTTTTTTAAAGATTCAGCTAATTCCCAGCAAGAAAACTTTTTTTTATGCATTATTTTCATCAATGTTTGTTATTCTATATAATATAAATTATTTCAAAGGTACTCAAATTGGACTGGCTGGAATAGGGGGCGTTATAGTTCCAACTCTAAGTCCAATACTTACTTATTTACTTACAATTATATTAAAGGTTGATAAATTTAAAAAAACTGATTTTTTCAGTTTTTTCATAGCAATTCTTGGAGGAGGAATTCTCATTCGCATTTGGGATATATCGTGGCAAGATTTAATTTATTCAGGAAACATATATTATATTTTAGCCGCAGCAACTTGGTCAATAGTATCCATAGTATCTGAAAAGGCAAAAAAAGAGATTGATCCAATTGCTTTTAGTTTTTGGATTTATTTTTTATCAATCATTTTTTCAACTTTAATTACAGACTTTCAGAATATATTAAAAGTGTTCACCTTCGATTGGATTTTTTGGCTCAACTTTATTGTTGTTTCAAGTTTATCTGTAGGTTTTGCTACAACAATTTTTTTCTACGCAACCTTTAGACTTGGCTCAGCAAGAGCTGCATCATTTATGTTTTTCGTACCATTGAGTTCTGTCATTTTTTCTTGGCTTTTTTTGAAAGAAGAGATAATGGTTTCAACTATAGTAGGTGGAGGTTTAATGATTGTTGCGCTATACTTAATTAATTTTAGAAGTAAGCTTTAATCTTATTCAATAAGCTTGTTGGGGGTTTAACTGGCTTATTTTTTTTAATGTTTAAAAATGCATGCTCGGTAAAGCCAGACGCGACTTTTACCTTTTCATCGTTTTTATATACATCATAATCAAAACGAAGTTTTGATTTTGGGATACTAAATATTCTGCACTTTATATTGATTATGTCTTCGAGTCTTACACTTTTTAAATAAGTACATTCAACTTTAATTACTGGTAAATAAAATCCTAAAATCTCTAAATTTTTAATTTTTAAGTTGATATTATTTAGAGTTTCAGTACGCGCCTGTTCGAAAAATTCAAGATATCTTGAATAATACACAATTCCCATTTTATCAATATCCTTATAAAAGACTTTTGTTGAAAATGTGTACGAAATCATAAATCAATCTTCAGAATCAAAAGCTCCCATTCTATAATATCGATCAATTCTTGAATCTAAATATGAAATATTTTCATTTTTGCGGAGCATAGTTATTTCCTCAATAATAGCTTTTTTCAATATGCTTGCTGCTTCTGCAGAATCTCTGTGAGCTCCACCTAGCGGTTCTTTTAGAATTCTGTCACAGATACCCATTTCAACAAGATCTTGTGCAGTAACCTTCATAGAATCAGCTGCTTCTGGCGCTTTTGAGGCATCTCTCCACAAAATTGAAGCACACCCTTCAGGGCTAATCACCGAATACCAAGTATTTTCAAACATCAACATTCTATCGCATATACCAATACCCAACGCTCCACCACTTGCTCCTTCACCAATAACAACTGAAACTATAGGTACTCTAAGTTTTGACATTTCATATATATTCTTAGCTATTGCTTCGCCTTGACCTCGCTCCTCAGCGCCGATTCCAGGATATGCGCCCGGAGTATCGATTAAAGATACTATTGGAAGCTCAAATTTTTCTGCTAGCTTCATAACCCTTAACGCTTTTCGATATCCTTCAGGTCGCATCATTCCAAAGTTTCTGTGAATATTTTCTTTAGTATTTCTGCCTTTTTGCTGACCTATGAAAACAGCTTTTATTTTATCAATTTTCCCAATTATACAAATCACAGCTGGATCATCGGCAAAATGTCTATCTCCATGCAATTCAATCTTTTCTTCAACAAAATGATTGATGTAATCCATAAAAAAAGGTCTTTGAGGATGACGCGCTAATTGAACTCTCTCCCAACGAGTCAATTTAGAAAAAATATCCTTTGACATTTTTTCCTTTTCTTTTCTTAATTTGTTTATCTCTGAGGAAGAGTCGGCATCTATATCTTTCTGTATGAGCTTGATTCTTTTTTCTATCTCATAAATAGGTTTTTCTAACTCTAAGTAATATTCAGACATTGTATAGTTTATTATTTTATTTCAGGATTCCCAATATACGCCAAATTCTTAATCTCCAAACCATCCAAACTGCTTCTAACATGATTGACTTATTCATTTTTGAAAATCCAACTGTACGATCAATAAATATAATTGGATGTTCTACAATTTTATATTTCTTAATCCATGTTCTGTAATTCATTTCAATCTGAAAAGAATAGCCAGACGATTTCACTTGTTTAAAATCGATTGAATTTAGAACTTCTGTTTTCCATAATTTAAATCCTCCGGTTGCATCTTTTATCCTCATACCTGTAATAATTCTTGAATACAAGTTTGCTCCATAACTCAAGATCAATCTCTTTATGGGCCAATTTACTACGCTAACTCCATTGACATATCGACTTCCAATCACAAGGTCATTATTTTTCAATAGCTTTATCATTGTAGGTATCTCTTTTGGGTGGTGTGACATATCCGCATCCATTTGGACAATACAATCATAGCTTCTCTCTAATCCCCATTTAAACCCATGAATATAAGCTTTCCCAAGGCCATCTTTCTTATTTCTTATTTCTAAAAATAAATTTTTATATTTTTTCATTAGTTTCTTAATGGCTTCAGCTGTTCCATCAGGTGAATTGTCGTCAACAATCAGTAAATGAAATTCAGGATTTATGTCAAAGATTTTCTCTACCAAAAATGGCGCATTTTTAATTTCGTTGTATGTTGGAGAGATAATTAACGTTTTCATTTTTTATTAAAAACTAATTTTTTTAATTTATGAAGAGATGAATCAACAGAAACCGGTTTTATATTAAAATTATTTTCTATTTTTTTTGTAATCAATCCACTCTTCATAGGTCTTTTAGCCTCTTGTTTGAGCTCTTCAGTTTTAATTTGTTCTATGAGATTTGTATCTAAATCAAATATATTAGCTATTTTTAAAGCAAAATCATACCTAGTCATTAAACCATTATCTGCATAATTTATTAATCCATGCCCTTGCTTTTTTATTATTTTTAAAATCACATTAGAAAAATTCCTAGTCCAGGTTGGATTATTCAACTGATCATTGACAACTTTGATCGATTTATTTTGTTGCAAGGATTCGATTACCCATTTTAGAAAACTTGCACTAGTTTTTTTATGATAATCATAAAGTACATTCGCCCTTAAAATCGTGTATTGTGATTTATTTTTGATGATGTATTCATCAGCTTTTAGTTTTGAAGCTCCATATACAGAAATTGGATTTGTTGTGCTAAATTCATCATAGGGTCCATCTTTACCATCAAAAACATAATCAGAAGAAATATGAATAAGATGGCCGTCAAAATTATCACAGATATTTTTAACTCCCTCAAAATTAATTTTATTTGCAAGATGCGGGTTTTTTTCGCAACCATCGACATCAGTAAATGCTGAAAGATTAATAACAATATGTGGTTGAATTTTTTCCAATGTATTTAGCACTGCAACTCTATCAGATATATCTAACTGCAAAGTGCCTTTTGATTTTACTAGCGAGGTGCATATTAGGTCAAATTTTTCAGATAAGTCTTTTTTGCAAGAATATCCCAATTGACCATTTGAACCTGTTAAAAGAATTCTCTTCATTGTTAAAATGTCTCAAAAGTTTTAGCAATAATATCTAATTGCTTTAGTAGGAGGTATTTATTTTTACCTGGATAGAAAATCATGGTATGTACAAAATAAGTTCTATCGTGATTTTCATCATAGAATAAATATGATAAAAAAGGCCCACCCTGCGCTTCTTCTATGCTTTCCCATAGGCCCGAAACTTTCCACGAGCCCCTTTCATTGAAAAGATCTGGTTCGATTTTAAAGTAATAATCAGCATATCTGATTGTTCTGAAGTATTTAAGAGGTAATGATTTAACATATTGTGAAGCAGTACTTGAATCTGAAAAAAGCAAACCCTCAGACCATTGTACAGCAAGCCAACGGTAAGGCATCTCTCTACCTATCCAAAAAAAGTCTTTTGATAAACTATCAGAAATAATAGTAAATCCATAAGGAATTTTCATTGACCAATTAAAATTTTTCTTAATATTGTTTTCTAATTCAATTTGTCTGGATGAAGAGTTCAACATGTATTGAGATTGTCGATGAACAAATAGCGCTTCGAACTGTTTTTCAACCCAAGGACCTTTTTCAATTACAGTTTTGTTTATTACGTCATTGTTGAGTCCATTTATAATTAACATATTTTGATCACGCGCAAACACATCTCTAGTGAAGATCAAATTATTGTTTCCAAAAATACCAGAACTAAATTGATCCTCAGATAGGAGTTTTTTTACCAATCCTGTGCCTGGGTTATCGATATCGTTTCCAATACTAATTATTACAACATTTACATTCTTTTTTATTTCATTGAACTTATTTGGTGTGACCCATACCTGATTAAAAGATAGCTCAGGCTGTGGAGTGTAAAGGGTATCATTGAAGATATTAGAAAGGATATACATCGCTTCATCTTTATTTTCATTTGAACATACTATAATTATTTCATTATCCGCTCCTTGAGCCCTAGGCTTATCAAATGAACAAGAATAAAAAAAAGCTAAACCAGCAAATAATATAAATGATATTTTTTTCAAATCTATAATTGTGTATCAACTCTAAAGTGCAATTTGACATCATTCATGAATGATGAATATGCCAAACATATATCAAAAGAAAAATTATCATTTATATTTTTTATGCCAAAGCCATAACTAGCGCCAACCTTGATATTATCTGAAAAAGGATAATCCAAAAAAAAATATGGCATATTAACGCTACCAAAAGATGAATTTTTCCATTCTAAGGTATTTAAAACGAACCAATCTGCAATTAACTCTTTTTCTCTATAACCTCGCAAAGAAGTTGCTCCACCAAATCTTAATTTATTATGATTTGGAACCTCTATTTCATCAAAGAATGATTGTTGCCAATTGATTTTATATTCAAAGAAATTTCTTCCAAATGATAAATTGTAAACGTACTTAAAATCTATACTACTTGATAATATCGAACTACCTTCTAAGCTAAGAAAACCAAATAGAATATCTGAATCAATTAAAAATCCTTTTGCTTGAAATGTATTGTTTTCTCTACTATTAAAGAAAACTCCCATAGCCAAAGATTTTTTTTGAAAATAATTATTTTCAAAAAAGTTATTTGTATTCTCATTGTTAACACCTAGTCTCATTAAACCCAAATCGGTTGCCTTGGTAGCTATAAAAGAATAAGAAGTTAGAAGATATTCATTTTTAATAAAATCTTGCCTTAGTGATGCTTTTAAACCAATTGGAAATCTTATAAAAAAAGGTGTCACTAAGGTGTATTTTAAAAATCTTGAAAGTTCATCCGGCTGAGCCCATTCTAAAAAAAATGATGACCCGGAACGGTCAAAATTTGATATGTTAGCACTTAACTGACCTGTTAGAATCAATCCATCATTTTTCCTTGATAATCCCATAAGACCACCAAAAGAACTTTTGAAGTTGTGTTTAAAATCTATGAAAGCAGCAACACCGTTGGTGCCATGTCTTGCAAAGATCATTTTAGTATTTGGATCTATAAACGAATATGAATTCAAAATCTTTTCGTATACATTGCTTGCTTTATTTCTTCCTTTTGTAAGTAATAACGGTTTAAATAATTTATATAAAAAAAAATTATTAATATCATTTTCTGATAAAAAATACAATGAATCTAAATATACATTCCCTTTTACCAAATGAAATGAGCTATCATTATCAATTGAATAGTAATCTCCCCACATGCCATTTATTTTTAGTTTTTGATTGAGTTTCTCTTCTAACGATTGGCAATAAATAGTTGCAATGGAAAAAAAGATCCAAAAAATAAATTTAAAAGTTGGCACCTAACTCTCCAGAAATAGACACCATGTTCTTATATCTCATGTCATTTTTATACATAGCATTTAATTTAATAAAGAAATTACTGCCAACATCAAACATCATTGATGCATTTAATTGCTGATTGACTCCATTTGCATTTCCATTTGCAACCTCATATGGCATACCATTATAACCATTAACACTATTGAGCAATAATTTTATGTTTACCCTGCTTTTATTATTATAGTACAAATAATTCATTTCAATGCCATTTGATGATATTTTTTTTTCGATGTCATTTAGAAAAAGTTTTTCATTTGTAAAATTGAACTTTGTTTCAACGTTATGTCTAGAGCCAATTTTTTTTTTAAACCCAGCGACATTTGAAAAGCCTCTTACTATCCTATTTATCATATTTGGATTTGAAAAAAGGGATTCTTTATTATTGGAGTTGATATTCAATATTATAAACAGGTCATCCAAAAACTTGTTAGATGATTCGATAGCGAATTTGTTAGAGACCATGTCTTTCCAACCTCCAACATCCATACCATTAAAGTTCCTAATTTTTTGATAATAAATTCTATAATTACTCATTGATCGATTCTTTTGGTATATAAATTCACTTTTATTGGAATAATTATAGAATTGTGTATTCTGTTTATCAATTTCTCCAAAGATGTTCGCGTCCTTTGAATGCAAATCTATTCGAACAATATTCCTAAACTTCAAGGGTTTGAGTTTTTCAAATTCAGTTTTTGAGAAATTATAATCGAACTTTGAAAATCCATCAATACGATTTCCAGATATGGACTCGCCTGATAATATATTATATGATTTATAATCTCCATTAACATCTTCAACATATTCATTTAAATTTCTATCAAATCTAAAATTTCCTAATCCAATACCGACAGAATCGTATACCATGCTTCTAATTTGATATATAGAATTATTGCCATTTAGCAAGAAATTTAATCTGATCGGACTTTCTTTTTTTCTATAGTTAATGATGGACCTGAATGAACTTATGGTAGAATTTTGAATATTATTTGTATTAGCAATTTTTTGTCTATATGATATAGTTCTACTTAATCCATTTTTTTTTATTTTTTTCATATCAAACTGAATAAATTTATTTCTCTGTGATTGAAAAATAGTATTTGAGGTCAATGAAAAAATTGAATCAGTAAATACTTTATCAGTTCTTTCACCAAAAATTAATGAAAATGTTTCGTTTTCCTTTTCAACTAATCCAAATCTATAATCAAAAAAGTTATATTCTCCCTCTCTAGACTCACCTACAAGTGAAACAAAGGGTTTTATTGATTTTTTAGTAAAATATATTTTTGAAAGACCCTTTGTGAATTTTTTATCAGTCTCAATAGTGAACAAATCAACATTCAACTCATTCATAAATTTTCCAAAGAATTTTGAAACAATTCTTTTCTTATTCTTAATTGTTCTGTCAAATGAAAATTGAGAAAAATCAATTGTAGCATTAAACTTTTCATCTAAGTTGAATGTTGTAGATAAAGAAGAAAATTTTTCATCACTAATATAATTGCTATCTGAAATATTCCATTCTTCGTTAAAGCTAACTCTTTTTGATTTATTTAATGAATCAAAATTCTTTGAAGTTTGCCAATGATCAAAAGAAAACAAGGCATCCATTTTGCCAATTCTATATGGCTCGTTTCTTATTGTCGATTGAAATGCATTGCCTCTTTTTTTAAAGATATTATCTGATGCCAATGTATTTGCATTTTTATCAGAAATTGAAATCTCGTTTTCAAAAACAAACCCTGAATTAAGTTTTGATTTCGTTATTACATTAATAACTCCTTTTGAACTAGGGGCTTTTTTAAATATCCCTGGAGAAAATCTTTCATTAGTACCTTTGTCAGGATCATCATTATAGACATAGTATATAATATTATTATCTGATATCTTTCTTATGTAGTTTCCATCTGAATCGAAATTAAACACTACTTTATATCGATTATCATCGCTTGCTTTATTAATAGGATCATAGATGAGAATGTCTTCATAAAGAATATAATCACCTGCGCTATCAGCTACGGCTCCATTTTGAAACAATACGTCGCTCTTACTAAACATGCTTTTTTCAAAATCACTTACACTCTTAAAATCATCTTTTTCCCTAGAAAAGGACAAACTATATTGGAAAAAATCATTTGATTTATCTTCTAGAGCGGCGTTCAGAAAATTTTGAGTATACATATCTTTTTGATATTGGAATTCTACATCAATGTCTGAATCATAAAAGATTAAGTTTTTTGAATTAAAAAAAATCTCTCCATTTGAATAATTAATTACATAATCATTATTGTCGCCTCTAATTAATTTTTTTCCGTTTAACCATACCTCTTCAGATCCAGCGGATACTATAATATTTCTTTTTCCATTTTCATTCGTTAAAAAATATGGCCCCTGATTTCCATCTTCGCCTTTAAAGCTAAGCCTGCGAAAAGACCCTTTATTTTTACCGTAAGCGATATCGTAATCCATTGCATTGATTTTAATTCTAGTTTTTATTCCACTTAGATTTCTTTTAAATGTATTGAACCTGCCCTTTTTAGATGATACACTTATGTCTCCAGCTGTCAAATCTCCATTTGAATGTGTTGCTTTAATAAAGATTTGATCAATTTCATCCAAAGAAGCAGTGTTGCCATCTGGTTGAAATGGTAATTTTTGATCAGAAATTACTCCAGACACCTCAAGCTCTTCCGATAATTTACCTGACATTTGAAATCTCAAACCTCCGCTAAAACTCTCATTGCCAATAGTTGATATGTCAAGCGATCGAAAAAAAGTACCAGAGGTGTATAAGTTGTTTTCAGTTGATTCTTGTAGATCTTTTTCAATGATTGGTTTTACCAGGTCATAACCTATAGTGTCGTTGATCAAGCTATCTAATAAAGGTAAATCGTAAAATATTGGACCAACCTCTTTTTTTTTATAATTAGTTGAATCCTGAGATATGCTCAAATTAAAACCTA
>CENJ01068154.1_pt1 | contig 15420 bp, 14 predicted proteins | sample 356161 | NCBI WGS metagenome assembly CENJ01 (sample SAMEA2619531, study PRJEB7988) | marine metagenome | biome: marine biome (ENVO:00000447); feature: surface water layer (ENVO:00002042); material: "saline water (ENVO:00002010), including plankton (ENVO:xxxxxxxx)" | depth 5 m
TATTTCAGATCTTTTTATTGGAATAAGCCTTATAAATATTTTCGTTTATCTATCATTTATCATAATATATTTTTTAGGATCTATATCCCCGGAAATAGGATTAAAGTCGGTTTTTTTCTCATCGGTTATTTTTTTTATTTTAACCAATCTCGGAGTTTGGTATTTAGGCTACCCAAAAAATATTGAGGGACTAATTTCATGTTTTACCCTAGCTATACCTTTTTTTGTAAATACCATTTTAGGTGATTTGTTTTACTCTTTCATTTTTTTTAATTCCTATAAAGCTGCCAAGAAATTTAAATTCATATCCGTATAATTTATTTAAATTTTATTTAATTTTAAATGTTGGTTTTTCTAAAATTTAGAAGATTAAAAGGGAAATTGGATTTAAAGACAATGCTGTTCCCGCAACTGTATGCTATTACCGATTTAGGATTTTTCTATAAACTCAATGCCACTGATTTTTTTTGGGAAGGCGAATAGGAAAATGCAAGCCAGGAGACCTGCCAATGAGGACTGTATGATTTTTTCGGGATAAAAAAATCTACACACTAATTTAGTACATATATGAAAGCAAAAGTAAAAATCTTACTCTTGTGTGTCTTTTATGTTAGCAATAATTTAAAAGCCCAAGATTTGAATATGAAAACGGATTCATTAGACACAAATATATTTTTTTTAGATGAAATAACATTAATTGAAAGTCAAATACCGTTAAAAAGAAGAGAATCTGGAAGAAGTATTATTAAAATCGATAGTACAGAATTAAAAAGTTTTAATGGAAGAAATATTTCTGAATTGTTGTCAACCAAAGCCGGTATAATTACTCTAGGCAATACATCAATTACAGGTCAAAATATAAGATACGCAATTAGAGGTAGTAATAATAATCAGGTTCTTATTTTAATTGATGGGGTAAGAATATCAGACCCTTCTCGAATTGATAATGATTTCGATTTAAATTTTTTGAATATAAATCAAATTGAGTCTATCGAGATATTAAAAGGTGCATCTAGTTCTATATACGGGAGTTCTGCTTCAGCAGGTGTTATTAATATTACAACAAAAAAAAGTAACAAAAATAAATCCCTAAGTATTGATTTATTTACTGGGACAGAAAATGACACTAAAAGAAAATTAGATAATCTGACTTACTTTTCTTCTAATTTGGGGTTTAACAAGGATTTAAGTTTTTTAAAATTAGGATTTAATTTATCAACTCTAAATACAAATGGGATGAGTGCTATATCAACTGGCTCAGAGATTGATAATTTTTCTAAATATAATTTTAATCTCAATTTATCCCGAAAAGCTGGGCCAATTGAATGGTACGTTATTTTAAATAAATCCCAAATTAAAAATGGTTATGACAATTCCTTCCCAATTGAGGATGCAAATTTTATTGGACTGAGTTTTTTAGAGTCACTCAGTTCAAGACTTAAATATCAATATAGTAAAGGTGAAATTTCTCTTACAGCTGGCTTCCAAAAAACTAGTCGAGAATACAGAGATAGTTATCCGTTGACATTCAACTCAATAAACAAAAGCGCAGAAATTCTTAACAAACTCAAAATTTCAGATAAAATTTATTCAGTTCAGGGAATACTTTTTCAAGATTCTGGATATGAAGGTGTCCCTAATGTACGTCAAATAGGATTATATTCAAACCTAGTCTATTTGAGTGGCAAAAATTTAAATTTCAGTTTAGGAGGGCGAATCAATAATCACCAGACTTATGGTAACTTTCTTACTTATAGTCTAAATCCATCCTATAATTTTAATTTTAAAGAATCACAAAATGTCAAAATATTTGCAACTCTTAACTCAGCATTTATTGCACCAAGTTTGTACCAACTCTATGATTCTTACTCAGGTAATGAAAACCTTTTACCAGAGGAAAGCATTTCAAAGGAAATTGGAATTGAAACGATCAATAAAAAAAGAAATTTATCTGTAGTATTTTTTGAAAGAAAAGAAAATCCTAAAATTATCTATGAGTATGACTTTTCTACTTTCATGGGAGGATATATCAACACTCCATCAGATTTAATTTTTAGAGGTATTGAAATTGATTACTCAAAAGTATTTTTTAATAAGATGGATTTTAATTTCAATTACTCTTTCAATGAGCTTAAAAATGGAACTATACAACGACTTCCAAAACATTCTTTTAATGAGTCAATAACCTATAATTTAAAGAGAAACCGTCAATTATCCTTTATTTACAGATATAGAGGGAAGAGAGAAGCCATGGGAGGTTCGGAAATATTAAATTCATATGGTTTAATGGATACAAGGTTCTCTTTTACTATAGATAAAATAAACTTTAATTTTTGGATTAATAATGTATTTAACAAGGAATATGTAGAAATATTAAATTATTCTAGTAAAGGAAGAAACCTTCGGTTAGGAATTACTTACGAATTTTAGTATCTGTCAATACTTTAAAATTTATTTTATCTATAAACATAATCTGATTTTTATCAATATCAGGTTCAAAAAATGGTACTAAAAGCTCTTTAATTTCGATTTTCTTTTTACTACTTCCGGAAATATGATCCAGTGCCAAAGACAAAAGAGGTTCACTTTTATCACCTATTGTTCCCAAATTTGAAGCCTTTTCTCTGTATTCTATGTCTGGTTCTAAACCATAATTATAATCTGCAAAATTCTCACTATTTGCAATTTTTAAAACGATGGGTTGCATTGCATATTTGTGCTTTGGATTTTTAATTTGTTGATCATTATCAGTATAATCATATAATGTTATTGAGCCTACATTTTTTCCAACTGTTTTAATTCCGATCTGAATTATATCAATATGTGGTGTTAATCCATTTATGAGAAGTTCGCTTGAAGAAGCTGTTCTATTTGATGTCAAAACGTATAATCGACTTAGTCCAAGACTTGGAAGTGGATTCCCATCGGGTGTTAAGTCAGTAAAATAATTATCGAAATTTAAATCGTCCGAGGGATCATCATTAGAATTTCTTTCTTCAATAAATGCCATTATTTTTTCATTCCATATTTGTTTAGCAAAAATAGTTCCTGTGAACTGACCAGTTATTAAACTAGCTAGGATTGTACAAGTATTTACTGATCCACCTCCGTTATATCTCAAATCTAAAACAAGCTCGTCTAAATTTTGACTCTTTAAATAAATAAATAAATCAATCAATTCTTGATTAAAATCCCTGTCTATTTCACCATCACCATCACTATCTACAGTTCCTAAAAATTTATTATACATAACATACCCTATCTTTTTTGAATTATGTTCAATTATTGAAATATTATGGATTGGGACTTCTTGAAAATTTTCCTCTTTATTTAGCGTTATACTTATTTCTCTTGAAGTTACTAGGTCGTTTTCAGGATCATAATTTACAAGTTCAATACTGTAACTTGTTTGTTCTCCATATAATAGGGACATATAATTGTTAAAGTTCAATTCACTACCATTAACACTATTAAAAATATCACCACGCACTATCCCTTTTTTAAAAGCATCTGATTCAGGTAATACATACCTTACTGCTCCAATTATACGCTCTCCATCGTCCCTAACGTAAAGTTGAAACTTCATCCCATTAGAGGAAGTTGTTCCTGAAAGCTGACTTTCCAAAACATCGAAATCTTCCTCTATCCAACTAAATCTGTCATCAGGATGAAGGAGACCATCAAAAAACTCGTTGCTGTCCTGCTGAGAATTTAGAAGCGCAATATATTCGCTTTCCGTTGTAGCCTTTGAATCTGCCAAATCTGAAACATCCGATTGCCAATAATAATATTGATTTAAACCTTTCCAAATAAAGTCGTTAATTTCGGTTGAAAGAGTTATTTCTGGGGAAGAATCTTTAGAATCTGATTCTACATCGGAAACAACATTTATTTCATTGTCATCAATATCTTTTTTAGAACATTTTATAGAAATAATAAAAAACAAGCATAAACAAATTAAGCCTTTAATTGAAATTTCAAATTTTATTAAATTGATAACTTTCATAATAATCTTACTAAACAAAAAAAGTGCCAAATTTAAATTCCAACATAATTAAAAGGTGTAATCTTCTTTAAATCATTTTTAGCCTTTGAAGTGATATCAAGCGAATCTATAAATTCATAAATTATAGTTTGATTTATTTTTTTATTTTTTCGAGTTAGATCTTTTAGTTTTTCATAAGCTCCTAAATATCCTTCTCTTCTTAGAATAGTCTGAATTCCTTCAGCTACAACTGACCAGTTTTCCTCTAAGTCTTTAGATATTTTATCCCTGTTAATTAATAGCTTTGACAATCCTTTGTTTAATGATTTGAATGCTATAATAGTGTGGGCAAAAGGGACACCAACATTCCTGAGTGTTGTACTGTCAGTTAAATCTCTTTGAAGTCTCGAAATTGGTAATTTTTGTGAAAGGTAAATAAATGTCGAATTAGCAATACCAAGATTGCCTTCAGCATTTTCAAAATCTATTGGATTTATTTTATGTGGCATTGCAGAAGAGCCTACTTCATTTATGACTATTTTTTGCTTGAAATAATCCATAGAAATATAAAGCCAAATATCTCTGCACATATCTATTAAAATATTATTAATCCTTCTTAATGAATCACATTGAGAGGAAAAATAATCATAGTGCTCAATTTGAGTTGTTGGAAAGGAATGTCTAAGACCAAATTTAGTTTCTAAAAATATCGAGCTAAATTTCTTCCAATTAATTTTTGGATAACTTACTAAATGGGCATTGTAATTTCCTGTTGCACCACCAAACTTAGCAGCGTTAGGGATTGAATTTAGTACTTGTATTTGATTTTTTAACCTTTCAATAAAAACCATTATTTCTTTTCCCAATTTTGTAGGAGAAGCAGGCTGACCATGTGTTCTAGCAAGCATAGAGATAGTTTTTGATTTACTTGAAAGTTTGTTTAGGTTTGACAAGACTTTGTTAAGATTTGGCAAATATTCTTCTTTAATTGCATTTTTAATCGACAGAGGTATACTAGTATTATTAATATCCTGAGAGGTAAGACCAAAATGAATAAACTCTTTGAATTTTGATACACCTATTAAATCAAATTTATTTTTTAAGAAATATTCTATTGCTTTAACGTCATGATTAGTTTTTTTTTCAATTTTTTTTACTTCTAATGCGTCTTCATCCGTAAACTTTTCGTAAATCTTCTTTAAATACTTAATTTTCTCAAGTGGAAAGGTTTTAAGTTGAGGTAGAGGAATTTCGACAAGGGATATAAAATACTCAACCTCAACTACCAATCTATAGTAAATCAAAGCTTTTTCTGAAAAATATCTTGAGAGTTTTTCAATTTGATTTCGATATCTTCCGTCAATTGGTGAGATTGAATTTAATGAATTAACCATTGTATTTTTCATTAGATCAAAGATAAAGTATAATCATAAAATCATTAGTTTAATATCTAATTTTATTTAATCTAAAATGTTACCAGAAACTTAAAGTTGTAGAATTTTAAACTCTTCATAGCAACCACTTATTGCTTCCAAAATTTGTAAATCATTCGCTTCTCTAATAAATGCATTAGAATAATTACAATTTCTTAAAATTTCTTCAAGATTTACTCTTTTAACTCCTAAAAGTTGAACTAGAACTTCTCTGTCAAATTTTGTTGCAAGTAAATTTTTAATTTCATTATCCTCCCTCATTTTTTTTAATTTTCTCATTTGTTTAGGATTTTTTCCAAAAAGATTATATAAGAAATCAGCAGGGTTAAACAATGACCCAATCGCTTTGGAAATTGAAGATTTATTTCTGTTTCCAGCCTCGTATCCTGATTGAGGAAGCCCAGGAATAGTAAATCTCCCTGCAGGATTAAGGGGAACTTTTTTAACATCTATATCCAAATATCCGGTTAATGAATATGGTCTAACTATCACCTCTTCTAGTGCAAATGAAAGTTGGGTAAGTCTAAAAATTGGGATCCCGAGTTTTATCATGTCATTACTCACGGGAACTTTTAATGGTTTAAACCCTAAATAAGAAAAATAAAGTGTGTCTTTCGCTTTTACTGCAATTTCAAAATCACCTTTTCTATCGCTAATAACACCTTCTACGGAGTTCAAATTGAGTACATGCACACTTGACATATATTCATCAGTACTATCGTTTTTTATTTTCCCTTTTAACAAAGATGTTTGATCTTGAGCTCTAACTGTATTAATGAATAATACAAATAAAAATAAATGAAAAAATTTTTTTTTAAAAACCAAAATTAATCTTTAAAGTAAATTACAGATATTTTTGTTTATCTAAAAACATAATTAGTTTTTTAAGAGCATCTGATCTGTGACTTATCTTATTTTTTTCTAATAAATTGAACTCCGCGAAAGTTTTTGAATGACCATTTGGAATAAATATTGAGTCATAACCAAATCCATTTTTCCCTTTTCTTTCAAATATTATTTTTCCTTCAATTTTGCCTTCAAAAAAAAAAGTTTTTCCATTAAGATTTAATGAAAATACAGATTTAAATCTTGCATTAGTGTTTTTATGTTTGATTAATAATTTCCATACTTTTTCAATATTATCTTGCGAATTACAATTTTCGCCTGCAAATCTTGCTGAATAAACCCCTGGCATACCATTAAGAGAATCTATTTCTAGGCCAGTATCATCTGCAAAACAATTAATTCTAAAAATTTCAAAAATAAAATCAGATTTAATTTTTGCATTTTGTTTTAAGGTTTTTCCAGTTTCCTTTATATGTTCCTTAAAATTTAGATCGTTTAAGCTTAGCAAATTGACATTTGAAGGCATCATTTTATTTACCTCATCATATTTACCGTTATTTTGAGTAGCAAATAATAATCTAAACCTATTATTCATTGTGGTAAGGTTCATTGTTTATAATTTTTAAACTTCTATAAATTTGTTCTAAAATAAAAATTCTTATCATTTGATGAGAAAAGGTCATTTTTGATAAGCTTATTTTTTCATTAATTTTTAAATTATAATTTTTCTTATTGAAACCATAAGGACCACCAATTATGAATTTTAAACATTTTATATTACTCGAAGCAATTTTTAAATTTATCCATTTAGAAAAATCTAATGATGAAAAACTTTTACCATCTACATCAAGAAGAACAACATGATCGAAATCATCTAAATATTTCTGAATTAGCTTGGTTTGCTTAATTGAAATATTTTTGTTTTGTATTTGAGGATTAATAAATGCTATTTCTTTAATTGTAATTGTTATTTTTTTATTGATTCGTTTTAAATAATCTTGAATTATATTTTTGTATTCAATTTTTTTCGTTTTTTCTATAAATATTAATTCAATTTTCATGTTGTAAAATTACAAAGTCAAAAAAAATATTTTATTTTAAATACATTAATTTTGAAAAAAAATAAATGATAGAAAAACTTAAAGAAAAAATAAAAAAATCTCTATCCTACATAAAAATCCCCGGATTGAATGGGTTTTCCTTTTTAGATCTCCTAGAATTATATTTTCTTGGTTTAACTAGGGGCACATTAACATCTAGAGCAGGCTCTGTATCCTTTAGTTTCTTTATGGCACTTTTTCCTTTTATTTTATTTGTTTTAAATTTAATTCCTTTCATTCCAAAATTTTTTAGTATTGAGAATTTTGATGCCATTCTATTTAATTTTATAGATACTATCTTGCCACAAGACACCCATACTTTTTTTGAAAAAATATTTGATGACATTAAGTCAAAGCCAAGAGCTGGATTATTATCCTCGGTTTTTTTATTATCTGTTATTTTAACTGCTAATGGAGTAAATTCAATTTTTACTAGTTTTGAGGTTTCATATCATGTTAAAGAATTTAGAAATATTTTCAAGCAATATTTTTATTCTCTCGGAGTAAGCGTTATTCTGGCTTTTTTGCTTTTGGTCTCAGTTGTATCCTTTGTTTCATTTGAGCTTTTATTTCAAAGGCTTTTACCTGAATCAATAGATTTTGCAATATTTTTACAAAACTTAATTTTTGTCTTACTAGCATATATATCAATCACTGTACTTTATTATTTTGGAACTATTCAGGGAAAATTCACTGGATTTTTTTCACCAGGAGCTTTAATGACCACTTTATTATTTTTCTTCAGCACTTATTTGTTTGGAATTTACATAGACAACTTTTCAAACTATAATCAATTATATGGTTCTATTGGTGCGTTGTTAATTTTCATGCTTTTTAGTTGGATTAATTCAATTATTTTACTTTTAGGATTTGAATTGAATGCGACTATTAGAAGTTTAAATGAAGAAAATAAAACTGAATAATGTCATTCTACATTGACGTTCTTCTCCCGTTTCCATTAAAAAACTTTTACACATATAGAATAAGTGAAAAGGAATTTAAATTTATTAAAAGTGGATTTAGAGTTTTAGTTCCTTTTGGTGGAAAGAAAGTATTTACTGCCATTGTTATTAGTAAACATAAAAACACACCAGACAAATATGAACCAAAAGAAATATTCGCATTTCAAGACGATTTTCCAGTTGTAGATAAAAATCAAATTTTGTTTTGGGAATGGATGAGTAATTACTATCAATGTTCAATGGGTAATATTTTAAAAGCTTCAATACCTAGCAGCTTTTTGCTAACTAGTCAGACTCTTTTAGAAAAAAAACAGTACAAAAAGGTTGATTATAAAAATATTTCTGATGAAGAGATTTTAATTTTAGATGCTCTTGATTTAAAAAAAATAAAAATTGATGAAGTGAGGTTAATAGTTAATAAAAAAAATATTTTTCCGATAATAAACAAACTCATTGAAAAGGGCTACATAAATTCAATTGAAAGAATTAAAGAAAAATACAAGCCAAAACTCACAAAATATATAAAATTAGATAACAAGTATAAAAAACTAAAAAACATAACTTGCCTTAAAGGTGAGTTTAGAAATTCTCCAAGGAAAAGAAAAATAATTGAATTTATTTTAAAAAATTATTCTGACAATGAATGGATAGAATACAGTTTATTGAAAAAAAAGTGCAAACTGAATAGTTCAGTATTACAAAAAATGATAAGTCTTGATATTTTATCAGAAAAAATCGTTCAGGAAGACAGATTCAAATTGAACTCCAATGTTACTCATGAGTTATCAAAGTTATCTAAGGCTCAACTTCTCTCTAAAGAAAAAATTTTGAGAATTTGGAAAAAGAATTCAATTGTTTTATTTGAAGGTGTCACCTCATCTGGTAAAACGGAAATATATTCTCATTTAATAAATAGCTATTTAACAGGAGGATGTCAAGTTTTGTTCATAATGCCAGAAATATCCTTGACTATTCAAATGGTCAGTAGGTTAAAAAAAGTGTTTGGTAAATATTTATCTGTTTATCATTCAAAATTTTCAAATCAGGAAAGATTTGAGGTGTGGAACAATGTTATCAAAAATAATGAGAAGGCCAGGATTATTGTTGGTGCTAGGTCTTCTATATTTTTACCTTTTAAAAATCTAAAATTAGTCATTGTAGATGAGGAACATGATTCTTCATTTAAACAGGAGAACCCTGCACCAAGATATAACGCAAGGGATTCTGCAATCAAACTATCCAAAATACATAATGCAAAATTGATTTTAGGTTCTGCCACACCATCATTAGAATCTAAATTTAATGCCTTAAGTAAAAAATATGGCTACGTAAAACTTACAGATAAATATGGCACATCAGCTCCGCCACAAATTAAGTTTATAGATATGAAAATCTACTATAAGGCAAATAAAATGAAAGGTTTATTCACTCCAGAACTTTATGATGCAATAGAAAATAAATTAGCTTTAAATCAACAAATTCTGTTATTTCAAAATAGAAGGGGATACGCACCGATTATTGAGTGCGAGACTTGCGGATATATTCCTAAATGTCGTAACTGTGACGTCTCTTTAACTTATCATCAATATAGTAACTCTTTAAAATGTCATTATTGTGGATTCAGTGAAAATAACCAAAAAAAATGTTTAAAATGTAATAGTACTAAAATTGATATGAAAGGTTATGGCACTCAACAAATTGAGGAACAAATTAAATCATTTTTCCCTAATGCTAAGGTAGATAGAATGGATTGGGATACAACACGAGGAAAATATTCAGTTGATAAAATTTTTGAAAAATTCGAAAATCATCAAATTGATATTTTAATAGGAACCCAGATGGTAACCAAAGGTTTAGACTTTAAAAATATTGGATTAGTTGGAGTTATAAATGCGGATAATATTTTATTTTTCCCAAATTTTAGAGCAAATGAGAAAGCTTTTCAGATTTTAACACAAGTATCTGGAAGAGCAGGTAGGTCTTCAATAAAGGGGTCAGTTATAATTCAGACATTTTCATCTGATAATAAAATCTTTGAGTTTATAAAAAAACAAAATCATGATGGCTTTTATAAACAAGAAATTACTGAAAGAAAAGAATTTAATTATCCTCCATATTACCGACTTATAAAACTTATAATGAAGTCTAGAGATATAGAAACGCTTAAAAGAGCTAGTAGTTGGCTTTTTCAATCTATAAGTAATGGCTTAATTTATCCAATTTATGGTCCATTTGACCCGCATGTATCAAGAATAAAAAATGAGTTTATAAAAGAAGTTTTAATCAAATATCCAAATACAAATGTCAGAAATAAAATAAAAAGACATCTGATGAAATCAATTGAATCCTTTGAATCTATTGCAAAATTTAGAGTTGTTAAACTTAGCGTGGATATTGATCCAAATTAATTTTTATTTAGCATAAAAGAGATATTATTTTGTCTAATCATTGTTTTTAACTTATTTTTGCAGACCAAAAGTTAATTTATGAATCATTATGAAGCTGTTTTCATTTTAAATCCCGTTTTATCTGAAGATCAGATAAAGGAAGCAGTTAAAAAGTTCGAGTCATTTCTAAATGATAAAGGAGCAAAGTTTATCAACAAGGAAAACTGGGGACTTAAAAAGCTTGCTTACCCTATTCAAAACAAAAAAAGTGGTTTTTATCATTTATTTGAGTTTACCGTAGATCCCAATGTTATAGAGTCTCTTGAAGTAGAATTTAGGAGAGAAGAGAGGGTTATGCGTTATCTTACAGTTAAACTTGATAAATTTGCCATTGAATGGGCAAAAAAAAGAGTAAAAAAGTTAAAATCTAAAATAAAGTCCTAGAAAATGTCAACAATTGAAGAACAAAATAAAGGTCGCAAAGAAGGTGAAATAAGGTATTTGACTCCTTTAAATATATCCACATCCACAAAAAAGAAATATTGCAGATTTAAACGGTCAGGCATAAAATATATCGATTATAAAGATTCAGACTTTCTGATTAATTTCGTTAATGAGCAAGGTAAATTGTTACCGAGGCGCTTGACAGGAACTTCTTTAAAGTATCAAAGAAAAGTTTCTAAGGCAATTAAAAGAGCCAGACATATAGCAATAATGCCTTACGTTGTAGATATGTTAAAATAATTTTTATGGAATTAATATTAAAAGAGGATATCGATAATTTGGGTTTTAAGGATGAGATTGTTGTTGTTAAAAATGGCTTTGGAAGAAACTTTTTAATACCGACAGGTAAAGCTGTTTTGGCTACAAATTCTGCTAAAAAAGTTCTTGCTGAAAATTTGAAACAACAATCCAAAAAAAATGAAAAATTAATTAAAGAAGCTCGAAAATTAGCTAGTTCTCTTTCCAAAATTGATTTAAAAATATCAGCAAAAGTAGGGGAAGGTGATAAGCTTTTTGGTTCAATAAATTCTAAAAATCTATCAGATGCTTTATCTAAAGAAGGAACGGATTTAGATAAAAAATATATTATAATTCCAGGAAGAAATATTAGAAGATTGGGTTCCTACGAGGCAACATTAAGACTGCACAGAGATGTTGTTATTAAATATCCTTTTGAGATTACTGCCGAAGCGAAAAAAAAGTCTAGTAAGTAAGTCTATAACTTTATTTTTGCATACAATTATTTCATTTAATTTTTTTAAAGCATGCTAAAATTTGCATATTTGTATGTGATTTAAATATGAAACCATCTATTCCAAAAGGCACTAGAGATTTTACTCCTTCAGAGGTTTGTTTGAGAAATTTTTTAAAAGAAAAAATTAAATTAAACTTTGAATTATTTGGATTTCAACCTATTGAAACTCCTTCTTTTGAAAAACTAGAGATCATAGGAGGTAAATATGGAAATGAAGGAGAACAATTAATTTTCAAAATACTATCAAATGGTGAAAAACTTTCAAAAGCAGATTTAGATTCATTTACTAAACAAAATTATTCAGACTTCGCCAATTCTATATCTGAAAAAGCACTTCGATACGATTTAACAGTTCCATTTTCTAGGTATGTTGTTCAGCACCAGAACGAAATAACTTTTCCTTTTAAAAGATACCAAGTTCAAACAGTTTGGAGAGCTGACAGACCACAATACGGAAGATTTCAAGAGTTTCTTCAATGTGATGCCGATATAATAGGAAGTAACTCTTTATGGCAAGAAATTGAACTTTGTATGCTTTATGATAAAATAATCAAGGATTTAGGATTGAAGGGAGTTTCACTTAGAATAAACAATAGAAAAATATTATATAATTTTTCAAAACTTCTTGGCTTTGATAATAGATTCAATGATTTTACAATAATTCTTGACAAATTAGATAAAATAAAAATTGAGGGTGTAACAAATGAGTTGATAAAGCATAATTTTTCTAAGGATAAAATTCAAATAATAAAAGAATTTATTTTATTGGATGGAACAAATAAGTTTAAATTAGAAAAAATTGAAAGACTATTTAAAGACTCTAATGTAAATTTAGAGGGGCTAAATGAACAGAACTTTATTATCGATAATATCGAAGACAGTGGAGGTTTCCAATCAATAGATTTAAAGTTTGATTTATCACTCGCAAGGGGGTTAAGTTATTATACTGGTACAATATTCGAATTAACTCTCCCAAATTTCAGCGAAATAGGCTCTATAGGCGGTGGTGGTAGGTATGATAATTTGACATCAAATTTTGGTAGAAAAAACCTCAGCGGTGTTGGAATTTCTATCGGATTCGAGAGGTTATTTATGGTCATGCAGAAATTTAAACTTTTTCCAAAAGATTTAAGTAATCGAATGCAGGTTTTGATTGCTAATTTTGGACCCAAGACTGCTTCGACTTGCAATACAATTTTAAAAAAATTAAGGGCTAAAGGAGTTAAGTCAGAATTTTATCCAGATGACTCAAAACTTAAAAAACAATTATCATATGCAAATAGTAAAAAAATCGAATATGTTGTTTTATTAGGTGAGGAAGAACTTAAAAATGATGAATTTGTTTTAAAAAATATGAATGAAGGAACTCAAGCTACTTTTAAAATTTCTCGGCTTGAATCTGAAGTATTGTCAAAGTTAAAAAATAGTAGTTAAAGAGTCCCGATGTATCTCTCTGCGTCAAGAGCAGCCATACATCCAGTTCCTGCAGCGGTAACAGCTTGTCTATACTCTTTATCTTGGACATCACCAGAGGCAAATACTCCAGGTTTATTTGTCTTTGTTGATTTACCTTTTGTTAATATGTATCCTAAATCATCCATTTCAATTTGATCAGAAAAAATTTCAGTATTAGGCTTATGTCCTATTGCTATGAAAAGTCCAGAAATAGAAAGCTTGCTTTTTACTTGTGTTTTATTGTTAACAACCTCAACAGCTTCAACCACTTTGTCACCTAACACTTCAACAATTTCGGATTCATATAGTATCTCGATATTTTTTGTATTATTGACTCTATGTTGCATAGCTTTGGATGCCCTCATTATATTCCTTCTTACAATCATTGTAACTTTGGAACAGATGTTTGCAAGGTAAGTAGCTTCTTCAGCAGCTGTATCGCCACCACCTACAATAGCAACTTCTTGATTTTTATAAAAAAAACCATCGCAAACTGCACAAGCAGACACTCCGCCTCCTATTAACCTCTGTTCACTCGGTAGCCCAAGGTATTTTGCACTTGCCCCAGTTGAAATAATAATTGTTTTCGCACATAGAGTTTTATTTTCATCAATAGTCACAATATGCATTCTGCCCTTTACAGAATTTAATTCTACTTTGGTCACCTGACCTATTCTTACATCTGTACCAAACCTTTCAGCCTGTTTTTGTAACTCTTCCATCATAATTGGACCTTCAATTCCGTTTGGGTACCCGGGGAAGTTATCCACATCTGTTGTTGTAGTTAATTGTCCACCTGGTTCCATACCTGTGTACACTACAGGATTTAAATCTGCCCTAGCTGCGTAAATTGCTGCCGTATATCCGGCTGGTCCACTTCCAATAATCAAGCATTTAACATTTTCCATTTGTCAAAACGTATTTAAAACAAACCTAAAAAAAATAGTTTTTATTAACGAAATTTCACTGCTGATTTTGAATCTAGTTATTAACTTAATTGAAGATATTGTTAATATCAAATTGTCAGTTAGAGAGTAAAAAATATCATCAGTTATAAAGTCAATTTGTAACTTGTATTAAATGCTAAAAACAATTTTTAATTTTCCAAATAAATATTCTTTTATAGATGATTTATTAGCAGGTATAACTGTAGGTATTGTAACAATTCCACAGGCAATGGCGTTTGCTATTTTAGCAGGTATACCTCCAATTTATGGTTTGTATGGGTCGTTTATTCCTTTATTAATTTATGGGTTTTTATCAAGTTCTAATTATTTAAATGTTGGACCGGTTTCGATAGTGTCAATTTTTATTTTTGATATATTATCAAATACTGTTGAGCCTTTTACAACTGAATATATTAATGATCTTGTAATTCTAGGGATTATGGTTGGCGTTATTCAATTTCTATTTGGAGTTTTTGGTTTTGGTAAATTTTTAAGATATATACCGATATCAATAATTTCAGGATTTATTCAAGCCGCTGCAATTATTATTATTATTTCTCAATTCACGACTGCATTTGGAATTGAGTTTCCTGACGGCGGACTAAAAAAAATACCTTATTTATTTACTCACTTACACGAATTAAAACTGAATACTACATTGTTGTTTTTAATTTCAATTATATTTCTTTTTCTATTTGCAGTATTTTTCCCAAGATTTCCAACTTCTATATCTCTAGTCATAGTTACTGGAATTTTATCTTATTTATTTGACTTTGAAAAATATGATTTGTTATTGATTGGAGAAGTTCCAAATGGCTTACCAGAATTGATTTTTCCAACCGTCAATATAAATTCGATTAAATATCTTCCAGGGGCTCTTGGCATAGCAATTATCGCTTCAATTGGCAGCTCAATTATGGCTATTAAATTGGAATCTTGTCAGCCAAAAAAAATCAAATTAAACAGGGAATACGTGTCCTTGGGATTAGCTAAAATCATCAGTTCTTTTTTTGGATCAATGCTTTCAGCAGGTAGTTTTAATAGGAC
>CENJ01057322.1_pt1 | contig 15410 bp, 14 predicted proteins | sample 356161 | NCBI WGS metagenome assembly CENJ01 (sample SAMEA2619531, study PRJEB7988) | marine metagenome | biome: marine biome (ENVO:00000447); feature: surface water layer (ENVO:00002042); material: "saline water (ENVO:00002010), including plankton (ENVO:xxxxxxxx)" | depth 5 m
ATGTCTTGCAATCCAGCAATTGGCGGGATTGGTAAAAGTCAATTAGTAAAAGAAATTGATGCTCTCGATGGAGCTATGGCTAAAGCTGCGGATAGGGCTGGCATTCAGTTTCGAGTATTAAATTCTCGAAAAGGGCCGGCAGTCCGCGCTACCCGAATACAGACTGATCGTGATCTGTACCGTGCGGCAATAAAGTCTATCGTATCCTCTGCCTCTAATTTGACGGTCTTTCAGCAAACCGTCTCCGATCTCGTGATTTGCGGTGACTGTGTGTGCGGAGTTATAACGCAGATGGGCGAGACAATATATGCAGATGCTGTTGTGTTGACAACCGGTACATTTTTATCCGGGAGAATTCATATTGGTCAAAATAATTACTCCGGTGGACGCGCCGGTGAATCCAATAGCACATCTCTGTCAAAGGCTCTTCGTGATCTACCTTTTCGATTCGGAAGATTAAAAACTGGCACACCACCGAGGATTGATGCTCGAACTGTAGATTTTACTGGGTTAAATGAACAATGGGGGGATCAACCTCGACCGGTGATGTCGTTTCTGGGGTCTGCTTCTGATCATCCCGATCAGCGTTGTTGCTGGATTACACAGACAAATCAAGAAACGCACAAAATAATTACCAATGGACTGAAGGAATCTCCAATGTACAGCGGAGCAATTGAGGGAATTGGGCCTCGTTACTGTCCATCTATAGAGGATAAAGTAGTACGCTTCTCTGACAAAGAACATCATCAAATTTTTATTGAACCAGAGGGTTTAAATACCTATGAACTTTACCCTAATGGTATTTCGACAAGCCTACCCTTTGATGTTCAGACCCAGTTTGTTAGGACTATTAAAGGCTTTGAGAATGCTCACATAACCCGTCCCGGTTATGCGATTGAATATGATTTTTTTAACCCACAAGATCTAAAGCATTCGTTGGAAAGCAAATTTCTTAGACGTTTATTTTTCGCAGGTCAAATCAATGGTACTACAGGATATGAAGAAGCAGCCGCACAAGGTTTATTAGCGGGAGTCAATGCATCGTTATTATTACAAAACAAACAAAGTTGGTGTCCCAGCAGGGATTCCGCATACATGGGTGTAATGGTTGACGACCTGGTATCTTTAGGCACTTCTGAACCCTACCGAATGTTTACAAGCCGTGCAGAATATCGTTTATTGTTGCGAGAGGATAATGCTGATCAGCGATTAACCAAGGTAGGTTGGAATTTAGGAGTTGTTAGTAAATCGCGTTGGAAAAATTTTAAAGCCAAATCTAATGATATTGATATTGGGCGAAAGTATTTTAGAGATACTTGGATTCAACCGAAAAGTAATTTGGCAAACCAATTATCGAAATATACTGAACACTGCCTGACCCATGAGTATAGTTTGTATCAGCTATTGAAGCGCCCAGAATTATCCGTGGACATACTTTTGAAGCTGGTAGATAAACAAATTGATACTGTCGTTGCTCAGCAGTTAGAAATTGAAGCGAAGTACTCCGGATACATAGATCGTCAAAAGGATGAAATAGAGCGTATGCGAAGGCATGAGGACACTCTCATACCTGATGTTTTTGACTATTCAAAGGTGAAAGGGCTCTCAACAGAAGTGACTCAAAAGTTAATTGAGGCTCGACCGGAGACACTGGCTCGGGCATCAAGGTTGCAAGGTGTTACTCCCGCCGCAATTTCTTTACTTTTGGTTTCGCTGAAGAAAGATGCAGCCTAACGTAGAAGGCGAAGATAGAGCGCTGACGATACTTCTTAATGGTTTAGACGATATGGAGGTTGTATGCAGCGATTTTCAGCAACAACAATTAACGCTTTATTTACACCTTCTTGTGAAATGGAATAGAGCCTACAATCTGACATCTGTGAAAAATGCCACAGATATTACAAGGTTACATCTGCTTGACAGTTTATCAATTAGCCCTTTTGTTAATGGTGAAAGGATTATCGATGTTGGAACTGGTGCTGGGCTTCCAGGAATACCGCTGGCTATAATGAATCCTGACAAATACTTTTTCCTACTTGATAGTAACGGGAAAAAAACGCGGTTTTTATTCAATGTGCGTCTCAAATTAGGATTGAAAAATTGTTTTGAGATTCATGAGAGGGTAGAAAACTACAAACCAGAAAAAGGTTTTGATATGGTGCTTACAAGAGCTTTTTCCCCGCTCTCCTCAATGTTATTGCACTGTGACCACTTGCTTTCAGATGGCGGATTGTTTTGTGCCATGAAAGGGAGACTGTCGACTTTGGAGACACACTTAATACCATCTGGATATAAAATAATAAAATCAGAACAATTGCTAGTGCCAACAGTTGTCGGAGATCGCTACTTAATTAAAATTGCAAAAGAATCAAGTTCTTTTGGGGCTTAAATGGTAAGGATATTATCGATAGCTAATCAAAAGGGTGGTGTTGGAAAAACAACGACAAGCGTAAATTTGGCTGCTTCATTGTCTCGTTTCAAAAAAAAAGTGCTTCTGGTTGATTTGGATCCACAAGGAAATGCGACTGCAGGATCCGGGGTGGTCAAGCAAAAATGTAGATTTACAAATTATCATTTTTTAACGGAACGGGTAAACATTGAAAGGGTTATATTAGAAAGCGCTAATTGTGGCTATAAACTGTTGCCGGCAAATGGTGATTTAATAGCGGCAGAGGTTGCACTCATGCATGAAAGTGAGAGGGAGAGGAAACTCGGACGGCACCTCGAGGAGATAAAAGATGATTTTGACTACATACTGATTGATTGCCCTCCCTCCCTAAATTTGTTAACGGTAAACGCTCTTGTGGCTAGTGATGGGGTATTAATTCCAATGCAGTGCGAGTATTATGCGTTAGAGGGTTTGTCGGCTCTTAGCTCTACAATTTTAAATATTTCCAAGCAAATTAATCCTAAATTGAGAATCGAAGGAATTCTCAGAACGATGTATGATCCCCGTAGTAGTCTCACAAATGCGGTATCAGCACAGTTAAGGAAGTACTTCGGAGATAAGATATACAGAGTGAGCATTCCGAGGAATGTTAGGTTAGCAGAGGCACCCAGTCATGGTATGCCTGCATTAGCTTACGATAAAAGCTCAAAAGGAGCGATCGCTTATTTGGCGCTGGCCTCGGAAATTCTCAAGCAATCAAAACGTGATTAATTCTGTTTATTGGATGAGCTAAATGAAAAAAAAACGAGAAAGTTTGGGAAAGGGGTTAGACGCATTAATGAGCGACTTGGTTACAGGAGACGCTTTTGATGAGGGGACTTGGGTTGAAACTAAAGCATCTAAACATTCCATTAAAGAATTACCAGTAGAATTTTTAGAACGAGGCGAATATCAACCTCGACGAAATTTTGATTCCGTAGCGTTAACTGAGCTATCAGACTCAATAGCGAGCCAAGGTGTTATGCAGCCTATCATCGTGCGTGAAATTGCAAGCAATCGATACGAGATAATTGCTGGAGAACGTCGCTGGCGAGCTGCACAGCAGGCGGGCCTGCAAAATATACCAGCAATTGTCCGCCAAATAGATGACCAGTCAGCGGTGGCCATGACCCTAATTGAAAATATTCAGCGGGAAGATTTAAATGCTATAGAAGAAAGCAGAGCACTTGTTCGACTTCAAAACGATTTCAATCTCACTCAGCAGCAGATAGCGAACAACGTGGGAAAATCGAGATCAGCGATAACCAATTTGATGCGACTTGCCAAGTTAGAAAAATCTGTTCAAGAATTAGTCGAGCGTGGTAATTTAGAGTTAGGACATGCTAAGTGCTTACTGTCTGTGGAGGGGAGTCTACAGATCGAGGCTGCGCAAATTGTTGTACGGGACGGACTTTCGGTTAGGAAAACTGAAATGTTGATTAAGCGTTTAAAGGAAAAAGAACAGGGCATTAAATCTGAAGTTCCCAAAAGTGCTGATATTCTGAGTCTGGAGACAAAATTATCAGATCAATTAGGGGCCTCTGTGAAAATTAAGCATTTGCGCTCTGGAGGTGGCTCATTGGTTGTCAAATACAATGACATTGATGAATTAGAGGGGATCTTGCGGCATATTAGCTAATTGATACCAGCCATTTGAAACGTTAAAACACAGTTCTTAATTTTAAACATTTGAATTATTGTTTTAAAATTTTAGTTGATTAAGTTATTTGAATCTGAGGCAAAGCCGCCATATAATGCTCCGCCTTTAGTGACAACTTTAGCCTCTAAATAAGAGCTCGCCGTGAATGCATAACGAACATCCTTTAATACCGGTATTTTTTTCTCTTCAGTGTTTGATTTTAGGAGCCCTGTTGGCTTTTACGGTGCCGATTGAAGCAAATGTTGGAAGATCGATTCTTGCGGGCGGTCTATTGCACATCTTGCCGAGTGTTTGGCATTGGTATGTGGTGAAAAATAATTTCGGGGTTAAGTCAAGCCACCAGTTTGTAAGCGCTATGCGGCGGGGGCAAGTTATAAAATTTACACTGACAGCCATTTTGGTGATCATGATTACTTGGCTACCGTATCCACTTGATTATTTCATAATTTTTGTTACTTTCACGATAATGATACTGGGATCCTTGGGGTTTTTAGCTTATGTGCAATCAAGGCAAACTGATATTTCGGCATTTTAATCGAATTTGGTCAACGAGGGAAAAATGGCGGTAGGTAATCCAACAAGCACAACTGCGTACATACAGCATCACCTCCAAAATTTAGTTTATGGTAAATTGCCAGCCGGTTTCGATAGAGGAACAGATGGTCAATCGCTTATTTTAACAGAGGACACGTGGACGATTGCACATGGGGCAGCAGAAGCCTCGGCAATGGGTTTTTGGGCGATCCATCTGGATTCTATGGCTTGGTCAATAGGATTGGGATTGTGTTTTTGTCTCTTTTTTCGAGTGTACGCAGCTAAAATCTCGCATGATGCTCCCAAAGGTCTTACCAATTTCATTGAACTTATCGTTGAGTTTGTTGATAGATCGGTTAAAGACAGCTTTACGGGGGTCAATAAGATTGTAGCCCCGTTAGCGCTCACTATATTTGTGTGGGTGTTTCTTATGAACCTAATGGATCTTATACCTGTCGATCTCATACCGATGATTTTTATGACTGCGGGTATTGAGTACCAAAAAATTGTTCCATCAACGGACCCTAATATCACCATGGGAATGGCTCTCGGAGTATTTGTTTTGATGCTCTATTACAATTTAAGGATAAAGGGGGTGGGTTTCATTAAGGAACTCACGATGCATCCGTTTAATCATTGGGCGTTCATCCCAGTCAATTTGTTCATGGAATTAGTGGGGTTATTCGCCAAGCCATTTTCTTTGGGGTTACGCTTGTTTGGAAACATGTACGCTGGAGAAATGATTTTTATATTGATTGCGATGATGTTTGCGGCGGGAGCGGGGACAGGCTTAATTGGCGGTGGCTTAAACGCTTATTTGTTCGGTGAGGAGACAAATGGGCTTCTCTGGTTGGTGATATTTACGCTGGTATGTTTTATTGCAAGACAAAATTTAAAGGATAAAATTTCAACGCCTCGCACGATTGCAACAGTTCTATCTCTATTAACACTCGGGGGTGGTATTTTTGCCCTAGGTGGTGGATTGATGCAGTGGGGTTGGGCGATATTTCATATCTTAGTGATAACTCTGCAAGCATTCATCTTTATGGTGCTTACTGTAGTTTATCTGAGTATGGCGCATGAAGAGGAACACTAACTAACAACTGTTGAAACTAGGAGTGTGAGATGGGTTTTGTTTATATTGCAGCTGCAATAATGCTTGGAATGGGCGCGCTTGGCGCAGCTATAGGTATGGGTCTGTTGGGCGGTAAACTCATAGAGGGTACGGCTCGACAACCTGAATTGGGGCCTATGCTTCAAGGAAAAATGTTCCTTTTAGCTGGATTGATTGATGCGGTTCCGATCATAGGGGTTGGAATTGCAATGTATTTAATATTTGTAGTAGCTCCTACGGTTGGTGGTTAAAAGTCCCGATAGGTAACGAAGAGGTGGTCTCGTGAATATCAATCTAACGCTTTTTGGTCAAATGGTGACGTTTGCAATATTCGTTTGGTTTTGCATGAAATTTGTTTGGCCAGTAATTTTAAGTGCTATGGAAGAGCGCCAAGAAAAAATTGCTCAAGGATTAGCGGCAGCCGATCAAGCTATACAAGATTTGGCTGTTGCCAAAAGTAGTGTAAATAATCAAATGCAAGTAGCAAAAAAAGAAGCTGCCGACATTATTGATCAGGCCAATAAACGAGCAGCACAGATCATTGAGAATGCCAAAAAGCAAGCCGTGGAGGAAGGAGATCGCCTTAGACAGGCTGCTAGGGCAGAGATACAACAAGATTTTAATCGTGCGAAAGAAGAACTCCGAGGTTCAGTTGCAGAGTTAGTCTTAGTAGGTTCTGAAAAAGTGCTTCAAAAATCGATTGACGATTCTACACACCGAGAGTTGGTAGACAATTTGGCGCAACGTCTGTAATGGGTGTACGATGTCGGAATTAGAAACATTAGCAAGGCCATATTCGAGGGCTGCGTTTGAATTTGCGGTTGAGTCATCGCAATTGGAACGCTGGGGATTTTGTTTGTCTGAATTGGCAAGAGCAGTTGGGCAACCTAACTTTGCAATACTTCTGAGTTCTCCAGATCTAACGTCGTCACGGGTGTCTGAAATTCTTTTAGAAATGTGTCATGAAGTTCTAGAGGGACCCACAAAAAATTTTATTTTAGCACTAGCTGAAAATAGGCGGCTAAAACTGTTACCTCAAATTTCTCGGCAATTTGATCGATTAAAATCCGAGCATGATAAAACTATCCACGTCGATGTGACGACGGCTAAAATGATTGATCTTGATCAACAGAACCAACTATCGGAAATCTTAAGCGTCAAATTAGCAGCAAATATAAACATGCAGGTTTACATTGATGAAGACCTGATAGGAGGTGCGATTATTCGTGCAGGAGATACTGTCATTGATGGCTCTATCCGAGGCCGGTTAATCAAACTTGCTGAGTCATTAAATTCCTAAGGATTGGGGTTCCTACGTATGCAATTAAATCCATCAGAAATTAGCGAAATTATCAAGTCACGAATAGAAAACCTAGATATAACATCTGAAGCAAAGAACGAGGGGACGATTGTCTCAGTATCTGATGGCATCATCCGGATATATGGATTGGCTGACGTTATGTACGGAGAGATGGTGGAGTTTGATGGCGGCGTTTACGGCATGGCTTTAAATCTTGAGCGTGATTCAGTGGGTGCTGTGGTTCTCGGGGATTACCAGTTGCTAGCAGAGGGGCAAAGAGTCCGATGTACAGGGAGAGTGCTCGAAGTTCCGATTGGACCGGAACTTGAAGGTCGAGTGGTTAATGCACTAGGGGAACCCATTGACGGTAAAGGGTCAATAAATGCACGTTTTTTTGATGCGCTGGAAAAAGTAGCTCCGGGAGTTATAGAACGACAATCTGTTGATCAGCCAGTTCAGATTGGATTAAAAGCTATAGACTCAATGGTTCCAATCGGAAGAGGTCAAAGAGAGCTAATCATTGGTGACCGGCAGATTGGCAAAACGGCGATTGCGGTCGATGCAATTATAAATCAAAAAAATTCTGGTATTAAATGTGTCTATGTAGCCGTGGGTCAAAAAGCTTCTTCTGTTGCTGCAGTTGTTCGGAAGTTAGAGGAACACGGTGCGATGGATCACACGATTGTAGTGGCAGCAACGGCCTCTGATCCGGCAGCAATGCAGTACTTGGCTCCGTTCGCCGGGTGCACTATGGGTGAATATTATCGTGATCGCGGGCAGGATGCTCTCATAATTTACGATGATTTGACAAAGCAAGCAATTGCTTACAGGCAGATTTCGCTGCTATTAAGGCGACCGCCTGGAAGAGAAGCATACCCCGGAGATGTATTCTACTTGCACTCTAGGCTCCTCGAAAGGGCAGCGAGAGTGAATTCCGCTTATGTGGAGAAATTTACTGGCGGGGATGTAGTGGGTAAGACTGGATCTCTTACTGCTTTGCCGGTAATCGAAACACAGGCAGGGGATGTTTCGGCGTTTGTGCCGACAAATGTTATTTCGATTACTGACGGGCAGATATTTTTGGAAGCAGATATGTTCAACTCTGGAGTGAGGCCAGCCATGAATGCAGGGATATCGGTGTCCCGCGTTGGGGGAGCAGCACAAACCAAGATTATTAAGAAACTATCTGGAGGTATCCGCACAGCATTGGCTCAATATCGTGAGTTAGCGGCTTTCTCGCAGTTTGCATCGGACCTTGATGAAGCAACCAAAGCCCAGTTAGATCATGGGGAACGCGTCACTGAGCTTATGAAACAGAAGCAATATTCGCCTCAAACCGTTGCTGAAATGGGGATTTTGGTTTTCGCGGCGGATAATGGTTATTTGAGGGATGTAGAAGTGAGCCGAATTGGAGATTTTGAATTAGCGTTATTATCATTTATGAAATCCGAGTATGCTGAGACGATGGACCAGATCAATAAGACGGGAGATTACGATAGCGCCATTGAAGAGGCATTTAGATCAGCTTTAGATCGATTTGTTAAAACTCAAACTTGGTAAATTAAGGATTTTTCGGATACAGAAATGGCAGTCGGAAAAGAGGTAAAAACTAAAATTGCAAGCATTGGTAGCACTCAGAAAATAACTAGTGCAATGGAAATGGTAGCGGCTAGCAAAATGCGCAGAGCTCAAGAGCGCATGTCAATAGGTAAACCCTATGCCAGACGCATACGTCATGTGGTAGGCCACATTGCCAGAGCTGCATCAGAATATAACCACCCGTATTTTTCTAAGCGTGAGATTAAAAGAGTTACGTTTATTCTCGTGTCAACAGACCGGGGTCTTTGTGGTGGATTAAACATTAATTTATTCAAGTTGGCTTTGCGTGAAATGCATGCGTGGTCCAAAAAGAAGGTGAAGGTAGATATTTGTGTTATAGGAAATAAGGCGGCGAACTTTTTTTCTAGCGTCGGCGGCAACGTAGTTGCAAGTGTAACAGATTTAGGCGACGAGCCTCAATTGAATGATTTAATCGGAGGTGTAAAAGTTATTCTCGATTCTTATGGTGCGGGTGAAACAGATCACGTTTTCTTGGTTGGTAATGAATTTGTCAATACGATGACGCAGGCGGCACGATTAGAACAATTGTTGCCGCTCGAACCAAGTGATGAAAAAGAATTGACGCATCACTGGGACTATCTCTATGAGCCCGACGCAGTGGAATTACTGGACGGCTTGTTAGTTCGATATATCGAAGCTCAAGTTTATCAATCAGTTGTGGAAAATAAGGCCTGTGAGCAGGCAGCGAGAATGTTAGCAATGAAAAATGCAACGGAAAATGCTGGTGAGTTAATAGATGAATTACAACTTTTATATAACAAAGCGCGACAAGCGGCTATTACACAAGAACTATCGGAAATTGTGGGCGGAGCCGCCGCAGTTTAAAAAACCTAATTTCACAAATGTTGAGTTATAAGGAATGTAACATGAATAGCGGAAGAATCGTGCAAATCATTGGTGCTGTAATTGACGTTGAGTTTGACCGAGACGAAGTGCCAAGTGTTTATGACGCATTGGTGGTATCCGAAAAGGGCCTAACCCTGGAAGTTCAGCAGCAACTTGGAGATGGTGTCGTTCGAACCATTGCGATGGGGTCATCAGAGGGCATTAGCAGAGGTCTTTTGGTCGAAAATACTAAGGCTCCAATTTCGGTACCCGTTGGCACGAAAACTCTGGGTCGAATTATGGACGTTTTGGGTTATCCCATAGATGAGAAAGGTGCAATAGGAGCGGTTGAGAGCATGCCAATACACCGAAAGCCTCCCGCATATGATCAGTTAGCTGCGTCTAATGAACTGTTGGAAACTGGCATTAAGGTTATTGATTTGGTTTGTCCTTTTGCTAAGGGAGGTAAGGTCGGTTTGTTTGGCGGTGCTGGAGTGGGAAAGACCGTAAATATGATGGAGTTGATTAACAATATTGCCACTGAACATTCAGGGTTGTCTGTTTTTGCAGGAGTTGGCGAGCGCACTCGAGAGGGAAACGATTTCTATTATGAGATGCAAGAGTCTGGCGTGGTAAACATAGAGGAACCAGAAAAATCAAAGGTAGCAATGGTTTATGGTCAGATGAATGAGCCTCCAGGGAACAGGTTACGTGTGGCATTGACCGGTTTAACTATGGCAGAAAAATTCCGTGACGAAGGTAAGGACGTACTTTTGTTTGTTGATAATATATATCGTTATACACTTGCAGGCACCGAAGTATCTGCACTATTAGGTAGGATGCCTTCCGCGGTTGGTTACCAGCCTACCCTCGCTGAAGAGATGGGGGTTTTGCAAGAACGTATTACCTCCACAAAAATTGGATCCATAACATCCGTGCAGGCAGTGTATGTGCCTGCTGACGATCTCACTGACCCGTCACCGGCAACAACTTTTGCGCATCTTGACTCAACGGTAGTATTGAGTAGAGATATTGCTTCGAAGGGTATCTATCCAGCAGTCGATCCCTTGGATTCAACGTCTCGTCAGTTAGATCCATTGATCATCGGACAATCTCACTATGAGGTTGCTCGGGGCGTTCAATCTGTGCTGCAAAGGTATAAAGAGCTCAAGGATATAATAGCAATTTTAGGCATGGATGAGCTGTCTGAGGAGGACAAACTGTCTGTCGCCCGCGCCAGGAAGATTGAAAGATTTTTATCTCAGCCATTCAGTGTCGCTGAAGTTTTTACAGGATCGTCTGGAAAATATGTCTCACTTAAAGACACCATTGCTGGATTTCAGGGTATTTTGGATGGTGAATATGATCAGTTACCAGAACAAGCGTTTTATATGGTAGGGACGATATCTGAAGCGTTAGAAAAAGCTAAAAGTATGTAGATAAGAAAATAACAGAGGTAATAAAATGTTGTCTTCAGTTCAATGCGATATTGTTAGTGCGGATGAGGCATTGTTCAGTGGAACTGTAAGTATGGTTATCGCGACAGGCAGCCTGGGAGAAATGGGTATTACACCCGGGCATACCCCATTGCTTAGTGATCTAAACCCTGGTCCAGTCAGATTAGTTATGAATGATGGCGAAGAAGAGATTTATTATCTTTCTGGTGGATATATTGAAGTGCAACCAACCAGTATTTCAATTCTAGCTGACAGTGCAGTGCGGGCAGCAGATATCGATGAAGCCTCTGCAGCTGCGGCTGTAAAATCCGCAGAACAGCGCATTGTAAATCAGTCCAGCGATGTTGATTTTAGTAAAGCCACTGCAATGTTGGCAGAGGCGACAGCTCAGTTGCGAACTGTAAAAGCACTGCGAAAAAAGCTGGGTAACTAGAACCAGGGTTTTTGTAACGAAGCTATAATATTGGCACCGAGGTTGCTTTACAGAAATAAAATTTTTAACACTCATGTTGGAGTGTTTTTTAGACATGACATGTTGCAAAGGATTCCTTATATTTTTTCTTAAAGATCTTTAGGGTAGCTAACATAGATGTTGACACGGTTCGTGCATGAATAAAGTTGACGTGGTTGTTTTAGCCGCGGGAAAAGGAACAAGAATGAATTCTTCGCTCCCTAAGGTCCTCCATAAGCTGGCGGGGCGGACCCTCCTTCAGCACGTCATATCCACAGTCAACTGCGTCTCAGACTGTCGAATTATTGTAATTACTGGACACCAAGCCGAAGCTGTGGAGAAATTTCATGCCCAAAGAAACTGCATTTTTGTTCGGCAGTCTGAACAATTGGGAACAGCCCATGCCGTTGCAATGTCCCTACCATATATACGTGATTTATCTAATGTAGTAATTTTATATGGTGATGTCCCACTTGTTAGCTTAAGTACAATCGAGAAAATGATAGAAGCGGTTAAGGAAGGCCAAATGGGGTTATTGACTGCAGAAAAACATAATCCATCTGGCTATGGAAGAATCGTGAGTAATGAAGAGGGTAGTATCGAATCTATTGTTGAACAAAGTGATGCCACTCCGAATCAGTTGAAGATAACTGAGGTTAACACAGGGGTTATGGCGATGAATTCATCGCAGCTAAAGAATTGGGTCCCTCAAATAAGAAATAGTAACAAAAAAAATGAATATTATTTAACCGATATTATTGAAATAGCACGACTTAATGGGTGTTTCATCAAACGGATTCAACCCAACTCTAATATAGAGGTCGAAGGAGTAAATAATAGAGAGCAACTGAGTCGATTAGAACGTTCATACCAAAAGTATTTAGCCAACGAATTCATGTTGGCTGGTAACTCAATTGCAGATCCCGATCGGTTTGATCAGAGAGGGAAATTAAAGACAGGCTTTGATAATTATATCGACGTAAATTGTATTTTTGAAGGAGAGGTACAACTCGGTAACAACATTTCGATAGGACCTAATTGTCATATAATAAATAGCATAATTGATGATTGTGTGGAAATTAAAGCAAACTCAATCGTCGATTCATCTAGAATTAAAAGTGGCGCCATAGTGGGCCCCTTTGCTCGATTGAGACCAGGCACTCTTATTGGAGAGGGCTCGAGCGTTGGAAACTTCGTAGAGATTAAGAAGACCACTGTTGGACACGGAAGCAAGGTAAACCACCTTACTTACTTGGGAGATGCTAAGATTGGTCCTCGCGCAAATATTGGTGCTGGAGCCATTACATGTAATTATGATGGTAGTAAAAAGCACGAGACGACTATTGGTGAAAATGTTTTCGTTGGATCAAATACCACCCTAGTTGCACCGATCGCTCTCTCCGATAATTCTTTCGTCGCGGCTGGTTCCACGGTCACCACCTCAGTTGCGCAGGGGCAGCTGGCAGTCGGAAGAGCTAAACAGCGTAACGTGACTGGATGGAAACCTCCAAAAAATAGTTAAGGGAAATTTAAGTGTATGTGCGGAATCATTGGTATGGTGGCGCAGCGTGATTCTTATGGAGTCTTAATCGAAGGACTGAGACGTCTCGAATATCGCGGATATGATTCAGCGGGGGTTGCATTGGTTGATGATAACCAGCAACTGCATGTTCGTAAGACGCAAGGTAAAGTTCGTGATCTAGACGCGCTGGTTACTAGTGATTTGATTGAGGGGCAGGTTGGGATAGCCCACACTCGCTGGGCGACACATGGTGTGCCAAATACGCTCAATTCTCATCCGCACACCTCTGGCGGTATTGCGGTCGCACACAACGGAATAGTTGAAAATCATCAAACTTTGCGAAGTGAATTAATTGCGTTGGGATATATTTTTGTCTCAGAGACCGATACCGAAGTAATCGCACACTTAATTCATAAATACAGTAAGAGCAATGATAATTTGCTGACAGCGGTTCAAGAAGCTGTAAAACAATTAGAGGGTGCATACGCGCTTGTTGTAGTTTCTGAAACGCATCCATTATCTTTAATAGGTGTTCGTTCTGGAAGCCCATTGATTGTCGGAGTAGGTGTTGGAGAGTATTATTTGGCATCAGACCAACTTGCACTGCGCCAAGTAACCGATCGATTTATATTTTTAGAGGAGGGCGATTCCATAGAGTGTCGAGCAGATGGCATCAGCATTTTTAATGCCAACGGTAGTGTTGTGCAACGTCATCAAGAGCAGATGGGAGATAAGGACGCAGTGCCGTCCAAAGGAGACTATCGCCACTTTATGCAAAAAGAAATTTTTGAACAGTCGGATGTTCTTGGCAGAAGCTTGCGAGGTCGGCTGGGAGAGATAGAGGTAAATGTAGGTGTTTTTGGTTACGGAGCTGAGGATTTGTTTAGGCGTACTGCATGCGTCCAAATAGTGGCCTGTGGTACAAGCTTTCACGCTGGTTTAGTGGCAAAGCACTGGATCGAGAAAGATTGTGCGATACCCTGTTTAGTGGAAGTCGCTAGTGAGTATCGTTATCGAAGGGTCGCAATTTCTCCAAATACGCTTTTTGTAACACTTTCTCAGTCAGGCGAAACAGCGGATACGCTGGCTGCATTGCGAAAAGCAAAATCTAGCAGATATCTTGGATCACTTTCTATTTGTAATGTTGCTAATAGCACTGTTGTTCGAGAATCGGATTTAGTCTTCTTAACGCAAGCAGGTCCAGAAATCGGTGTAGCATCTACAAAAGCGTTTACAACACAATTAGTGGCATTAAGGTTGCTGTCAATGTCGTTAGCAAAATGTCTGTCTTCCAAGAAAATATTTGAATTTAAATATATAGAGGATTTGCGCAATTTACCGATCTATTGTGACGCAATTCTAAAGTTAGATAGCCGTATTAAAATTGTTGCAGAGCAATTTGTAGATAAAAACCATTCTCTTTTTTTAGGTCGCGGCGAGCATTACCCGATCGCGCTTGAAGGCGCGCTGAAATTGAAAGAGATTTCATACATACATGCGGAAGCATATCCGGCGGGTGAGTTAAAGCATGGTCCTCTTGCCCTCATTGACGAGAATATGCCAGTAGTTGTGGTAGCGCCGACCAATGATTTATTAGATAAACTCAAGTCAAATCTTGCCGAAGTAAGAGCCAGAGGAGGTACTCTATTTTTGTTTGCAGATGTGAATGCCGGTTTTGAGGATGAGCCGGGGATAGTAGTAATCGAGATGCCAAAAGTTCCCGAAAGTTTAAAATCTATTATTTATACGGTACCCTTACAGTTGCTGGCTTATCATGTAGCCGTTTTAAAGGGAACTGACGTCGATCAACCGAGAAACTTAGCTAAATCGGTAACGGTGGAGTAAGTTTAACCCGTCTTTCATTTTAATCCCGCATTCTGCAGGGGTTTTAAAAAAAACTAAAATTTAACCCCGGTAAAAACTACCTTAAAAATTTCACTTATTTTTTCGTGTTAGCAGAAGTCATAAGGTGTTGATATGACTTGTTGCGGTCTCTTATGAATTAAACATGGAAATTAAAGGAGTATGATCACTGTGTTGTATCCAGTCCGAATATAGACCCACTCGTAACTCTTTAGGGATTAAATTCTTAGAATAGATATAGTCAATATGATATTTTTTTGACTCTTTTTTTGTGTGATAGAAAGTCGCAGATGATTCTTTACCAAATATTTCTTTTTAAAGACTGTGGTAGTTGCTAACAAAACCTAAGTCCACAAAGCGATCATTTATATTATTGAAGTTATTATCATTACCTTTTTTATCCCAAATTATTGAGTTATTAAAATCTCCAGCAACAATACATCTTTTATTTTTTTCACCAAACCAGTCTCTATAAAAATTAATTGCTTCAATAGTATTGCCACTTACTCCAGAAACGAATTTGCTTGCTCTATGGTTAAACGACCAAACTCCAAGCAACTTTAAATTATCTGATTTAATAGGAAGAAAGTTTATAAGGTCTTTATTGTGAGATTCATCAACAAAGAAATCATTTTT
>CENJ01040980.1_pt1 | contig 15408 bp, 13 predicted proteins | sample 356161 | NCBI WGS metagenome assembly CENJ01 (sample SAMEA2619531, study PRJEB7988) | marine metagenome | biome: marine biome (ENVO:00000447); feature: surface water layer (ENVO:00002042); material: "saline water (ENVO:00002010), including plankton (ENVO:xxxxxxxx)" | depth 5 m
CTCCAATTATCATTGACAATGAAATGAACAAAAATAGAGTAGTAACCAGACTTTTACAAAGCTCGGAGAAATCTTGGGTGTCCGACTCACTAGATATTCTCCCAAGGATAACTGGACAAGGCGTGAGTCCATTCGTGCCGCAAGGTCCGCAGGAATCACACCTACTCGGTGTTATCATAGAGGGCCGCTTTGAATCTTACTTTGCAGGGCGAAGCCCGCCGAAAGCTGAGGCAGAAACTCCCGATGAAGATTCGACAGACTCTACAACTGATGCACCACTTGAACTTGATAATGTGGTTGACCACTCACCCGATATTGCGCGGATAATATTATTTAGCTCAAATGAGTTTCTTAATGATCAAACGTTACAAATGCTTGGAAGCGCAGAGCAGACCTCTTACGTTAACTCAGTTCAGATGTTAGCCAACGCTATTGACTGGTCATTAGAGGATCAAGGTTTGCTCAGTATTCGCTCTCGAGGCCATTTCAACCGAACACTTCCACCACTGGCAAATAGCACGCAAGTGTTGTGGGAGTATTTGAATTATGCTTTGTCGGGTCTCGTCATTATCGGCATTGCTCTGAGAGTGAGGGCCAAACGAAAGAGCACCAATGATCTGTATCAGGGTTTGTTCGACAGAAAGGAAGAAGTGGCATGATTAATTCAAAAACATCCTGGCTATTCGTCCTTCTAGGCTTACAAATGACCTTGACACTGACTATCTTTGCTTATGAGAAAAGCACGACCGGATCTGTTGACGTAAAGCCCCTGATCCCTACTGAGGCAGAGGTCATAGATGAGTTAGTAATAAGCGACAATTCAGTAGAATTGAGACTGAACAAAACTGAGGGCGGATGGGTTATACCCGCACTGGGGGGTCTTGCCGCAAACGAAATAAAACTTACGACAGTGCTAAGTGACCTTCTTAACTTAAAAAGTGATTGGCCAGTTGCCTCCGCAACTGGAAGTCGATCACGTTTTGAGGTAGCTGAAGACAAATTCAATAGGCGGGTGGACTTATTATCTAGCAACGCAAACGTTGGCCGTATTTACGTGGGGACGTCACCGGGCTTTAAAAAATCACACGTGAGACTAGATGGTCAAAAAAATATCTACTCACTTGCCCTCAATGCATATGACTTTCCCACAGAACCAGCTGACTGGCTCGACAAATCATTGATTTCAGTGCAAAACATAAGTTCAATAGAGGGACTTGATTTCAAACTAGTCTCCGAAAACAGGGAGTGGTCGTTAATTTCAACTGAAAACGAGGTAGAGGCTGAGTCGATTGTAGAGGTAAATAAAGAAAATGCTAACGCACTCGATATGGCTCTTAAAACACTGACAGTTTTGTCGGTTGCTGATAAAGATGTCAATTTGGGAGACTCTAAGTCTTTCCGTCTTGAGGTGTTCGCTCCGAATCAAATCACTTTCACATTTTTTGAAAAAGAGGATAAGTACTATGTAACGCGCTCTGGTATCGACAAAATTTTTACTCTTAGCAAGTTCAATTTTGACAAGCTTTCCAATCAAAATTTAAGAACCCTCTCCGAACCCGACACGGACAAAACCCCCGTAACTCCCGCTGGCCAAAGTAATTCAGACTAATTTTGCGAGTTGAACCCCATGTCATAATTCGGTAGCTCAGTTATCGCCTTCAGAGGGATGAGACATGTTTACAAAAGTTCGCTTAATAAACACAAAATTTATTGGAAAAATAAATATTAGGTAGGTACTGTTATTATTGGATCTCAGGTGCAAGACATTCAGAGATGTGCAACCAGTTAAAGCGAAATTCGCTTTCAGACCGAATTATTAAATCATGTTCCCCAACCGGGATGATAACTGGATCCGATCGAAAGGTCAGCCAGGCATCGTTTGAGCCAGTGCTCACCTCAGGGAATCGATGAGCAATCTCCCCATTTAGCTGGATTAATACTCCCCCAAGCCTCGCAGATGCGATTCGAAGATCAAAAACACATTCAACAGGTACCTCTGATGAAATCTTAAATACTGCCTCATCTCCGGGCGTGGCAACCAGATGTGCCAGTCCATCATTATCATTCGTGGGTTGGTGATTGAACCCAGATAGCTCATGTGCACCCTCAGCCTCTATTTTTGAGGGAATTTGATATCGATAATCCATCGATGGAATCGCGACATAAATTCCCCCTAATGGTGACAGAACCCCATCCTCAGCTAGAATACTGTTATAAGGCGGTTCATTTAATCCATACCGGTTCCGCCCGACAAACCACGCATATCTGTAAACTGATTCCGTCTGCTCAAGCCACCGGGTTGTCTCGGCAAGGTAATCCATCTGCCACTCAAGGCCTGGATGGTTTCTGTCAGATTGAACAGCCCAATCACCCATGGAGGCCCATTCAGTAATCCATATCGGTTTATTGAATTCCTCGAATTTTCTAACATACTCTTTAAAGTTACTCGGGTTCCTCATATACCCATGGATCGCTAGGTGATCCACTCGGCAGTCATTGCATTCGTTAAAAAAGGCTCTCAAATATTCCAATGGGTTTCCATCATTTTCGGTCCCGGGAATATCGACATCCCCCGGCGCATAATTTACGCCGGGGGATACAAGCACTAAATTGTGGTCGTCTGCGATAGATTGCAATCTAGGCCACTGAGCAGCCGCCTGAGCAGGAGTCAAATTTGCTTGGTTTTTGTGCCCAGGCTCATTGAATCCCAATAGGTATCTCACATTAGAATTATCCTCAACAAACCTCCTAATAACAGTGTCGTCAAATCTGCCTCCCCACGCCATCGGAACAAAATCATATCCATAATCTGCATAGACGGCTTGAACTGTATCTTTTGCCTCCTTACCCCAGTTATACCACCACCTCACTTTTCCGGCCATAACTTGAAGATCCGCCTCAGTAAGGTAGCCATACGCCAGACCTCTTTTCTTGCTAATCTGCGCCACCTGGGATGGCTGCGGTGGAGCAAAATTTCCACCATCTGAATTAAGATCACGTATACTCCATTGTGAAAATGAACCCGAATTTGCGTGAACAAATTCCCTAAAATGTTCGCTCGTTACTTTAAAACTCTGCTCTGGGGCTTCCCAGCTACCATTCACGTCGCCCATTAAAATTCCGACCATATTTTGAACGGATTTTTGCTCTGGCTCTGCAAAAATTTCTGTGCTTCTCCACATCACGTCAGACTTGGTAGTATAGAACTCACGCGATGTTTCGTCCCAGAAATCAAAGTCCTCCGATACAAAAATCCATTGGGATTCTTTAGTATCACTGACCATTACCGACATCTTTAAAATCTCTAAGGCATCTGCTGAAGTGACTCTTCCATCCCGATTCACGTCTGCTGCAATATACTGGTATGGAGAAATTGGCAGGGAGTTAAGTGGGCCAGAACCATCGGGATCAACGTTTGGATTGACTCCAACCGAAATCTTTAAAGCCGCCAAGGCATCAGCAGAAGTGATAACACCGGCAAAATTATCCTCAATGATTTCCTTTGCAGCAACAAGCCTATCAGCGCCGTCAGATCGCACTTGGAGGTCATATCTCCCGTCTGTTCCGGTTATGCCCCCCTGAGCTTGATGATTCGACTCTCCTACAGAAAGTTCCTCTGAAATCACAGTTACAGCTTGTATTAAAGAATGATTCTTCCAGTGATAGACCATACCCGAGATCGTCACCTTGCAACTTAAACAATCAAGGTTATTCTTCGGATCAGTACCATCAAGAATTTCCTGAGAATCATTAACGCCGTCCCCGTCGGTATCCACAGAGGCACTAGAGCCGCTGTACAGAAAAAAACCAGCAAAGGCAAGAGAGCAGATGTATTTTGTAATCAAGTAGAAATCGCATTCTCCTTATTTGTGCATCTATTGCGGCACTACCCAGGAATGATGGTCATCAGTAAAACGCATGGAACACCCGAAGATAACAAAATCATCTCCAATCCACGACTAGGAAAGCTTTTTCGCGTACTTTATACAATCCTCCGCAGGGCTCCAAAACCATCCCCTAGGATCCCACACTCGGCCACAAATCATGTATAAACATTGTGCATAGGCGCTCTTTGCACTTTCAACTTCACCTAGCTCATCCAAAGATCGAGCCTTGACCCAAAGCGCAAATGAAACATCGTTCATAAGATAATCTTCTTCAATAGACAACCGATTGTGCCTGTTAACTCTTCCGGTCGGTGGGCACTTTGCATTCATTTCTAATAACCTTTTTTGCTGCTGACCTGCCTCAGGACCCCACCGATTGAAACACACATCAACGACAGCTACTGCTCTCGAGTATTCCTTTTCTTCATATAATTTCGCAGATGTTACTGCCCAAAATGCTGAATCACCGAGTTCTTTATCGGCGGAAATACATGAGTCATATTCAAAAGGTTCCCCAATTACCGTATTTGTAAATGCGAGGGATAACGATATTAAAATCAAACACAAACGAAATGCCCACCCACCATTTCTCCAAAACAGTAGCCCCTGGAAGTTAAGGTATCCATTCATAGTTCAGTTTCCGTTTTATCCATAAAATCTCTAGCCTGATTTAACAAAAAATAAATAAAACTCGTCCGCGATTGGGAGGCATAAATACTTGTGTTAAGTGCACCAATCGCGCAGACTGTCTCCTCATTAAGATAGCGGAGAATCAATGCTCTATCGCTCTCAACAATAAAACCACCTGCCAAGCAGGTATCGAGGGATTCTGTGAGGTATTTCTCTATCGCTTCGCTAGTCTTGGTGAAATGGTAATCAAATTCTGACATACAACTCCATATGGTTTTCTTAAAACATCGAGAAGCCGCCATCAATTGTAAAGCAATCTCCTGAATGATAGTTACTTGAATCACTCATCAAGTATGCGGCTATCGCCTCGAAATCGTCGGGCGTACCAAATCGTCTAGATGGTATTCGAGGAATAATTGCATTCACAAATTTTTCATTTTCCAAATTTTTTGCAGTCATTGCAGTTTCAATATGGCCTGGAAGAATCGAATTCGCAGTTACCCCGTAACGGGCGTACTCAACCGCTAGCCCCTGCATAATTGAAATTACTGCTCCCTTGCTACCGGCATAAGCTTGACTTTTTGCCATACCGAACCGTGCCCCTATGGATGACACCCCCACGAGTCGCCCCCCATAATCGCCTCTTTCTGCACGCTCTTTCATGTGCTTAGCCGCAGCTCGAAGAGTGAAAAATAACCCATCAAGGTTCACCTCATACACTCTCCGCCAAGATTCGATATTCTGCTCATGAAATATATTGCGCTTGCCAACACCGGCATTAGCAAAACATCCATCAACTCGTCCAAATACGCTTAATGTTTCCGAAAAAGCTTCACTTACCGCACCTTCATCAGCCACATCCACAACAATAGAATGAAAAGTGCCCGCAAAATCCGATAACTCATGGAGAGCGATCTGATTTTTTTTTATTTCGCCCCCAAATACACACGTTACCACCTTGTTTAGCTATGCCTTTCGCCAAGCCAAGTCCAATTCCGCCATTACCGCCAGTAATCAAGGCGGTTTTATGCTTTAGATCGAACAATAGAGTAGTCATTGTGCTTCTTTATCTTGTTTGTATTTACCGCGTTCTTCTTGATTTAAGACATTAACACATGACGCTTTTTTATTCAGCTAACAAGCAGCCATTTTGAGATAACAGAATTATAGAATAGTTTTAAGTGGGTCAAGAATGCCCGTTGGCAACCAGAATTTGAGAAACGCCTGAAATTTATCAAAAAGGAAACAAATAATGTGGATGTTTATATTTATTTTAGAAAGCTCTCAGATGCCCAATCACTACACAAATTTTAACAATGCGATTGGGCATACCAGGTTAGTCTAGTCATCAGTTTTGGTTCGATGCTCAGACGGCTGTGAACTCACAAACTCCTGACGGATAATTGCCGCTCCTAAGATACCTGACACCGCTAAAATCGCGTACAAAACACTCATTAAACACCTCCTTTTGTAGAGCGGTATAGTTACGAATAGGTATTTAGTTTTAGCTTAATAATTTAGATGCATAATTCAAATCTAATTTATGTTTTTTTTGCATAACATGTGCTTTCCAAGAATTTATTTAAGAAAAGATCGTCCTCATAAGAGCAAGATGAGCAAATTGCTAGACAGAAAAACAAAGATCGCTCATATTACTTCCGACCCAGTCTAAAATTTTCATTATTTTTATAGGAAGCTCAAAATGCACACAACCAACGTCAATTATCAAGTAGAAACTCAAAATTACATTGGTCATGCAGCTTTTCCGGATGAGGCAAACTTCCCTGCGGTGATCGTCGCACATGCATGGGGAGGTCGAGACGAGTTCGTAGATAATATTGCGAATAAACTTGCTAAACTTGGTTACCTTGGATTTGCCCTCGACATGTACGGTGACGGTGTGACTGGAACGAGCGTTGAGGAGAATTCTGCTCGCATGCAACCTCTGCTGGATAATCGAAGTCAACTTACCTCAAGAGTTATTGGTGCATACGATGTAGTCTCGAAAATATCTGGAGTTATGACATCGAAAATTGCAATATGCGGCTACTGCTTCGGTGGACTAGTGGCGCTAGATCTTGCAAGGAGTGGTGTTAATCTTTGCGGTAGTGCCAGCTTTCATGGTTTTTTACATGATTCTAATCTTCCGAAACATAAAATATCTGCTAAAGTCCTTGCCATGCATGGGATGCAAGACCCAATGGTTGGCAAGGATCAGCTAGAGTCGTTCTGTAGCGAGATGACAAAAAAAAATGTTGATTGGCAGTTACACATATACGGACAAGCAATGCACTCTTTCACAAATCCAAATGCCAGTGATCCAAACTTCGGTACAGTATACTCAGAGGAAGCAAACCGACGCTCATGGGAATTACTAAAGGACTTTTTAGTGGAAGTATTCAAGATCGACGAACCGAATAGAGAATATTGAGCATATCAAATATCTGCTTTTTTCATACTTATGCAAAGTAAGCGAGAGCGACTTAACACGAAAAGACGGAAGTGGAATTTTTAAAGAATTACATTGAGCGCGAATGGCAGGTGCAGGTACCTCGTGAATATTGCACTACAAAGCCACTAAGAATTTTCGCAAACGAAATCCACGGATTAAATAGACCTGAAATTCCTTCAATATCAAGACTGATTCCAATTTGATGCTTTACAACAACCAGCGCTGTCACTTCCTAAAATAGAGCTTTTACTTATCTGATTGGATAAAAACTAATCACATCGTACGGTTAACCGAATGTAGGAGCTAACAATTAAAGAAATCTTTTCTAAAAAATTCCTCCAATTTTTACGCTATCCTTATCAGAATAGCTGCCCTGAAGAAATATAAAGCTCCGTCAAAGATAATAACTGATCTCAAAAATTGATCTTAAAAAAAATCTAACTTACGCTGATTAGCTCGATGTGCCCTAAAAAGATTGTATCGATTTTGGATCCACATTAGGCAAAACCCAGACACCTTTCTCAAAATCAATACCCCCCCCGAGTCTATCTTGAACAATACGGTCTACGATGAAAACTCCTTTTTTGGCCATTGCGTCGAAAGAGTCTATACCATTTTTTAAAGGAAATGCCTGTCGAGTCCTGTGTATGTGATATTTATCGGAGAATTTTCTCTCAAAAGCCTCCTCGATTCCATCTTTTCCCAGCATGAAACCCAATAATCCACCCCATGTTGCGGTCGGATTATCGGAATCCCATCCTGCTAGTGTGCCAATTTTAATAGTCTCTTTTAGATCACCCTCGCCGTAAAAAAGACTCACCAAACTGGCGGCATAATTTATACCAGCTGCAAAGCAGCCGTTACAATACAAGTTTCTTGAGGAGATTGTATATCCGTCTTCCTCCTCCAACTGATACCTCATATATATTTGATCACGAGTATCTTCCCAACGAGAATTGACCGTAAATTGTTTTTTCACAAAGTCAAACATCTTTGCTGGGTATGAATCGTTCGGCAGATACTCTCTAGCACGATCTGCCATCCAAAATATTTGTTCTTTCATAGGTAATGTCCTGTCTACAGACGATGCAAGGGAGTGCATTACAACGTAAAATTCTGCAATCCATGCAGCCTCTTTATGAGCAGTAACACGGATTGGCAAATAGGATAGATCAAGAGCTACTTCAGGACTTGCTGGGGCAAACAAACCAAATATTTCTGTCGTAAGCTGCGCGTCAATCATGTCAAAATGAGGGTTATTCGTTGGAGATCCAGTTTCGGGTGTGGAAAGCCCCTCATGCATGAGATGAAGAGCCGCCTCATTCGACACCCACAAGTAGTTAGGCTCTGATTTTTTAATATGCCGCATCCAGCCCTGCCTTATTTGATCTGCGGAGAGAATCGAAGCGGAATGATGGTAAGTGAGATGTTGGTACATATACTCGATATCTGTATCGTCATCGGCACCCCAAATCTCCTCTTCGGATTTAAAGACATAGTCGATTATGCGATGATTTTTTTTCCAATGTATTTGTAGTTTACTGGGACGGTTTAGTTTTCCCCAATCGTCTCTCGTATAAAAGTCACCAGTTTTCCCAACACCAATTCTGTTATTTTCTGTTGTCAAGCCAGTCCAGTTAGCTATCGACTGACCCAACCAAAATCCATGTAGCCCGTCGTTATAATCTGATCGAGAAATAATCAAGTCTGTTGAGGTAGCTTGAATATGTTTATAGTCAAGGTTGGGGTCTTTAAAAGCGTCGGAGTGACTTATTTGAAAGATAGACACTACGAATCCGAAGACAACACTTAATAAAATTGTCCTAACTGTTTTGAAGCGCGAAAAAGAAATCATAAAGCCATGCCCTAGTAGATTAGGTTCAACTTTAATTGAGCCTGACTTTTTGAAATCCCAACCTAATCTATCCATTACTTACGCTCAGTCGAGTCGGACAACGCGGCTCCCAACGTTACCTCCTGCGAGCAGATTCACAAATGCCTCTGGTGCCGAATCAAGCCCGAAAACCTCATCTGTCCAACCAATTAATTGTCCAGAGTCTATCCATTTATTAATCTCGTCTCTGGCGGTTTGATATTCATCTGCATAATCGAAAACCAAAAATCCTTGCATCGTAATTCGTTTATTTACTAATAACCCGGGAATGCCTCTCGGACCGGAATCAGGGGATGATGTGTCATATTGTGAAACCACCCCACAGCACGCTATCCGCCCACCGACGTTCAACCGAAACAGAGCGGAGCCAAGTATGTCACCGCCTGTATTATCAAAATAAACATCTATTCCATCAGGAGTCGCGAGTTTTAAATCGTTACGAAAGTTCTCGGACTTGTAATTTACAGATGCATCAAAACCAAGCTCATTTCTGAGTCTTTCTGCCTTTTTATCATCCCCCGTTACGCCGACAACTTTACATCCAATTATTTTGGCCATTTGGCCGGCGAAGTGTCCAACCGATCCTGCCGCGGCAGAAACCATAACCGTTTCACCGATTACAGGTCGACCTGTTCTGAACAGGCCAAAATATGCGGCAAGACCGTTAATACCTAAAGGTCCGATAAATTTTAGCGGATCATAACGCTCCGGAATAAAGGTGAGTGATCGACTATTGAGAGCGGCATACTCTTGCCAACCTGTCGGCCCCAGAACCATAGATCCGACAGGAAATTGGGTATTTGTACTCTCTACTACCTCACCGATACCGGTTCCTTGCATAACAACATCACTTTCTGCTGCACCTGCATAACTTGCACTGCCTTGAAGCCCTGCGCGTGCACCAGCAGTGATGGCAAATGCAGTTGTGCGGACCAACACCTGTCCTGATGATAATTTTGGTATTAACCCCATTTTTATTTTAAAATTATTGCAATGTAACTTTCCAGTAGGCAGGTTTTCAACAACAACTTGTCTGTTCTGCATATGCTTCAGCAACTCCCTTATCATGAATGACAACACTAAAAATTTTAATTATGTTCTTCTAAGATCGATATATCATATTTAACCTCCCTACAATACTCCACAAAGGGGAGTGTCCCCTCGCTGAACCTAAAATGCCACCCATAAACCCGTGGTGACAACTAGAGCAGCCATTAGTTACAAAAACATAGCATCCTCGATAGAATTAGGTTTATCATCGAAGATTTAATCGAGGTGATGAATGGACCTAAAAGATAAGGTCGCAATAATTACAGGCGGTAATGGCGGAATCGGACGGGCAATGGCTCACGAGTTCCTCAATGAGGGGGCAAAGGGGGTGGTAATTTCCGACCTTGATCCTGATCAAGTCCAACACGTATCCAACGAACTTGGTTGTCTGGGATTCGCGGCGGATGTTACAAAGGAGTCGGAAGTAACAGCTCTTGTTGATTATGCGGTATCACATTTTGGTCAAGTTGATCTTTACTGCTCAAATGCAGGAACCTTGAGTAAAGGCGGCCTTTTGCTCGACGCGTCCGACGAGCTTTGGCAATCACAATGGGAGGTTCATGTTATGGCACATATTTATGCTGCTAGGGCATGTCTTCCGTCAATGATTGCTAGAGGAAACGGTTATTTCCTTATTACCGCATCTGCTGCGGGGCTTTTAGCTGCAATGGGCACCGGACCATACACGGTGAGTAAAGCTGCTGCAGTAAAGCTTGCAGAATTTATGGCTATCACGCACGGTGATGACGGGATTAAAGTTTCTGTTCTCTGTCCACAAGGAGTTAACACAGCTATGGCTCCTAGAAGCCTCGGAGATGGGCAAACTGACGGCGTCATAGAACCCGAACAACTTGCAAAAACCGTCGTTGATACTTTAAGTGAAGAACGGTTCCACGTCCTTCCCCATCCAGAGGTGGAAGAGTATGTCCGTCGGAAGGGAAATGATATCGATAGGTGGCTAGCTGGTATGCGGCGATTAAGACAACGTTCTTTAAATAAAAATTAGATTTTGAATAACAGGGCAGCGTTTATGTAAGAAGCATGCTGTACCATTAGGACTGGGGGTCAACCGAAAAAATTCTCTTATAAGAGGTTAACGAATATTTTGAAACATGTGGACTGTAATGAGGCGGTTTATTTGTCTCTTCGCAACAACTTTATGCACACAATTTAGTAAGGACATAAATGGTGATAACCCATAAGCAACAACAGGTGCTTGAAGCAAATGTGCTTCGTCGTTTACTACGGCACCTTGACGAAAACAAAGAGATTCAGAATATTGACCTAATGATTCATGCGGGCTTCTGCAGGAACTGCCTTAGCAAATGGTACCTCGACGCGGCAGAAGAAAACGGTATGTGCCTATCTCTGGAAGAAACGCAACAAGCTATTTACGGTATGCCGTATAAAGAGTGGAAAGACAAATACCAAACTCCCGCCTCAAAAGATCAGTTAAACTCCCTCGCTAGAAAAAACAGATGAGTTGCAGCCCCTAGTTCAAATTCTCGGTCCTTCTTCCCATCCAAATGACCAAATTAGCCTCGTAGTCAGCTTTGTTCAGCCCCCTTTTGATGCTAACTCAAAGTAAGAGTAATACCCCAATGCGCCTCCCGTTCCTCTGCTAAGGACCAGATATTTTTTTCAGAAACAGTCCGATCATACTTTCTTCTATCGAAAGTCGACGTTCATAAACTCACAGCTATTTATCCACCTTGCTATAAGGTAAAATAAAAAAAGATTAAAGTTTTAGCCACGCTCTCACAAAGGATCTATATTATGCAAAAAAAGCTTTTCGCAATAATCTGTTTATCTTTATCGTTGTCCGTCTCGGCGGGTGGCCACAAAGAAAGAAAGCACATGTCCAGTTTTAGTCTACCATCGGACATCCCTAGTGGGGCTTTCACCACTTTGAACATCTCAGCAAAAAATCCTAAGGCCTACACTGACTATATAGCCTCTAATCCTGCATTGTTTGAGACGATAGGATCTATTGCAGCAGGTGTCTGTGTAACACAAACTGGACAGGATTATCCCGGCCAAATGTTTGTGTGGAACGCATTTGACTCAGTGAAAAGCGCAATGGAAGGTCTCACGAAATATGATCCTGCTATGGCCCCAAAAAAGCTGAGCGCCATGCGCGATATAAAAACAAGCGCTATCTGGAAGCCGTTGAAAAAATTTGATGTTGCACCGGGGTATGAGCGTGTTACTCGCGTAATGGTAAGACCCGGGCGATTATCAGCATTCGTTGCTGCGGCCACCCAAATGGAAAACGAGGCCCAAGCGGCTGGACTGAATGTACAAATCGGAGTGTTCGCTCCAATCGGAGGTGGTAGGGAAGAGACTGGCACGCTAACTGTCAGATTCGTCCAACCCTCAGCAAGTGAAATGGGACAAGGGCTAGATAACTTTTTCTCCTCAGAAATATCTCCGGAAAGCGGCTTTGCCAAAATGATAAGTATGATGCGACCAATTAACGACACGATCGAAGTTTGTCAGCAAATTTATTCCGCGAGTTAAAGGGGAAGCTCACTCGGCTTTTTTGATTTTCTTAAACCCACGATAGATGAAAATGTCCCTAGAAGATAAACTTTTAGGGCATTTTTATATATACCCACAAAAGATGATGAGCTTTGGCCTACAATGGTTACAGTATCAATGTTCTAAAACCGAAAAAGATAGTTTATGGTTAGCAATATGAAAAAAACCAAAACAATTCTGATTACTGGCGCCAACAAAGGGATCGGTTTTGCTATCGTTAGGGCGCTCTTGGAACAATTTCCAGAGACTCATTTATTTTTTGGTTGTCGAGACAAGCATAGATCGGTAGCGGCCATCAACAGCTTGACATCAATAGTACCAGGCAGTGAAAGTCGACTGGATGCCATAATAATGGATGTATCAAATCGAGATTCCATCCAAAGCGCGGCCTCTCAAATAGAATATCTCCTATCACAAAAAGGCTTGAAACTTTATGGGGTCGTGAACAATGCGGGTATTATGAACTCGCCAACTGGAGTAGAAGACGTAGTTCGTGTCAATACACTTGGTCCAAAATACGTCCTGGACTATTTTTATCACCTGTTAGAACCAGATATTGGCAGGGTGGTTAATGTCACTTCAGCGGCGGGGCCAAATTACCTCTCGCGCTGTAATGATCGAACTAGAAAAATTTTGACCCATCAAGAAGTTACCTGGGAACAGATATTAGAGCTAACCGAGGAATTCATCCGGCAATATCAAGAGTCAAGTGATTCAGAAAAAGAATTATTGAACTCAAATGTCTATGGCTTTTCTAAGGCATGCACTAATGCATTAACTATGCAGCAGGCTCGCTCACACACAACCATCAAAATTAATTCATGCACACCAGGTTTTATTGAGACCGATATGACGCTACCGATTGCTCAGAATCAAGGTAAGAGTCCCCAAGAAATGGGAATGAAAACTCCTGCAGAGGGGACAGGATCATGTATCCATCTTTTGATGAATGATGTTACCACTGGCCATTATTTTGGTAGCGATTGTGTGAGAAGTCCTATTGATAGATACAGAGCCCCGGGAACGCCAGCATTTAATGGATAACTCTTTTTTGAGGAAAAATATTTTATAACCCACTCGCCGTCAGAGCTATTTTTAATGCTGCTACGGTGTTACTGAAAGCTTGGTAGTTATCAAATCCTCTAGACGTGAAGAAGAGCCGACCATTATGGAAAAATCGCCTGGCTCCACTACCCGTTTCATTGTCAAATTAAAATACGATAACATATCTGGGGTGATCTCAAACTCAACCGTCCTGTTCTCCCCCGGAGCAAGCTCTACGCGTTGAAAATTTTTTAATTCCCTCACAGGTCTTGTTACCTCACTAAACTCATCACGAATGTAAAGCTGAACAACCTCTGCACCTGCTATCTTGCCAGAATTCGTGACGTCTACACTCACCGATACAGACCCATCTCTCGCAATTGCTGGATTACTTAGCTTAATATTTTCGAAAGTGAAGGTGGTATAACTAAGTCCATATCCAAAATCAAAAAGGTTCCTTGATCGACCGTTTACCATCCCATTTGATGGTGAGGGTATATCCACATAATCTCTGAAGAATGAGGAGGCTTTTTCACTATAATGCGATCGAACATGTCCAACATCATAAGGTATGGTTACGGGCAGTTTCCCGCTGGGATTAACCATTCCAAATATGATCTCTGCAAGCGCTGTTCCTCCGGGACCACCAGGCTCCCATGCTTCGATGATAGCGTCAACATGATCGGATATCCACGGCTCACTGATTGGTCGGCCATTTATCAAGATAACTAAAGTCGGTGTACCACTTTTCTCTACGGCCTGAACCAGTGCAAGTTGACGTCCTATTAGGTTAATATTACTACGCGCTGCATTCTCACCTGATGTCTTGATTTTAGCGTTTTTACCGTAGCGTAAAGAATTGCCACCCACGACAACAATAGCGATATCTGCATTACCAGCCCTGTAAGTGGCCTCAGATAATTTACTTTCATCAAGCACTCGAGGATTCGTTCCCACATCTAAAAAATCAATATTTTCCGGTTTGGTTACCGCTCCCATCATCCCCTCAAGGAATGTAGTCACCCGCTCCGGTGGCTGGAAATAAACCCAGTCCCCAAGCAGCGCTTCACTGTCAGCATTTTGTCCTGTTATAAAGATCTTCTGGTCAGTTGAGATAGGTAATATTTCTGACTCATTTTTGAGGAGAATTATGGACTGACGAGCAAGCTCAAGTGCTGTATTAAAATGTTTTTCCATATCCTTTTCATTAGGAAACTCGGAAAGCTCATCATAATTTTCCTCAAAAAGGCCAAGACGAAATTTAGCATTCAATATCCTTCTCACCGACAGATCAATTCGCTCCTCAGATATTCGTCCATCTCTAACAAGCTTTCGGAGTGCTGGCGCAAAATTAGGCCCGTGCATATTCACGTCTAGGCCGGCATGTACTGCCTGATACACGGCATCCTCGTGGGTAGGCGCTACCCGATGCAGGCTCATCAGACGGCCAACATCGAGCCAGTCTGAGACCACTATTCCCTCAAAACCCCACTCATCACGCAGAACATCTGTAAGCAAAAACCGACTGCCATGTGCTGGAACCCCATTCACCTCATTGTGAGCAGCCATAACTGAGCCTACCCTCTGATTCATGATCCCATCACGAAACGGTGGGAAATATACCTCACGGAGAGTGCGCTCTGACACATCCATCGGAGCAAAATTCTTACCATTAGAGGGGTCTCCCCCTGCAACGAAATGTTTTACAGTAGTCAAAACTCCACCCTTCATCTCAGGATTACCGGTTTGTAATCCCCTGATAACTGCGGCACCCATCTTGGTTACCAGAAGTGGGTCCTCTCCGAAGGTCTCCCCGATCCGGCCCCACTTCGGATTCCTCGCAATATCAACATTTGGCGTAAAGTTCCAGTGAAGCCCCATGGTTCTCATCTCGTATGCCGTCTCGGCTT
>CENJ01045134.1_pt1 | contig 15408 bp, 25 predicted proteins | sample 356161 | NCBI WGS metagenome assembly CENJ01 (sample SAMEA2619531, study PRJEB7988) | marine metagenome | biome: marine biome (ENVO:00000447); feature: surface water layer (ENVO:00002042); material: "saline water (ENVO:00002010), including plankton (ENVO:xxxxxxxx)" | depth 5 m
GAAAACAACTCCATAGCGGGAATAGTTTTCTTTTTAATTGAATATGCTCTTTCATACTTTTCATAAAGCTCTTGAAACTCTGTTGAATCACCAAAGTATGCTTCGTATAATCCCGGAACATCATGTGGTGAGAAAAGAGTTATATCGCCGCCGGACAAAAGTCTTTCATACATAGTTTTATTAAGCTGAATTGAATAATCTAACTTACGTACACGATTATCTTCGGTACCTTTGTTATTTTTTAGCACAAGGATGTCTTCAATCTCTTGATGCCATATAGGGAAATGGGTTGTAGCACTACCACCACGTACCCCATTTTGTGTGCAACACCTTACGGTTGCTTCAAACTTTTTTAAGAAAGGAACAATACCAGTGTGCGCCACTTCTCCGCCACGTATCTTCGCATTGACTCCACGAATTCTCCCAGCGTTGATACCAATACCAGCACGTTGAGCAGTATAACGCCCAATAGACATATCAGAAGCAAAAATGCTATCCAAAGTATCATCGCTGTCAACGAGAACGCAACTTGCAAACTGTTTAACAGGGGTCCTGACTCCTGCCATGACTGGGGTTGGTATGTTGATTTTAAAAAGTGAGGTCGCATCATAATATCTCCTTACGTACTGCATACGTGTTTCTGCGGGATAGTTAGCGAATAGTGTTGCTGCGATCATCATGTACATGTACTGTGGAGACTCAAACAGTTCTCCACTACTTCTATCTTGACACAAATACTTGTCTACTACTTGACGTAGGCCTGCATATGTAAAATTCTCATCTCTATCGTGTTTAATAATTGAATCTAATTTTTTTAATTCTTCTGAAGTATACTTTTTTAAAATCTCAGGATCGTACACTCCACGTTCTATATTTTGATTAATAATATCTTCTAAAGGTACAGAATCATATTGTCCAAACACTTCTTTATATACTCCGTACAACAACAAACGTGCCGCGGCATATTGATAATTTGGTGCATCTAATCCAATTAAATCATTTGCACTTTTGATTAATATTTCTTGAATCTCCTTTGTGCTCATTTCATCATAAAACTGAATGTTAGCATTCATTTCAATTTGTGATGAACTTACACCAGTTAAATCTTCACAAGCAAACTCAACTACCTTGTGTATTTTATCAATGTTGAGTGGCTCTTTTGCACCGTCACGTTTGACGATACTAATATTAATCCCGTTTGACATATACATTTCCTTTTCCTATTATTTGTGTGTATTTATTGGAGACCCGTCATCGTGTAACTCTTCTGTGAAACAAGCGATGAAGGCCAATTGTCGTATAGTAACGGAGTGTTCTTATATCCTAGTACTGTGTCATCTACTTTTAACATATAATAAGTCTCCGATTGTTCGTGGTCTATAGAAATATGTATCTCAAATTGACTATCTGAAAACCTTTCAGTTAATGCCAATGTGTAATAGTATCCTAGTATTTTACAAAACGAACAGTATTGATTCTCCAAAATTAATTCCCACGGATCCGGCCAAATCTTTTGATTCCAAGGATCCGTATGTATGCTTACTAACGGAACGTGCATATAAAAATGAATTAAATCCTGAAACGGATTTGTTGAGCTTTCAAGAGTATCTCTAAAAGAACTCCATTCGGCTAATCGTGACTCGTAATCTTTACCTTGCATTAAATGTCAGTTTGTTTTACTCTAACTTTAAACTTCATTTCAGTGTTATCATCACCTGGCATTGTACTTGTACTTCGTATCACGATTGTATCATTAGTTGCATCTCCATTAGCATCACTTATTGTAGCATCTAATATAATTTTGTCAAGATATAAATCGTCTCCTGTAAAAGAAAATTCGTCCGAAAACTCAACTTTCAATCCACGTGAGTCAACATTGACAATCGCTTTACCTGATCTAGTAAGTTCGTAGCTATTACTGACCATTAAGTAGTCTATCTCAAAGCTCTGATTAATAACACCAGGAAGTCTAAATATAGTTAAAGCAGACCCTGACGTAATACTAATTTTTTGTTCAAATCCCCAATCAAACACAGATGGTCCTTGGACTTCTGGAATGTAAGGAACTGAATTAATATAGGCTTGGTTATAAGAAAGAGCAGCTGTTCTTGTGAAATGGTCGCCTACTGACTCATTCCCGCTCTTTTCGTATTTTATAATACTGTATACTGGCTGTCCTTCTGAACCGCCTTGGTTACCTACTAAACTAAATCTATTGTTTTCGCTCTTGTTGAACGTACCATTTTCTACAATAATACCTTGTCTTTCAATATTTGTAAATTTATTATTAGAAATAATACAGTTATGTGGTCCTGTTGACTGTCCTAGTGCAGGTGCTCCAAGAGTCATATCTAAACCAAATGCAACTCCATATCCGCATGTATCAAATGTACACGCATCAATTATGTTATCGTTAATATCATAGTTTGAAAGTATACCATAAGCAAAGCCTTGTATAGTTAAATTATAAAAATTATTTTTTGAACTTTCAACTGCACCACTAAGGCTATTTAAAAGTACTGCTACATCATTACTAGCTGACGACGAAACACTGTCAGCATCAATGCTATTACCTATAGTCCAAGGTCCTTTAATTTCTATGTCTCTAAAATCACTATCACGACAACTTTGTAATACCAATGCTTTATTATTGTTTACTGTGCTAAGTGTTAAGCCTTCAATAGAAATGTTTCTTGCTTGATTATTAAATGTACTAGTACTATCTGATGCTTTTAATATTGGTGTGCTAGAACTATTTACAGTTTGAAATAAAGGCTTATTAGAAGCTGTACTGTTTATTATTGTTCTACCTTTACCTGCACCTTTAATATGTGCAAATGGGGGTATATAAATTGTATCTGTAATAGTGTATTCCCCTGGCTCTAAGTTTAAGATAGGAGCATTACTATGTACAGTAACATCTGAACCTACGCCGCCTTTAGTTGCATCATTTAAGTAAAGTTGATCAATTGCTTGTTGTAGTTTTACAGTAGCGTCTTGGCTACTTTGTCCTGTAAGTCCAAAACTTCTTGCACTTACTACGTCATCTAATCTATCTTGTAGTGTTCTTGTTGTAGGAGATCCTGATGTTACACCTGTTACGATGTATGCATCGTTTTTTCTATAGCTATACTGGCCTGCAAGAGTAAAAAGGTCGTCATGTTCTGTTAACACTTTTGAATTACCTACTGCTGGCGATCCTTCGCTTACTGCTCCGTTACCAATGTAAAGTTCTCGCGTATCAATCGCCCAGCCTAATTCACCGCTAGATAATTGCGGTAATCCTGAGCCGGCGTTCTTTTGTCCACGTCTTACTTGTATTCTTGATATTTGTACTACAGCCACTATATTCTCCTACGCATTTATTATTGTATTTATGCGAACTTCTCGTAATATGTGTAGACTCTGTTGTACCATTCGTTACGCCACTCGTCATACTCATGCGGCCATACATCAAACTGTTGATAAGTTTCGCCTCCGAGCTCCATACCGTCATCTCCGCGGCTACACATAAAGATATGTCCTTCACGTATGTTAGTGCCGTAGATTTCGTTGTGTGCTTCTGCGTATGCTACTAGCTGTAAGAAGTAGTTTTGTACATATTCTAGCTTCTTAGGCTTATTAGTTTGTTTAAAGTCCATAATGCACGGATTGCCTTTGTACTTGCCAACTAAGTCAGTAGTACCAGCATACATCTGTGGAACATATAGTGCAACTTCACTGCCCCATATTTCGTCTACATCAACCATTGCATGATCACGTACTTGTGTAGCCATTGCATGAGCTTTCTTAGCAAATGGATTGCTACCTGGAGTAGGCCATTCACCAAACTCTACATAGTCTTCTAAGTACTTGTGCATACGTGTACCAACACCAGCCGCTTCTGTAGTGATTTCGTTAGCCCGATGTTCGCCTACTCGCTTACGCCATGCAATAAGTCCTGACTTATCGCTAGTAGCATCAAGTATAGTAGTAACACTAGCAACAGCGCCTCCATCAGGCGTCATGTACTTTCTTTTACCGTCTATTTGTTTTCTGTTTAATGGCTGATAGTCGTACTTATTAAGTATTAGGGTCATCTTGTCCCCAAACGCCAAAGTCTGTAGATTGATTATAGAAAGGATCTACAGTGCTGTTAGGATCATCAATAGCAATAATTTCTTTGACCTCGGGTACATAATGTTTTATCAAGTTTTCTACTCCCATTTTAAGTGTAATAGTACTACCAGCACAACCTGAACATGCACCTTGTAACATAAGTTTTAGTATACCATTTTTATATTCAATAAATTCTATATGGCCGCCGTGCATAGCAACTTGCGGTTGTACAGATTGTTTAAGTATTTCTTTAACTTTTGTTATGACTTCTAAGTCAGGATTATCTTCAATGTTGCCGTCCCAATTAAGGTCAGTAATTTCAGCTTGTTTTTGCTTGTAATCGTTCATACTTTTAATTATACACTATAAATGTAAGGATGTCAAGTTCTGATTAGGATGGAATATCCGATGGAATATCAGTATCTAATTTATCCTCAGGTGGATTTTTCTCTCGTTGTTGTTTCATTTTTTGTCTAAAGAATCTAAACATATCAACCAAAAACTTTTTATCTTTTTGATCTTCAGCTGAATTGCTAGGTGCTTGTCTTATTTCTCGTTCTAATACATCTAGCTTACGCATTATAAATTCAAGCATATCATCTTTCATTTGCTCGTCTTCTTCAGCTTCTCTAATTATATCAATATACTCTTTCATTTTAGATCCTACCTAGCGGCCATTGCCGCATGTTTAGCCGCTAACTGTTTCTTATATTTTCTTGAACCTTTTTTGTGTGGACTTTTCAATCCTTCACCAATATCATCGCCTAGGTCTGTTGCACGTTTGGCCATAGCACCAACTGTATCTGATCCTGCTGGTTTTGATACTTCTTTGTCTTTGATATTTTGTTTTGTTTTAGGTTCAATACCTTTGTTACTAAAGTTTTGTACCATTGACTTAACTCTTTCATCAGTATCGTATGCGGCTTTGAATGTACCGTAGTCAAATGCTTCTCCGCCTACGTTTTGCATCATTTTGTTTAAGTCTAAATTGAGAGCGCCGGCAACAATGTCTTGTTTGTTTGGCTTGTTAAAATGTAAAAAGACAGTGCGACTTTGTTGATCGGCACTGCCTATTACTGTTCTTAAAACTTGTGCTAGTTTTGGTGCTGTAGCTTCAGCTTCAGTTAAGTCTTTTTTTTTCCGCTTAACAAAAGTCCTAATTTTCTGCTACGGTTTACTGATTCGCGTTTTTCGCGGCCTGCTTCTTCTTCTCCGCCTGCGGCTGGTTCAGCTGCTGCAAAGTCATCTTCTTGATCTACTGTTGGTTCTAGGTCGGCTTCTGCATCCATTGGCTCCATTGGAGCTTCTTCTTCGCCGGTACCCATTGTAGATTGCTGTTCGCCTGTCAACATGGCTACACCATTGGATAGTACGCCTCTGGTTATCTCTAGTTGATCATATAGAGCTTCTAGAGTTGGTTTTACACTTGAAATATATTGTTCTGACTCAGCATTGCCTAATTCATCTCTTACTGCATCGCCTAATTCTAGCATTGATTCTGCCTGCATTTCTGCTGTGTCTTCCATCCAGCCTGTAATTTTATCTACCATGTCTTTTGCGGCCATAATAATTTCGGCCTTGTCTTCTTCACCTTCTTTAATTTTCTTTTTAGGATTAGGAGTTTCATCAACTTGGTCTTCGTCATTTACGACATCACGTTCTGAAATAGCTTGGTTAAGTACATCAAGGAATAGTTTATTTTTTTGGTACTCGTCGTTGCTATGAACTTGATCAAAACTTTCGTTGGTCTCAAACTGAGACATCTTTGTTCTTATTTTATTTCGAGCATCTTCTAATTGCTCTACTGTAAATTTATCTACATTAATTTTTACGCCAAACTTTTTAGCAAGGCTCTCGTTGATTGCCTTTGAAGTTATTGGTGCTCTGATTTCACTTATGTTCATTGTAACTATTCCTTCAAAACGTTATATGTTTATTTAGCTTTTTTTATAAAAGATATAGTCGTTCAGACTATGTCTTGCTTGTAGAGCTTTACTTCTACTTATATCAAATCTTATTTCAGCACTCATTTTTCTAGTAGCATCAGTAGCTGTTCTTAGTGTATTTCGATAAAAAATACAATCTATGTAGTGTTTTTGTATAAGTTTATCTAAACGAACTACATCATGTACACCAGAGCCGTCTAATGTAGCGTTTACCCATGCAATAGCACTTGGTTGACAAAATGTTTCATGTACAGGTTTTCCTGTTTTACAATTAAAGATTTTGTATTGATTCTCATTCTTCTTGCGTATCACATAGTTTTTGATACGAATACTATTTCCTTTTTTATAAGGAATGTGTATTTTATCTAAATTTTCATCAATTATTTGTTCTAGTTTATTTGCTAGTTCATTCATTTTTCGCAACCATTACCATATTTTTAGTACTAATTTTACTTACCAAACTCTTCCTTATTAGATTTTCTAATACGACTTGTTCTCGTTCACTGTAACTATTATATGGGGTTGCGTGTGCGGGTAATTTTTCGTAGAGAGCTTGTTCCTCATTTGAGGTGAAAACTATAAATTTTTCTAATAGCTCACTTACTTTCATGTTAGCTCATTTCTACTTCGTCACCGGCTTTAATGCCACCTTCGGGCTTTTGCCCTGGTACTGTTTTAGTAGGCATCTTAACTTTGCCTGTCTTTGGATCCTTTACTAACGGCTTCTTTTTTATGTCCACTGTTAGTTTAGTACCGTCCCCTTGATCTATCTCAACATTGTTACCCATAACCTTACTGATCTTTGGGCTCATAATTTCATTTATTTTCATCTTATTCTCCTTCCTCGTGTCTTAGGAGTTTTTGGTTTGTTTAATGACGTTAACCTAACACTTGCTGGATTAGTACGTCTTGTTCGTCCGGTCTTAAATTTAATTTGGCCAGGCTTCTTAAGTTTTGTTTGCTTTAGCTTTGCACTTTTAGATATGTCCATTGGCTTATTACAAGACGCTGGTGTTGACATTACTCTGCCTTTGCGGGGACCACTAGTGCATCTAAACTTTCGTGTTTGTTTACCGCCTGCTCTACTCCAAACGTTTGTAGCTTCGTCTAATGATATTACTTCAGTAACTAACATACTAACGCCTTTTGTTTAACTGCTTTAATCTTATTGAAGCTGGATTAGTTCTCTTTGTTCGCTTAGTTTTTTTAGCTAGTCTTGCACCTAACCTTGCTTTCATAATTTTTAGTCTTGCACGTTTCTTTGGATCTGGGGCTGCATAACATTGTGCAACTTTTGCAACAATTCTTCCATGCCTGCGTCCGCCAACGCATCTAAACTTACGTACTATCTTCTTACCTGTTCTTGCCCATGTCATTTTTTCATTAACATCTTTATTTTTTTCGTAACAATCACAGTGTGGACAGTCCGGACCACATGAACATTCCGTCACTGGCAAGCCACAACATGCTTTAGGACACATTTCTTGCTCAGCTTCAGTCGTACGATGTGTAAACTCTCTTAGTAACATGCAAGTATTTATATAAATTGGGGGGTTAGTTTAATGAAATGAGTAGCACTACTATTGTGCTTAAAAGTCCTGCAACTATTGTACCGGTTGCACCTATAATGACTTTGATCATGCTCTTGTTGCCGTTTTGGACATCTTGATGCACATGCTCTAGCTTTTTCTCAACTGCTGTTAGACGCGACTCAAGGTTTTCATAACGCTGTTGGCACAAATCGACGTGTGCTTCTAGGTTTTCTTTTTCAAGGTCAGTGGCTTTTGCCATTGTATTCTCCAAACTTTCCTGCTCAAGGAAATTATTTAAGTAAACTCTCAGTTAGCCTTATTATCTTGTTTGGGTATTGCCTGCTCGGTTGCCTTGTGTATATCTATTTGGTCGCCTATTGTAAATAAAATGTTCTTCTCGTATGGATCAGTTGTTCTTATTACACTCTTATTTATGTCAATTGTCTCATTTAAATCTGATATAATTGGTATAAGTTCAAAATCTTCTTGTAGCATCTGTTCATCTAAACCATATGCGACATCATGATTAAATGTAAACTTCCATACTTTTTGCTTACCTTTATATTTATCACCAAACCCTAAATTATCTATAGAAATAGCCTCAAAACTAGATGTGAAGTTGTATGGATTTAAACGCAGACTTGATACTTGTTGAAATGTGTTAAAATTCTGTTGTTGGTTTTGTTCTAATTTATCGCCAAAACCTCTACGGGCATTTGTTTGTGTAATATCAATTAGTGTGAGTACAGTTACATCCATGTGTATATTTAAGTCATAAAAAAAGGCCCACTAATAAAAGTGAGCCTTTTTAGTATTACTTGTAAATTAGCTATTAAGCAAATTTTAAAGTTGTTTTAACAGTAGCCGCTACTGTACCTGATGCAAAGTTAATTGAGTCAACTGTACCTAAGTTGATGATATCTTCAACTAAAGCCTGTGCAAATGTACCTGTTACTGTACCGTCTTCTGATACATAGTCTGAACCAGGAAAGTCACCTTCAAGAATAAAGTCTTGCTTTGTTCCTGTGTCATACACTGCACCTGCTGCTAAGATAGTTGCTCTTTGCATGATTGTGTTGTGTACTGCTTCCATTGCGATTCTTGATGCATCTGCATCAACGTCCCAATCGACTGCGACCATTGTGATTTCTTTACCGATGTTACGGATTTCACCAATAGCGTTCGCTACTACTGGATTAGTTTTTGTTAATGTTGCCATTTTTTTCTCCTATTTCTCTTAATGGACAATAGCCACGCTCCGTGACTCTTGTTACTTTTATTTAGCTGAATATTGGAAAACCTACTTATTTAGGCTATTTTTGGCTCGATTATGTATACTTCTTAGTAAATTAATGTATGCAGGACCGGCTTTTACTATATCGTCAATCATTGTAATGGCAGGCATATAACCTCTTACTGCTGTACTAGGTATACTTTTATTTGCTCTTGCCATATCTATAAAACGTTTTGCCATAATCAAATTTTCTGTGCCTACAATATATTTGTAGTATGCTAAGTCTCTGCCTGTTACACTAATGTCAGGCATGCTTACTTTTGGTTCGTTGTCTTTTACTAGGTTAGTTTCTAAGTCTCTATCAGTTGATAGTTTTGCAAGGTCGTCAATTAAATCACTGTTACGTAATTTTGCTCTTGCGGCTAATAGTAATTTAGTTACTGCTATTTTTTTATTAATAGTACTAATAGACTTAAAGTTAGTAATGTATCTACGTATACTTCTATAATCTGTATTAACAATATGGAGAGCTGATTCTAGTTTTATAAAAATTTCTGCAGGTTTACTTGCTTCTTGTCCGTTACCTAGTTGGGTTAAGTATCTGTTTAGATTCATTAAAGGAAGTGTTGTACGTTTCCTTAAGGCTTTGGCAGCGCCTGGATCTTTTAACTTATCCATTGCGGCATCATCGCCAGTTACGAAATAAATGAAGTTGTACAAATCTGTACCGTTCATCCTAAAATGCTTGTATGAGTCATATCTTGAACAGTCTTTTGCATACATTTTAGAACGTGCGGCATAGCCTGGAAATTTACGCAATAACTCTAAAATTAAAAGACTAAGATATAATCTTTCACAGCAATCTGTGTAGGTCAATGACCTTTGATCGCTTGAGTTGCGAGTCATTCTAGCTTCATGTATTTCTTTAATAAAATCCATTACGCTTTACTCTTCACCAAATCAATAACTTTCTTTAATCCATTTGTAGTTTGAATCATACGCATAAACTTTTCTTTTGCTCCACCTTGTTGCGTTGTACGGATTTCTAATCCTCTTATCATATGTGCAATCGTTGGAGTAACTTGTACTTCGTCGCCGTCGTCTGTTGTTACTGTACCAATAGGGTTTGGATTACTTCTGCTGTCAATTACTTTACCTAATTGATCAAACATTCTTTTAGCTTTGAATTCTTTACCATCGCCATCGTCATCTCTATCAAGTTCTATTCCGTGTTTACTTAATCCGAAGTCATCATATGCTTCAGTGATCTTATGCATTTCTTGTTCAAATTGTTTGAACTCTTTTATTTGTGTCATTAGTCTCTCCTTATACTTCTGTTAGCGGCTGTGAAGCCTGCTCTATTTACTAGTTTAATATCACCACCTGGGTGTTGTAGTACGTAACCTTCGCCGCCTTTATATGTGTCGCCGATGTTTGCCTTAATATCTGCATCATGTGAATCAAATTGATTAATAATTTTATTTTTAATATTCATTATATTACTAACAACTTGCCACATAGCTCTAAAGCCTTTAATATTTTGTGTAATGTGTTCTGACATTCTTTTCTTTTTCACATCACTAATTTTTGTATTGCTGTTTAACCAACCCATAAAGTCTTCACCAAGTGCTGTTAGTCCAGTATCAACTTTACTATTTAAATAAGCATAAAAAATCTTTGGCATGTCTACCATTTTAAGATTAGCTAGTGTTTGAGTATTTAACAATGTGTCAATATTAACTGCATATTTGCTTATATCTGTTTTTAATGTATCAACATCTGTATCACTTACTTCAGGAGCACGTTGCACAACAACAGGAGGAACAACTAAAACTTTATCGCCTTGTATAATATTGTTAATGTTCATACCTTGTAGACCTTTTTCAATTCCGTCTTGACCCATATACCTATGTATAACAACTGCACTAGTTGATCTTCCAATCTTGTTACCTATATCACTATCTTTATCTACTCTGTAGGTAACAATATTCGGGGTAAACACATAGTCATCTCCTTCTAATGCAGGTTTATTAAAATATAGTAAGTCACCTTTAAAGTAACCTCTAAATCTTTCTGGTAACGCTGATTGGTATTCATCAAATATTTGTCGCATGTTTGATGCAAATGCTGTGTAGCTATCAGGTACTTCTAATCCTTTACTGGTTTTTCTGTTGAGTAGCATTGCTTCCAAATCTTTTGCGGACTTGCTTTTACCATCATATCCTTTTGCGCCAAATCCAGACTTATCGGTAAGTATAAATTTTCCATCCTCATTGCGGCCAAAAATGATTGCGGGAGATCCGTCCCATTTGATAGTGACATCATTGTGTCCTCCTTTTTCAAGTTTACGTAAACTCTCTAAAGCACGAACTGCTCCTGCACTACCTTCCCAAAATACTACATCTTCAGCATGTTGAATACGTGCTTCTGCTTCGTTAAGTGCGATTGCAGTTTTTCCACTAGTCTTAAAGTCGTTGTATCTCATACTGAAAGCCTTTTACTTAGTGCGACTACTCTATTGTAATTCTTATCTGCAAGTGTTTCAGTTTTTAAATCGTCTGGCACACCAATGTCTTTAACTATTCCGCTTTCAGAAAAGTTATCTAGTATAGACTGTACTAATTTAGGTGGATAGTTTTTTTCCATTGCGGCTTTTAGACTTTCATAACTGTTTAAATCTTTTGCATCATCTAGTTTTAATTTCTTTGCAATATCATTTGGATTTTTGTATGGTCCATCTATCATTACATTTTGATTCTTTTTAGTATATCCTTCGCCATTCTTCTTTGGCACTGGTGTACGTTTTATACGCACTAGTCCATCTGTTGGTGACCACATCCAACGTTCGCTTTCAGTTGGACGACCGTCATCGATAGTATCTGTACTATCTTTACGATCTAGTATCGAAGCTATTGTTGCTATCATTACGTTACGGAATACACCTTTATACTTTGATTCTTTCTCACTTGGTGCGTGATAGTATGTTTTCATCCAACCAGGATCTCCTGGCATAAAATCTACTTGTACTTTACCTGTTCTAGGCTTACTTGGGTCTGGGCTTTTCTTATTAGCATCGTAACCAACAATATTAACACTTGTCATTATAACAGAACTTTTAGCAATGTCAAGAACTTCTGGCATTGCTTCTAACTTTTTAACCAACTCTGGTATTTGATCTGTACTGACTTGCACGGCAACATCAATGTCGCCACTAAATTCTTTTTTACCTACACTACCAAGGACATTGCTTCTTAAGTCAATGCCTAATTTCTTTTCTAATGCTGAAAGTGTTGGATCAATCTCATCAATATGAATAGGGCCGACGCCCGGCATTGCTCCGCCTTCATTTAGAATCATTTTTTTTGCTCTCAATTATTTTATCAATGCCACGTTTAAATTTACGAGCATCACCTGCTTTGATACTATTAATAAAACGTCTTTCTAATTCACCTGCTGTGTCTGCATCATATTCACTAGCAATACGATTTAATAAATTAATTGAACTTTCTATTATGTTATTCGCAGTGGTGCTTATAAGATAATCGTTATCTTGGCTACTGTGTATATTATTAAGCTCGTCAAGTATACTTCTAGTGCGTTTTTTCATATTCGTCCCTTTGTACTTACTGTATTTAGTGTTTAAGTTGATAAATATTGACAACGGAGGGCAATATGGCAACAGATATTAAAAAATTAACGTTTAAAGAACGTTCGTTGCTTTTTGCAAAACTTTCTCAAATAGCATATTTAGGTGAGGAAGATGCAAGAATAGCGGCAAAAGAATTAGGTTTTACAACAACAGAGTTTTATAATAAGATTGGAGCACAATCTTATAGATTTATGAGTAAGAATGATCTTGTAATTTCTTGTAGAGGAACACAACCAACAGAGTACAATGACATAAAGGCTGATGCAAATGCTCTCCCCGTTATAAGCGAAACTGTATCACGTGTGCATAAAGGATTCAAAGACGAAGTAGATACGTTATGGCCAATGGTGTTAGAAGACATTACTAGAAAAGTAAATCAAGATAAAAACTTATGGTTTTGTGGACATAGCTTAGGGGCCGCAATGGCAACTGTTATGGCAAGTAGATGTTGGTATCAAAAAGAACTTGGTAACCCTGTTGAACTTTATACGTATGGTTCACCTAGAGTTGGTTGGAGTGGTTATTGTAATACTATTAATGTAGAACATCATAGATGGGTAAACAATAATGATATAGTGTGCAGGGTTCCTTTATTACTTATGGGTTTTAGACATCATGGCACAGAACATTATTTGAACGCATATGGTAAACTACGCACTCATACTGGTTGGCAACGCTTTAAAGATCGTTGGCGTGGTATTTGGATGGGATTAAAACAGGGTAAGATTGATAATTTTTCAGACCATAACATAGGTGATTATATTAAACACATTGGCAACTTAGATCACTCCTAAAATTTGTCTAAGTTTACACCCCTAGTATTAAAGGTGCCTTTGGCTTTCTGTTTATCGTAATCATACGGAACAGAAACAGCAAATGGATCGGACAATCCTGTACCAACCCATTTGAATTTGTTGTAAACGGTTGAAGGGTTGACATGGTCAAGATATCTCTCAACACATGTCTCTCCCTTGTCTGCATAAGCTTCTACTTCTTCGTAGGTGCCGTACACAAACTCACCGTTATCTAATTTAGCTAGTTCTATCATTACTCCTGATTATGTCTTGGGTCTTGAGCTTGTTCTTTACGTTTCTGTTGCTCCTCATCTGAGGGTAACTTCTGTTGTTGCATTGGTTGACTTTCAACTAACTTTTCTTTATCTTTAGTAATATTATTTTTCATATTATGGACCTCCTTATCCAAATAAGCTACTCACACTTTCTTCATTTGATACTCTACGTATGGCTTCACCTAACAGAGAAGCAACACTAACCTGTCTTGTTTTCTTACAGTTCTTAGGACAACGATTGGCAATTGAATCAGTAACTACTAATTCATCTAGCACTGACTTCTCAACCTTTTGACATGCGTCCTCTGACAGTACACCATGAGTAATGTATGCTCTAACACTGACTGCACCTGCGTCCATAATTGCTTTGGCCGCATGACATAATGTACCACCACTATCAATGATGTCGTCTACAAGGATAGCATGTTTGCCTTTGACATCACCAATCAGTGCCATTACTTCTGACTTGCCTGCTTCTGGTCTACGCTTGTCAACAATAGCAATGTCTCCGTGAAACATATCTGCAAACTTTCTAGCACGTACTGCTCCACCTGCATCTGGAGATACAAATACTGTACCTTGTTGCTCTACTTCTGGATCATCTATGATACCAATTGAACGTCTAATGTCTTTAGCAAATACTACACGGCTTGTTAAATCATCCACTGGGATGTCAAAGAAGCCTTGTATCTGTCCTGCGTGTAGATCCATTGTAAGTATTCTGTCTGCGCCTGCTGTCACCAATAAGTTTGCAACAAGTTTAGCTGTGATAGGTGTGCGACTTGCACTCTTACGATCTTGTCTTGCATAACCAAAGTAAGGAATCACTGCGGTTATACGTTTAGTGCTTGAACGCCTTGCGGCATCTATCATAATAAGTAATTCCATTAAACTGTCGTTGACCGGGGTAGCAGTGCTTTGCACTATAAAAACGTCTTCACCCCTAACGTTTTCTTTAAATTCTACGCTGGTTTCTCCGTCTGCAAATGTTGTAATTTCAGCTGGAACTAAGCCAGCAAAACAGTGTTCTGCAATTCCTTTAGCTAGGGATCGATTGCTATTCCCTGCGATTATTTTCATTTTCAAAAAGCTATCCTTCCTGTGTTGAGGTTATACAATATTTAACTTATTATAACATATTTTTGTAATATAAGTCAACCACTTTTCTCTTTCTTGGTTACGCCGTTCTTTAAACTTTTAAAGACACATCCAAAAAACCATATTTGACAAATTATTAGATACTCGTCAAACATATTTTTACCTGGTGTAAAGTAAGATACTTGTTCACCGATTGTTGCTGCCCAAACTAACATAAGGAAAAATGCAACAAATGGTGTTAACAAAAACTTGGTCATGCTTTCACTAAACTTTCTCTAAATATTTCCCAGGCTCGTTCCCAAGACCATAACATACTTTCATTGTACACTTTTTTTCTATCTAAGTCAAGAGCGTTTGTTACAGAAATGTTAAGATTTTTATCCATAATGCCTGTGACTCCTTGTTCAATTACATCTAAAGGCCCTTGTACTGGATAGGCAGCAACAGGAGTACCACAAGCCATAGCTTCTATCATTACCAATCCAAAGGTGTCCCAGCAACTAGGAAACACAAACACATCTGCCTGTTGGTAATAATCCGCAAGTTCCTGTCCTCGCTTTGCGCCTACAAACATAACATCTGGATATTCCTTTTTGTATTCTTCAAGTTTAGGTCCATCACCTACTTGTATCTTTGTGCCGGGAACTTCAAGCTCATAAAATTTTTTAAGATTCTTTTCAGTACTAACACGGCCGACATTGAGTAGTACAGGCATTGCAGAACGAGTTGGCCTCTCGGCAGGTTTGAATAGTTCTCTATCAACACCTCGTGTCCACGGCTTT
>CENJ01090137.1_pt1 | contig 15405 bp, 12 predicted proteins | sample 356161 | NCBI WGS metagenome assembly CENJ01 (sample SAMEA2619531, study PRJEB7988) | marine metagenome | biome: marine biome (ENVO:00000447); feature: surface water layer (ENVO:00002042); material: "saline water (ENVO:00002010), including plankton (ENVO:xxxxxxxx)" | depth 5 m
TTGGGTTTAATACTTGTCGTGTTAGGTACTGGGTTATTGAAGGGAAATATTTCAACAATAGTTGGTCAACTTTATAAGCCTGGTGATTCAAGAGTTCAGGCTGGATATACGATTTTCTATATGTCGATAAATATAGGTTCAACACTTGGTTTCTTAATTTGCTCTTGGCTCGGAGAGAAGATTGGTTGGCATTGGGGATTTGGTGCTGCTGGTGTAGGAATGTTTTTCGGTGTTCTACAATACCTAAATTTCAGACATTTATTGGGTGAGGCTGGCAACAAACCAAATGATATGCCGCAAGCTCAAAGAGATTCATATATCAAATGGTCAAAAATAACTGCAGGACTGATGGTTGTTGTTATTGGTCTTGGACTTCTAGGGCTCATTACAGTAGAACCAAAAGCTTTTGCAGAAAATTTTGCAGTATTCCTTACAGGAGTAGCTTTTGTTTATTTTTCTTACTTATTCCTATTTGCAGGTTTAACAAACGTTGAAAAGAAAAACCTTTTCTTGCTATTAATCCTATTTATTGGTGCAGCTGCATTTTGGTCAGGTTTTGATCAGTCTGCAAGTTCATTGAGTATCTTCGCGAGAGATTATACAGATCTGTCAGTAGGTGGTTACTTAATTCCAATAGGTTGGTTGCAATTTGCAAACCCAATCTTTGTGGTGATTTTCGCCCCTATATTTGCAGGTATTTGGATGCATCTAGGTCGCATGAATCTAGACCCATCACTACCAGTGAAATTTGCTATTGGTTTATTCTTCATGGCCTTAAGTTTTGTAGTCATGATCTACGCAGTTAATCTAGCAATGGAAGTTAGTCCAGTAGGTATGCAGTGGTTAATTATTACTTACTTGCTGCAAACCTGGGGTGAATTAGCTTTATCACCTATAGGGCTCTCAGCATTTTCACAATATGCTCCAAAAAAGTATGTTGGGCAAATGTTTGGCTTATGGTTCCTAGCATCAGCAATTGGTGGCGTACTTGCAGGCTTGCTTGGTGGGGAAGCACTAGGTGAAGGACTAGAAAGCATATCACCAGTCTTTGAATTTATGATTCAATACTATGTTGTGATTGGTTTAGCTCTAGTAGCTGTGGCAGTATTTGGTATAGCCAGAACAGCAGACAATGTGAAAGCTAAAGCTTAAACCTAGAATTAATTTTCTTAGAAAAGGGCAGTTTAATGACTGCCCTTTTTTTATGTAAGATAGGCTTATGATTGAATTTATAGTAGATAACCAATGGATCATATTTGTCAGTATTTTAGCTTTGGTGGCTTATACAAAAGTTTGGTACTTAGAAAAGAGAGTTAAAGACTTAGAAAATAAAGCCTAAGCTTCCAAATATTATTAAATTAATTGGATTCGTTAGTTTGAATAAAGAAGTTAACAGGCTTTAAATTCGTTTCAGTATTCATTTCTCCTTCAACTGCAAAGATCACATCAATATCAAAGTCACTGTTGTAATCTATAAATACTGTGAAGGCATGACCTTCTGGAATATTAGCTAATCCGAGCTCTTCATCATCTTGGGCAACATAAGCATACGTAGTAACATCTTCTTCATCGGTTGTTTCTTGTTTCTCTATAACAAGGAAGCTTGCCGTAGTATCCCCAAAATTTTCGAAAGATAAAAGTATGTCACCGCCATCGAAGTCTGTGTCAAAGTCTGCTTGGACCACACTATTATTCAAACTTGTCGTCGCTTGCTTTGTATAAGTAATATCAACTTCATTCTCAAGAATATTTACTTCACCAGTCTCATAAACTTTAAGAGTAGAGGTAGGGTTTAGATCTATGCCATTTGAAGGAGTACCATCACCCATCACAAAAACATCTAAGTCAGTATCCTGATCGTAAACAATAGTTTGTACTATCTTTGTATTAGGCACATTGTCATAAACTAGAGTTTCTGCCCAATTTGTGCCGTCACCTGATTTAGGTACGGTGATAAATTTACCTGCACCATTGCTGTCGTAAGCTGAGAAAACAATATCTTCGTTTGAGTCTGCATCAAAATCGAAAGCAGTCAAATTATTAATAGTTAAATCAGTTAGAGCTGTATTGTCGTAAGCAAACTCCTCAAATTTTGGCCCATCGGTCGCACCAACTTCTATCCAATATTCATTTGTCTCAGTCAGGAGATAGATATCAAGGGCAATATTATTGTTTCTATCAACTAACCCGACTCCCCTTAAATTGGCATTAGCTAAATCTAGACTTGTATCGTTTGCTACCAATTCATTGTCGAGCACTAGACCAGTTGACGTTCCTTTGAAGAGACATATTTTTGATGTACCAAGGTTTTGTCTTTCGTAATCCGTTGATGTGCCAATTACATCAGTAAAGCTATCTTGATCTAAATCTTTAGGAACCAGTGTGCTAATGGCATCACACTCATCTGTTACAACTTCAGTTATCAATGGGAAAGGCCCACCAAGCATTTGCAGTAGATGAGATCTTACTAATGTATTGTCTAAGCTCTTTCTTATTTGCAAGCCGAAGACAACATCTGGAATATTATCATCATTAACATCACCTCTTGCTTGACCAGTAAAAACTACTTTTTCATCTTCAGCATATTCAACCGTAAAGTCTGGAGTATCGGCAGGAGGAGAGAATATAAAATAGTCGCTGGTCTCTTTGACTATCTCTACAGCTACTGCCTGGTTAATAAATTCATTGTTTCTTCGGCAGTCCATGATAAATGTACTGGATCCACCTCGTTTAATTTCTATCTCTTCTGAGCCAGTAACCTCTTTTTCACCAATCCATCTACCGCCGGCATAGCATTGGCTAGCATTTGAGCTCCAAGTCAATGTAAAAGTGTCGCCATAATCTACTGATTCGGCACTGGAATCTAATTCAAGGAATAAATCCTCAAGCGGCTCTTCCTTGTCGCTACAAGCTGCGAGGACGATTAAGCTGGAAAGTATTAGTAAATTTTTAATTCTCATATTTCGACAATGTCTATTCTATACAAAAAGTTCAGTTATTTGTCTCTTCATTAAGATTTAATAAGATTTGATGGTAGATATCGGTTAATCGTTCCAATTCTTCCTTCTCAATTCTTTCATTAATTTTATGAATAGTCTCAAATTTAGGGCCTAACTCTACAATTTCACAGCCAGTTTTTGCAATAAACCTGCCATCTGAAGTTCCACCAGAACAGGAAAGGGCAGTATTGAACCCTTGAACTTTTTGCACACTTTTCTGTACGACATCTGTAAATAATTTTGGATTGGAGTAAAACGGCTCAGCATTTAAATCAAAACTTATGTTGTATTTCACATTTTTCTCTTCAAGAAACTTTTCAATTCTAGTTTGTATCTCTTGGCCTGTGATTTGCGGCGAGAATCTAAGGTTAAATTTTAAATTAAGGTTGTTGGGCGTAACATTATGGGCCCCAACTCCTGCTGAAATATTTGTTAATTGCAATGATGTAGGTGGAAAATGTTCATTACCTTCATCCCAAACCTCTGCCAATAATTTATCTAAAAAAGGTACGACTTTATGAATAGGATTATCCACTCTTGCAGGATAAGCTGCATGACCTTGTTTACCTAAGACTTCTAACTCTATGTTTAAAGAACCTCTTCTGCCAATTCTTATATTGTCTCCAACAGTTTCAATTGTAGAAGGCTCACCAATTAGACAATAGTCAATTACTTCTTCTCTTTTGAGCAATTCTTCAACAACTTTAACAGTGCCATCTCTAGATGGCCCTTCCTCATCTGAAGTGATAATGAAGCCTAGTGAGAAATTAAAATTATCAGGATTAAGACGAGATAAAGCAGACATAAAACATGCAATTCCGCCTTTCATATCTCCTGTTCCTCTACCATTAATGTAGGTACCATCATCATGCCCTGAGAAAGGGTCATGATCCCACTGATCTACTGGTCCTGTTGGCACTACATCAACATGACCTAAAAACACCAATAAAGGGCCAGGCTTTCGATTAATGCTCCAAAGATTCTTTACTCTTCCATACGTAAGAATTTCATTTTTGAAACCTCTTTCTGCTAAGAAGTCTTCAATGTATTGCAGACAGCCAGCATCATTTGGTGTGATTGATTCTTTGCGAACCAGGTCTTGAGTTATTTGTATTTCCAAAATTAATTATTATCGTGCAAGACTTCATTGAGTTTAAAGTTGCCTTGATTTGGTCTTGCGCAAACTTTCCCTGAAAGAGAATCCCTAAAATATAAGATACCATTTTTGCCGCTAAGCTCTAAGGCCTTTAAAACTTTATTGTTCTCAAGTATTGTTACTTTTGTTCCTGCTGTCAGATATAAACCTGCTTCTACTGTGCAGTCATTACCCAACGAAATTCCTATACCTGAGTTTGCTCCAAGCAAACATCTTTCCCCAACTCTTATAACTTCTTCATTGCCTCCTGATAGAGTACCCATGGTTGAGCATCCTCCACCAAGATCTGAATCTTTGCCTATGAAGACACCTGCAGATATTCTGCCTTCAATCATATTAGGACCTTCAGTGCCGGCGTTGTAATTAACAAAACCTTCATGCATGATTGTTGTGCCTTCACCTAGGTAGGCTCCCAGACGCACTCTAGAAGCATCAGCAATTCTGACACCTTTTGGAACAATGTAATCTGTCATAGGAGGAAACTTATCAACAGCATAAAGCCTTAAGTTTTCATCAGTAACGATATTTTCGAAAGCTTCCGCTCTAATTGGTCCATTATTGGTCCAAGCTACATTTGGCAATACTGAAAATACATTATCAAAGTTAAGTTCATTAGGTTTGAAGAAGCGAAGAGATAAAAGATAGAGTTTCAACCATGCGGTTGGGATATCCTCAATAGGTTCATCTTTTACAAGGTGTGTGATTATTTTTGTAGACCCTAGGCTTTTGTCATCCAGTGTAAAGCAATTTTTATTTTCAGCTGAAGCTTTAAATTTTGTGTATCTAACACTAAGCAAACCATGTTCATCTTGCTTAACAATACCATGAGCTTCTATTGGTAATTTCATCAACTCAATCTCCCAAAGTTAATATTTCATGTCCATTGCTTGTAACGGCAACGGTATGCTCCCATTGAGCTGATAGCTTTCCATCTTTGGTTACAACAGTCCAACCATCATTAAGTACTTTTGAATGATGTGAGCCTAAATTGATCATTGGTTCAATAGTGAAGCACATGCCTTCTTCAAGCTTTAAACCTTCTCCTTTTTGACCATAATGCATTACTTGTGGTTCCTCATGATATATTTTTCCAATACCATGGCCACAATAATCTCGAACAACTGAATAGTGGTTTTTTTCAGCTAAATTTTGAATAGCAAAACCAACGTCTCCAAGTGTGGCGCCAGGCTTAACTTCATTAATGCCTGCAAATAAACAATCCTTAGTTACATCAACAAGTCTTTTAGCATGAGCTGGTACTTTGCCTACTAAATACATTCTAGATGTATCTCCATGCCACCCATCATCTATCACTGTGACATCAATATTAACAATATCGCCATTCTTTAAAGTTTTATCTTTAGTAGGTATACCGTGACAAATTACATTATTGATTGAAGTGCAAAGAGTTTTTGGAAAACCACTATAGCCAATATTAGCTGGTATACATTTGAGCTCTTCGGTTATAAATTTAAAAGCAATATCATCAAGTTCTCCAGTTGTTACTCCCGGTACTACATATTCTGTTAACATCTCTAAAACATTTGCTGCTTTTCGGCCAGCAATTTTCATTTTTTCAATGTCTTTTTTGCTCTTCAATGAAAATGACATAGGGTTAATTCTAAATGATCTGTAAATTATCTTCTAACTTCTTTATAGTATTCGGAAGCAAAAATGAAGTTTGGAGCAAAGCTACTACTTGAGAATGGAATTTCATTCGATGGTATTGGTTTTGGTTTTAAAAAAATTGGTGTTGGAGAAGTCGTATTCAATACCTCAATTACTGGTTATCAAGAAATTCTTACTGATCCATCCTACGATGGCCAAATAATTACATTCACATATCCCCACATTGGTAACACAGGGATAAACTTTGAGGACAATGAATCCAAAAATATCGCAGCACGTGGCCTTATCGTTAAAAATTTCTGTGATTTTCCAAGCAATCATAGATCAAAGATGTCGCTGGAAGAATTTTTGGTAGAGCAAAAAACAATTTGTATCTCAGATATTGATACAAGGCACCTAACAAAAATTTTGAGAGATGAAGGGTGTAAGATAGGAGCTATTTATCCAACTCAATACTTCACGGATGAGGAAGCTATATCAGAGATTAAAAAATTTGGCAGCATGGATGGAAAGAATTTCACTGAAAATGTAGCTGTAAGTGCTCCATATAATTTTGGAGACCCAGGCACTAAGAAAAAATACAAAATCGTCGCAGTCGACTTCGGCATAAAAGAAAATATACTCCGCATCATGAAAAGTTTGGGAGGTGACATTGAGGTTGTACCACCTAACACTTCAGCAGAGACTATTAAATCTATAAATCCAGATGGTATTTTTCTTTCTAATGGTCCAGGAGACCCTAGTGTCCTCCAAGATGCTATTAAAGAAGTTAAAAAAATGATGAGTCTAGGTTTGCCAATTTTTGGGATATGTCTTGGCCACCAGATCATGTCATTAGCCTATGGTTTAGAAATTGAAAAAATGCCTTTTGGGCACCATGGAGCCAATCATCCAGTACATGACTTAAAAAACAATACCGTTTTTATTACATCTCAAAATCATAATTTTGCAGTGGCAAAAGTTGAAAATAGAGATGATATAAATATCACCCATAAATCCTTATTTGATGGCTCAATTCAAGGAATAGAGCACACAACTAAACCCTTCTATTCTATTCAGTGCCATCCAGAGGCAAGTCCAGGACCAAAAGAGTTCGAAGTATTATTTAAAAGATTTTTTGAGGATATGAATGCCTAAAAGAGAAGATTTAAAGACTATCTTGATCGTTGGTTCAGGCCCAATAATTATTGGGCAAGCTTGTGAGTTTGATTATTCTGGCACGCAAGCTTGTAAAGCTTTGCGTGACAATGGTTATAGAGTTGTTTTAGTTAATTCGAACCCAGCAACCATAATGACGGATCCAGAAATTGCTGATGCAACTTACATTGAGCCAGTTGAGTGGCAATCTTTAGAGAAAATCATTGAAAAAGAAAAGCCAGATGCAATTTTACCTACTATGGGAGGCCAGACGGGCTTAAATGTCTCACTTGAGCTAGCGAAGAGAGGGATACTGGAGAAACACTCTGTTGAAATGATAGGGGCAACTCGTGAGGCAATTGACAACGCCGAAGATAGGGAAAAATTTGATAATTGTATGAAAGAGCTTGGTCTTGAGACACCAAGGTCCGGGTTTGCTCATTCTATGGAAGATGCTTGGAAGGTTTACAAGGACATTGGTTTGCCATGTGTTATTAGACCTTCTTTTACTATGGGTGGCACAGGTGGAGGGATAGCCTATAACCTGAAAGAATTTGAAGAAATCTGCATGAATGGTTTGAAATTATCGCCTACAAAAGAACTGCTCATTGATGAATCACTTGTTGGATGGAAGGAATTCGAGATGGAAGTTGTTCGAGACAAAAATGATAATTGCATCATTGTTTGCTCAATAGAAAATGTTGATCCAATGGGAGTGCATACAGGAGATTCTATTACTGTAGCTCCTGCTCAAACTTTGACAGATAAAGAATACCAAGAAATGCGAGATGCATCTTTTAAAGTGCTAAGAAGAATAGGGGTTGAAACTGGAGGTTCTAATGTGCAATTTGCACAAAATCCAGAAACAGGCCGTCTAGTAGTGATTGAAATGAATCCAAGAGTTAGCAGATCATCAGCTCTTGCTTCCAAGGCTACTGGTTTTCCAATTGCAAAAGTAGCAGCTCTTTTAGCTGTTGGGTACACATTAGATGAATTAAAAAATGATATTACCGATGGTAAAACACCGGCATCATTTGAGCCGACTATTGATTATGTAGTTACCAAAATACCACGTTTTAATTTTGAGAAATTTCCAGAAACTGATCCTAGATTAACAACACAAATGAAATCTGTTGGAGAAGTAATGGCTATTGGTAGAAATTTCCAAGAATCATTTCAAAAGGCTATTAGATCAATGGAAAATGGTTTGGTGGGCCTTTCAAGTATTCTCAAAGAAAATGAAGGGAATGGCGCTCTTAAATTAGAACTATCAACTCCAGGGGAAAACAGACTTTGGTTTATTGCTGATGCCTTTAGAAGAGGTTGGTCAATGCAAGAAATTTTTGATTCTTGCCAAGTAGATAAGTGGTTTCTGCATCAAATTAGAGAAATAGTAAACGACGAAAAAATAATATCCGAATCAAATTTAAATGATATAGATAAAGCAACTATGAAGTCTTATAAAAAGAAAGGTTTTTCCGATGCTAGAATGGCTGATCTTTTAAATATTAAAGAACAGGAAGTTAGAAATCATAGATATGAGCTTGGCGTACATCCTGTTTTTAAAAGAGTTGACTCATGTGCTGCTGAGTTTGATAGCACTACAAACTACCTATATTCCACTTACGATGAATACAACGAATCAGAAGTTTCAGATAAGAAGAAGGTTATTGTGCTTGGAAGTGGTCCAAACAGAATAGGTCAGGGAATTGAGTTTGATTATTGTTGTGTTCAAGCAGCATTGGCTTTCAGAGAAGAAAATATTGAAACAATAATGATTAATTCAAACCCTGAGACTGTATCCACAGATTTTGATGTATCAGATAAATTATATTTCGAGCCAATTGTTGCCGAAGATGTGCTTGAGATAGTAAGGCATGAGAATCCTTATGGTGTGGTTGTGCAATTTGGTGGCCAAACACCTCTTAAGCTTACAGATGAATTTGAAAAAAATGGTGTAAAAATATTAGGCACTTCACCATCTGCCATTGATACCGCTGAAAATAGAGAAAAGTTTAAAGCCTTTCTTTCAGGTTTTAATTTTCTGCAGCCTGAAAACAGAATTGCACAAAGTGTGGAAGATGCTTATGAGTCAGTTAATGAGCTGAGTTATCCAGTAATTGTTAGACCATCTTATGTTCTTGGTGGGAGAGCGATGGAGCTAATATATACAGATGATGATCTCAAAAAATATTTAACTAAAGTTGCTCTAATATCTCCTGAAAATCCTTTATTGATTGAAAAGTTTTTAGATGATGCCGTAGAACTAGATATCGATGTAATATGTGACGGCGAAAAAACACTCATAGGTGGAGTGTTGCAGCATATTGAAGAAGCAGGAATTCATTCTGGAGATAGTTCATGTTCGTTCCCGCCTTACAGTGTTGGTGATACACAATTACATGCTTTGAAAAAGGAAATTAAAGCAGTTGCTAAAAAGTTAAACGTTGTAGGACTTATGAATGCACAAGTAGCAATTAAGGACGATAAATTTTATATGATCGAAGTTAACCCGAGAGCTTCAAGAACCATTCCTTTTCTCTCAAAGTGTATTGGAAATTCTCTAGCTAAAATTGCTTCAAAGGTCATCTTGGGTAACACATTAGAAGATTTGGGTCTTGGTGCAGAAATAATGCCAACAAACTATGCAGTAAAAGCCCCGGTATTCCCATTTAATAAATTCAGAAAAGTTGATCCAATTCTTGGGCCTGAAATGAAGTCTACTGGAGAAGTAATGGGAAGAGGCGATTGTTTTGGAGAAGCATATGGTAAAGCAGTAAAGGGTGCAGGTGAGAGCATACCTAAGCAAGGTAATGTCTTTGTTAGTGTAAAAGATAATGATAAAAAGTATTTACCGGATTTATGTAATAAATTAACGAAATTAGGTTTTAAGATTGTGGCAACCAAAGGAACGGCAGAAGCACTTAAAGACTCGGGCATCAAAGTAAAGGTAATTAATAAAGTTTTAGAAGGTCGTCCTCATATTGTTGATGCAATCTTGAATAAAGAAATAGATATGATTATTAATACAACTGAAGGTAGACAATCCATTAAAGACTCATTTTCCATAAGAAGATCAGCCCTTGAACATAATATTTTCTTCACTACAACGGTTTCTGGTGGCTTCGCAATTGTTGAATCTTTGGAAAAAGGAGTAGAGAATTGGGAATATAAACCACTTCAAATATCTTAAAGATGGACAAGAGACCAATAACTCCAGAAGGGCAAAAAAAGCTGAGAGCTGAATTGGATCAGCTTAAGAATGTGAAGCGACAAGAAATCATTGATGCTATTTCTGAAGCAAGAGCACATGGCGATTTAAAAGAAAATGCTGAATATCATGCTGCACGGGAAGAGCAAGGTCTTAATGAAGCAAGAATAAGAGAGCTAGAAGAAGTTCTATCCCTTTCTCAGGTGGTTGAGTATAAAACGATGGGAGTTGAAGACAGAGTCATCTTTGGTTCTACTGTTACGATCAAAGACTTAGATTCAGAAGAGCTTAAGACATACCAAATTGTTGGGGATGCCGAGGCTAATATTGAAAATAGTACAATCTCCTTTACTACTCCAATGGCACGATCTTTGATTAAAAAAGAATTAGGTGAATTTGTAGAAGTTGAGACGCCTGGTGGTATCAAAGAATATGAAATAACTGAAATAAAGTTAGTTTGAAAGATATACAAGATACCTGGGCCAAGAAAGCTAAGAATGAGGGCTACCGCTCAAGAGCCTCATACAAATTAATCCAAATCAACCATACCCATAAATTAATTGAACAAGCTCATATGATTATTGAACTTGGATCTGCTCCAGGTGGCTGGTCTCAAGTTATAAGCAGTAAAAAGAAAGCACATTCAAAGTGCATAGCTATTGATCTTCTATCTATGCAAAATGTTGATGCTATAGACTTTTATAAAATTGATCTTTATTCAGATAAATTTGTAAAACTCATGAATGGCTTGCCTAAAAAGCCTGATCTAATTTTGAGTGACATGTCAGTTAATCTTTCTGGCATAAAGCTTGTAGATGATGAAGCTAATCTAGAATTGAACTTATTCTGTTTAGATTTATCAAAAAAATTACTAAACGCTAATGGGGCTTTACTAATTAAAACATTCAGCAATCAGAATTTGAAAAAATTAAAAAAGCTTTTTAATGAAAATTTTGAAAAGGTTGTGCTAGAAAAACCACCTGCTTCAAAAACTTCTTCTGCTGAGGTTTATTTGTTAGGATTAGTCCCTAAATAAAAGAAACATGAAAAACTTTGGGAGAAACATACTTTTTTGGTTAATCGCTGGATCAGTGCTCTTTATGGTGCTTGAGAACTATTCAAATAGCACTTTAAAGGAAGAGTTAACTTATTCAGAATTTAAGCAAGAAGTAAAAGGCAAGAAGGTTAAATCTATCGTCTATAAAGGCGATCAGATGACCGTAGAAGTTGAAAGATTCAATGGAACGAAATATACCACACAAAAACCTGCATATATAAGTGACTCAGATCTAAATGAGAGTCTTACTGAAGCAGACGTTGAAATAGCATTCGAAGCATTAGAGAAACCAAGTGTTTGGTCACAACTGCTTATAGGTGCTTTTCCACTATTATTGCTTCTAGGTATATTTTTTTTCTTTATGAGAAATATGCAGGGGGGTGTTGGTGGCAAAGGTGGACCAATGACCTTTGGAAGAAGTAAGGCGAAACTATTAGATGGTGGTCATGTTAAAACTAATTTCACTGACGTAGCTGGATGCGAAGAAGCAAAGGAAGATGTTAAAGAGCTCGTGGATTTTCTTAAGGACCCAGCAAAATTCATAAAAGTAGGCGGAAAAATACCACGGGGTATATTGATGGTGGGTCCTCCAGGGACAGGTAAAACTTTGCTTGCAAGAGCAGTTGCAGGTGAAGCTAAAGTTCCATTTTTTACTATCTCAGGTTCAGATTTTGTTGAAATGTTTGTTGGTGTAGGTGCTTCAAGAGTGCGAGATATGTTTGAGCAAGCAAAAAAGCATTCACCATGCATAGTCTTTATTGATGAGATAGATGCTGTTGGTAGACAAAGAGGAGCTGGTCTTGGTGGGGGTCATGATGAGAGAGAACAAACATTAAATCAACTTCTAGTTGAAATGGATGGTTTTGAAGAGAACTTAGGTGTAATTGTAATTGCAGCGACTAATAGACCTGATGTTCTTGATGCTGCTCTATTAAGGCCTGGTAGATTTGATAGACAAGTAATGGTCGGATTGCCAGATATTAAAGGTAGAGAGCAAATAATGAATGTCCATCTTAAGAAAGTGCCAGTTGATAAATCCGTTGAGCCAGGAGTAATAGCTCGAGGAACTCCAGGTTTCTCTGGAGCAGATTTGGCTAATTTAGTTAATGAAGCAGCCTTGTTAGCAGCAAGAAAGAACCTTAAGAAAGTATCACAAGAAGAATTAGATTTTGCGAAAGATAAGATCATGATGGGTGCCGAGAGAAAATCGATGATTCTTAACGAAGAACAGAAAAAACTCACTGCTTATCATGAAGCTGGTCACGCTATTGTGGGCTTAAACCTACCGGAACACAGCCCAGTTTATAAAGTAACTATTATTCCAAGAGGGCGAGCTTTAGGTGTAACCATGTTTTTGCCTGAAGAAGATGTTTATACATATTCAAAAACAGCACTAATAAGCCAAATTACCAGCTTATTTGGAGGCAGAGTCGCTGAAGAGATCATCAACGGAAAAGATGGGATTACTACTGGAGCATCTAATGACATTGAAAGAGCAACTGATCTTGCTAGAAATATGGTGACTAAATGGGGCTTCTCAGATAAATTAGGAACACTAAAATACGATGATGAGGATGAAAATCCATTTTTAGGCCGATCAGCAGGCTCTAAAAAGAGAATATTCTCTGAAGAGACTGCAAGACAAATAGACGATGAAGTAAGGTCGATTATTCAAACATGCTACGAAAAAGCTGGCTCAATTTTGGCTTCTAATCTTGATAAATTGCACAATATGGCAGATGCGCTTCTGAAGTATGAAACCATAGATCAAGATCAAATTTCAGATATAATGGCAGGTGCACTTCCAAGAGATAAGAGTGATGATAATGATCAAAATACAACTAAAAAATCAAAAGTTTCTAGCTCTTCAAAACCAGTACAAGGCACTTAAATCATGATGTTTGGTACAGATGGCTTTAGAGGGCCTGCAGACACCGTTATCACTCCTGAATTTTGTTTGAGTTTGGGATTTCATACAGGTTCAATAATTAAAGAAAAAGGGTATGACTCTGTCATTATTGGCAAAGACACCAGGGTCTCTGGCTATATGTTAGAAGCAGCTTTGCAAGCTGGTTTTATCTCAGCTGGCATAGACGTTAAATTAGCAGGACCTATCCCTACTCCAGCAGTTTCTTTTTTGACAGCAACTTATGCAGGACAATTCGGTGTAGTTATTAGTGCTAGCCACAATCCATTCTCTGATAATGGTATTAAATTTTTCAATAGGCATGGAAGAAAAATCTCATGCGAGCTAGAAAAAGAGATAGAAAACAGATTGCAAAATAGTAGTCAGCCCTTAAAAGCAAAGGATCTTGGTAAAGCATTTAGGATTGATAGTGCATCTGGAAGATACGTTGAGTATTGTAAAAGCACTTTGAAAGGAAATTCTATTTTTCAGAATAAAACTATTCTAGTTGATGGAGCAAATGGTGCTAACTATAAAATTACCCCAATGTTATTACGTGAACTTGGAGCAGAGGTGATACAGGTTAACTGCAATCCAGATGGTTTTAATATCAATGTTGATAGTGCAGTCCTAAATCAAGAATTATTTAAAGAATATGCCAAGAACTATAATTTTGATTACTGTGTAGCAGTAGATGGAGATGGAGATAGATTGGTTTTATCGGATAGTGATGGCATTATATTTGATGGTGATGACATCCTTTACACCTTAGCCGCAAGAAACAAAATTATTAGTAAAAAAGCATCTGATAAAGTGATCGGAACCACTATGTCTAACCAAGGGCTTGTGGAAGCTCTTGATAGTATAGGAATTGGTTTTATTAGAACCGATGTCGGTGATAAGTTTATTTCTAGAGAATTAGTAAAAGAAGATTTGAATGTAGGTGCTGAACCATCCGGCCATATTATTCAAAGAGAATATTCAGAGAGTGGTGATGCCAACATTGCTTTAGTACAAACCATATCTGCTTTTGAAGAGCTTGATACAACTATGCAAGAAATAAAATCAAAAATTAACTACAAACCATTAACTCTCAAAAATTTTCCAGTAAAGAACATAGATATAATTGAAACAAAAAACTTTAATGAAACTATAGATGACCTAAAAGATCACTTCCCATCTGCACGTATATCTGTAAGAAAATCAGGAACTGAACCTATCATCAGAGTTATGGCAGAAGCTGATACTGAAGACGATAAAGATGAAATTCTAAATAGGATAGAAAGCCTTATAGCCAAATGTCTAATTTAATCGTAGCTAATTTCAAAATGCATGGTTCTCATGCTTTTATTGAAGACTGGTTTACTAATTTTAATCAAAATAAAACTAACTCTCATGATGTTGTTGTTGCACTACCAGCTAACTATATAGCCCCTTTTAGGGACTATGGAATAGTACTGTCGGGTCAAAATGTTTCAGCATACGAATCTGGAGCATTTACATCACAAATTTCAGCAGCAATGCTCAAAGATTCTGGTGCAGACTATTGCATTATTGGTCACTCAGAAGCACGCGAACAACTAAACGAATCAAATGAATCAATTAGAGAAAAATTTGATCAATTAAAAAGAATGCAAATTAATCCAATAGTATGTGTTGGTGAGTCTTTACAGGTAAAAGAAAATGAAAAAACTAAAGATCACCTTAGAAACCAACTGAGTGTTTTGGATTCTGAAACTGAAGATTTAATAGTTGCTTATGAACCAATTTGGGCAATAGGAACTGGTCTTGTGCCAACAGAAAAAGAAATAGATGAAGCAATCGGCAGCATAAGAGAAATTTTTAAAAAACCTATTAAAGTTCTTTATGGAGGAAGTGTAAAAGCTTCTAATGCTCAGATTTTACTAGACAATACAGATATTAATGGACTTTTAGTTGGTGGGGCTTCTCTAAACGCACAAGAATTTGCTAAGATAGCGCAATTATGTTGATCAAGATAGCATTAGTCATTTTAGCAGTCTTAATAGTCGGCTCTATTATGCTGCAACAAGGAAAAGGATCAGATCTAGGGTCTGCTTTCGGTGGAGGAAGCTCAGATTCTCTTTTTGGCCCACTCGGCCCTTCAAATTTCTTCTCCAAACTTACTTGGGGGCTTATAACTGTATTCTTTGTTCTTTGTCTTTTAGTGGCATATATATCAAAACAAGAGCTTACTCTTAATGTCAGTGATGATGTAATAGAGGAAGTTTTTGATGAACCTCCTGTAGAATAAATGGTGCCGAAGGAGGGACTTGAACCCTCACAAGCATT
>CENJ01029162.1_pt1 | contig 15403 bp, 12 predicted proteins | sample 356161 | NCBI WGS metagenome assembly CENJ01 (sample SAMEA2619531, study PRJEB7988) | marine metagenome | biome: marine biome (ENVO:00000447); feature: surface water layer (ENVO:00002042); material: "saline water (ENVO:00002010), including plankton (ENVO:xxxxxxxx)" | depth 5 m
TTCCAGAGGAAATAGAAGTTGTAACTTATGTTGCTGGTGTTGGTGATATTTCAACTGATTTACTTTCACCTGGAGCTGATGCTCATTCTAGGGCAGATAGAGAACTTCATGGACAGTCAATATTTGATCATAATAAAAAAATGCAAAAAGACTTAATTGAATTACAGAGTAATCACCCAAATAAAAAAATATTATTAGTTGCTGATAAAGGAACAATGGGAGTTGGTTCATCAAGAATGTCTGGAGTAAATAATATTGCTTTATGGATTGGAGAAAAAGCAAGCAAGTATATTCCTTTTATTAATATTGCTCCTATTGTTGGAGGAAGTTACGGCATATCTCCTATTTTCATGACAACAGTAGATGTAACAGGAGGTATTGGGTTAAACCTTAAAAACTGGGAAAAATCATATGATGAAAAAGGAAATTTAGTTCTTGATGATAATGGAGAGCCAGTACTTAAGCAGAAGTTTTCAGTCAATACAGGTACTTTATTCACTATCAATACAAAAACTAAAAAACTTTATTCTAATAATGATGAGATTATGGACATATCATCATCATTTACCCCTCAAAAAATAGAATTCATGAGAGCAGGTGGTTCCTATCAAATAGTGTTTGGTAAAAAACTTCAGGCATTTGCAGCAACTACTCTCAAAATAGATACACCAAAAGTATTCGCTCCATTCAAAGAAATATCTCATAGAGATATGGGACTTACTGCAGTTGAGAAAATTTTTAATAAAAATGTTCTTAGTACATCTAGGAAAATATTACATGCTGGTTCATATACTAGAGTTAAGGTTAATATTGTTGGATCTCAAGATACAACGGGACTTATGACTTCTCAGGAATTAGAAATGATGGCAGCAAAAGTAATATCTCCAACTATTGATGGTGCATATCAGTCTGGTTGTCACACAGCTTCTGTTTGGGATATTGCCTCCCAAGTAAACATTCCTAAGCTAATGAAATTTATGAATGACTTTGGTCTTATCACAGGTAGAGATCCAAATAATAAATACCATCCTTTAACAGATGTCATTCATAAAGTATTGAATGATATAACAGTTGATGACTGGTCAATAATTATTGGTGGTGATTCACATACCAGAATGTCTAAGGGAGTAGCTTTTGGTGCAGATTCTGGAACTGTTGCATTAGCATTAGCAACAGGAGAAGCTTCGATGCCTATTCCAGAATCAGTTAAAGTTACTTTTAAGGGAAATATGCAAGATCATATGGACTTTAGAGATGTTGTCCACGCAACTCAAGCTCAGATGCTTGAGGAATTTGGTGGAGAAAATGTATTTCAAGGCAGAGTTATTGAAGTTCACATTGGAACCCTAGCCTCTGATCAAGCATTTACTTTTACTGACTGGACTGCAGAAATGAAAGCAAAAGCATCAATATGTATTTCTGAGGACGATACTTTAATTAAATCTTTAGAAATTGCTATAGGAAGAATACAGTCTATGATTGACAAGGGAATGGATAATAGTAAAAAAGTACTTCAGAGTTTAGTTGATAAGGCAAAAAATAGGATCAAAGAAATTAAATCTGGTAAAAAACCTCCTATTAAACCAGATAAAAATGCCAAATATTATGCTGAATTCACTGTTGATTTAGATATAATTGATGAACCAATGATTGCGGATCCAGATGTTAATAATGAGGATACATCTAAAAGGTATACACATGATACTATAAGAGAGCTTTCATATTACAAAGGCAAAAAGAAAATTGACCTAGGATTTGTAGGATCATGTATGGTTCACAAAGGAGACATTAAAATTGTTGCTAAGATGTTAAGAAATCTTGAAGAAATTAATGGTAAGGTAGAGTTTAAAGCTCCTCTTGTTCTAACTGCTCCAACCTATAATATTATTGAAGAGTTAAAAGATGAGGGTGATTGGGAAATTCTCCAGAAATATTCTGGATTTGAGTTTGATGATGCAGCTCCAAAAAATATTGCTAGAACTAAATATGAAAATATTTTATATTTAGAACGTCCAGGATGTAACTTATGTATGGGAAATCAAGAAAAAGCAGAAAAAGGTGATACAGTAATGTCAACTTCAACAAGATTATTTAAAGGTAGAGTAGTAAAAGATGCTGATCGTAAAAAGGGTGAGTCTTTATTAAGTTCAACTCCAGTAGTTGTTTTATCATCTATTCTTGGTAGAACTCCTACAATAGATGAATATATTAAAGCTATCAAAAATATAGAATTAACAAAATTCAGACCACTATTAAAAGCAATGTCTTCCAAACCAGATCATTTGGTATCTTATTAATTTTTTAAAAAAAACTTTAAAAATAATTTTGTATTAATATCTAATTATTTGCTTTTAAAAAGTAACTAATATCATCTTTAATTAAATAAAACGAAAATGATATCAATACACCGATAAAAGATATTATAAAAACAAATTCTTTTTTACTTATACCCGCAGATTCATAAGGAACATTCGCTTCTTTAAGTATTGTAAAAACCGGAGTATCTTTCTTAACTTGAATTTTAGATAATTCAAGCTGCCTTGAAACTTCTTGAAAAACATTATTAATTAGATTAAACTTATTTTGCAAAATAAATAGTTCAGTATTAAACTTTGAAGAAGATATAATTTGATTTTTGTCTTTAAAGTCAGCAAGATCACTTTGAGCAAGATTAAATTCTTTTTCTTTTTCAAAAAAACTTTTTTCATTAAATAATAAAATAGCATTAGCATATTTAATATTCAAATTAATTATTCTTTTCTCTAGTAATTTGAATATCATCCTCGAAACTATAGATGCGTAATTTGGATCTTCTAAAGATGTTATTATTTGAATTGAATATTCTGGCTCGATTATATTTATGTTTATAATATCATTGTATAATTGAAAAAGAAATATTTCATTCTCTGTTAGTATATATTCATTTTCAATTTCATTAAACTTATTTTTATAACTTGGTGGTATTAAAAATCTTAGATAATTATTTAATTTATATTTTAGTGTCTTTTTGTTCTCTTGTATCAAATATTGTGAGAAGGTTAAAGTATCATTTAATCGAATTTTAGAAATTTCTCTTTTAAAAAAAATATCATCAAAAATTCTATAGTAAAGTGAAGGATTTAAGTTATTGTTATTTTGATTTAAATCTAAATCCAGACCAGCGATTGATGCTAAATTAGATATTTTTGATTGACTTGATTGATTATTTATAAGCGTAAATATAATATCTGAATTAAATTTTCTTGGTAAGAGAAATGATAAAATTACACTTAGTAAAAAAAAAGAAATAATAATTTTTAAAATTTTAAATTTATTTTTTAAAATTCTTTGAATGTATTTTGAAAAATCAAAATCATTTTCATCGAATTTATTTTTAACTTTCATAATCTTAAGTTTTTAATATTTATAAAATCAATACCGCAATTTAGAGCAAATTCCTCATCAATTGATGAATCTCCTATCATTATAGTTTTATTTAATTTTAAACTAAATTTTTCTTCAATATACTTAAAAGATAAATTAGATGGTTTTTTTTCAAAATCGTTAGCTAGAATAAATTTAAGATTATGTTTTATATACATCCAATTAGTCATTTTAATTTTATTATTCTGCTGAACCTGATTACCATTTGTAATAATAAATATCAACTTATTAAGTTCAATTAATTTTTTTAAAATTTTATAAGATTTAGGATAAAGATTAAATTTTCTTTCAGATTCAAAGCTCCTTAAAATCTCAAGAATGGAATTAAGTTTATTTGGGTTAATATTAAATTTTGTAAATAATTTATTAAACAAATTTTTCCTGCCTTCATTTAAAAATGTTAAATATAAAAAATCATAAATTTGATTAGATTTTAAATCTGAGTTACTTTCCAAGAATTTAGAAATTTTTAAATAACCAATTTTTAAATAATCAATTTCATGAAATAATGTGTTATCAAAATCAAATATATAATTACTATAATTGTAAAAAGATTTCAAATTGTTGATATTTTTTCATCATTAAATATTGAAACACCACCCCAATATCTTATAAATTTTGTATTCCATTTGATTTTAAATTCAGGTACATCTTCACCTATAATTGATTTCACAGATGAATAAATAATATTTGCATTTGATAATGTAGAAATAACCATCGATCCTTGAACTCTCGGATTACATTCAAGTATTTTAGGAATACCATTGTTATCTAACTTAAATTGTAATCCAAAACAATATTCCAAGTTTAGTTCATCTGAAATTTTTTTTGAGAAATCAATTATTTTTTGATTATAAATTGTTTCTCCAGCAAATGTTATTCCAGATCTTATTTTAGATCTAATTCTAGGTATAACATCAATCCTTTGTTTATCTCTAAATATATCAACTGAATATTCGTCTCCTTCTAAAAACTCCGTAACTATTAATTCACTAAATGTATCTCCTAGAATAGATAACAATTCATTTAAGGGTAGAAATAGATTATTGGGTTTCTCATTATAAAACATTTTTTTTCTATCATAATTATTATCAATTATTCTCACTCCTCTCTGACCATTAGATATAGGAGGTTTTACAACAATTTTTTTTTTTGGATAACCAAGTTTTTCTATTTTTTCAAGTAATTTTTTCTTATTATTTACTAAATAAAATTCTCCAACAGGTAAATCTATTTCTTTAAACTTTTTCATTAATTCTAATTTATTATTAGAAAAAATTATTGAATCTAGATTGGATATTATAATTTTTACACCAAGATTAAGAAACTTATTTTTGTATTTAGATAATAGTTCTAACTCCATTGTATTTTGAGGAAGAATAATATCAATTTTTTCTCTTTTGATAATATAATTAATATCTGTTAAATATTTTTTTTCGTTTTTAATAGGTGAAATCATGTAAAATTTATCGCAAAGAAATTTCCCTATAGCAGAATTATCTATATCAGTACCTATAATATAAAAACTTTTATTATCATAATTATTTCTTAAAGAATACAAAGTTCCTGCTATCCCAGGTGAGCCTGAACCAGTTATTAAAATTTTAATCATTCAGAAATTAATTTAAGAACATTAAAAGACTCAGCATATTTTTTATTCACTAAAAAACCATTTAATTCTGCAAATTTTCTTATAAAATTATTGTTAAAATAAGATCTTTTCTTTTTAAGTTGAGACTTATAACAACTTAGCATTTTTTCTTTGAAATTAATATTATCTTCACTTAATATCTCAAAATAAGTTGATGAAGTATTAATATTATTCCAAGGTAAATCATAACCTAATATGGAGGATGTATTTTTAAAAGCTCTAAACATTTCATTAGAAATTACATGATGATCTTGATGAAAATCATTTAAAGAAGGGCCTATTACTAAATCTGGTTTAAAGTTAATTTTTTCTTTAACTAAGATTTCAAGTATTTCTTGTCTATACCTATCAAAAATCCTAACAGGAAAATCATAAACCTTAAAGGAATGATTTTTAATTTTAAGTAATTTCATGACATTTAAAAACTCTTTATGTAATGTTTCTTTAGGCATTCCTTGTAAAGAAGCCTCGCACTTAGAAAAAACAATCCATTTTATTTCTACGCCATTTTTAAGAAATTTATGAATTGTTCCACCAGCACCTAATTCGGCATCATCAGTATGGGGAGATAATATTAGTAATTTTTCAATATTCATTTTAAAAACTCGTTATAAAATATCTTATCAAAGTTATTACAATAATTTTTATATTTAGAAGTATCTAAATTTGATTCTATCAAGATATCATATTTATTTTCAATGAAATTATAAGCTTCTGTAAAATCTTCAAATAAATATTGTAAACCAAATTTATTAAGTTCTAAATGTACTCCAGTTTTTTTTGATAAGTTATTAATTAAAATGTTTGGTATACCTAGAATTGCTGCTTCTGTTGCCATTGATCCACTATCTGTAATAAAGAGTTTTGACTCAGAAATTTCATCAAAAATTTTATGAGGTGAAATTCGGATCAAATAATCATTATATTTTTTTGGTAAAATTCTTTCTGATGAAATCTTAATGTTTGCAGATTTTTTTAATAAAAAATTATGAAGCTTAGATAAACTATAATTATTTATTCCCAAATTATTACTATCATGCATTGCATTAAGAATAGAGAGTCTTATAAAAATATATTTTCTTTTAATATTATTTTTATAGTTATTTAAATAGGGAGTTGATTTATTACCGTTATAAGACAATTTCTTTGAAGTATATTTTCCTATATTAGTTGCTGAAGGTGAAATAATATAATTAGCGAAATGAAGAAGATATTTATTTAAATTTAAATTGTTGAAATCAACATCTAAATAAAAATATGATTTAATACCTAAAAAGTAACCAGGTATTACTAAAATATCATCTGTTATAAATTTATCATATCTTTTATTTTTTATTAAATAATAGATTAGCTTAAGTAATGAAAGAAAGAAATAATAGGTTACATATAATATTTTTAAATTTTTTTTTGACTTCCTTCCATATGGTAAAATGTTATAATAATTCCAATTTTCATTTTCAACTAAAGCAACTAAATCTCCTTTATTAATAATTATTAAATCAACATGGTTATTTTTTTTTAATTTTTTGATTAATGATTTAAACAAATGAAATTTTGCTGGATGATTTAAAAAAAAGAGAAACCTTTTATTCATAAATATTTTTTAATTAAATTTTTAAAAGTTTTTATATTATTAATTGATGATAATTCTTTTGAATATTTATTTGATTGATTTTTATAATAATTAATATCTTTTAAAGTTAAGTCACTAATTTTTCTTGCTAAATCTACAGGATTCCAAGTATTGCAAATAACTCCTAATTTATATTTTTTTATTATTTGAGACATTTCTATATCTGGACCTATAACTAAACACAATCTAGATTGTATATACTCAAAAAACTTATTTCCTAAACCAAATTTTAAATTAAAATTTGTTGGGGGGAAAAAAATGATTCCAATATCAAAATTATTACAAAAACTAACTATTTCTTCTCTTTTTACAGGCTTTAAAAATTTAATATTTTTATTTTTTGACTTCAATTTCAATTTTTGGAGATAATATGATCTTGAAATTGATGAGACTAGCATTAGATTTAACTCATATAAATTAGGATCTAAATAATTCATCATATCTATAATTAAATCTAAACTTCTAGAAGAACTTACAATACCGTGATGAATTATTTTAATTTTTCCTTTGGTTTCTATTGGTTTTAATCCGCTAATATATTCAGTAGCGTTATTTATTAAAATACAATTAATATTAAATTCTCTATTATATTTTTCAACTATACCATCAGAAACTGTAATGATTTCATTAAATCTTTTTAGATATTTAGTACATAAATGAAAGTAGTAATTTTTAATAAAAAATCGCCAAAAAAAATTATCATTAAAATTTTCAGGAGAGTATTCGTGAGCATCTAAAATAACTGGAATTTTATGATTTGACAATTTAAATGCAAGTGGAGCCATCCTTATTTCATGAACAATAATTAATTTATATTTATTTTTTTTTAATTTATTATAGAGGGTTCTTCTATTTGTATTCCAGAAGTAAATTTTATATAAATTAAATTTTAGTAAAACAAGTCTTATTAGCTTAATAAAAAAATTGTACTTTTTAATTTTAAAGAATTTAGTTTCTATACCAGATTTTTCTAATCCTACAGTATGAATTTCATAATTTGATAATGCTTTAATCTGCCTATATTGTCTGGGTCCTTTTTTTAAAGAAGAATGTGATATCAATAAAATTTTCATTTATCGTAAGTGAAATTTAAATGAAGAAATAAGAAAGACATCCATAAAATATGTGATGTAACTGCAGATGCAAAATATATTGTTAAAATAATTAAAACAAAGAAACTAGTTATTAATATTTTATTATCGAAATCATAAAATGATAATAGCTTATGAAACAATAAATAATATGAAATAATCATGAAAAATATACCTAACAAACCATAAGTTGCTAAAATATCTGAGAAACCATTTACTCTAGTTAATTTAACATAAGGATTTTGAGTTCTTTCAGATCTTTGATAACCAAAACCAATAATTGGTTTTTTTAAAAAATCATTATAGTCTACTATAAATGAACTTATTCTACCTAAGGATATTTGATCAACTTCAAAGGTTTTATCATAAAGTTTTTTTTTATAATCTTCAGTTAATGATAGCTCATATTTTATTTTATTTACCATGAAATCTTGACTTAAAATAAATGGAATAATTAATAATGATACAAAAAACGTAAAAAGAATTGATTTAAAATTAGATCTTGTAATTAAGATAATAATGCATAAAAAAATAAAACATATATATCCAGTAGTAGAAAAAGTGGTTAATAACATTAAAAAAAACAAAATATTTTGTTTGTTAAATACTTGCTTTTTTTTTGTTATAAAATTGAAAATTAAAGCTAATATTAAAATATTAGCAAATCCTTTTGGTTCCCACATGAATCCAGAATTTCTCAATTCACTACCTGAAACATTTTTTATAGAAAATAAAAATAAGTTAGCAAAGTTATCATTTTTGAATTCTAGAAAACTTATATTATTTTGTAATACACCAAGTAAATAAAAAGTTTCTTCGAGAAATAAAATTTGTAAAATATAAAATGGAATTACAATTAAAGAACCTATATATACTACTCTTACAAAATATTTAAAAAAATGTACATTTAAAATTTTAATTGCCAAATATCCAATTAAAAACTTTATGTAAATATATACGGACAGAAAAAAATCAATCCATCCAAATTGGATGAAATATATTATTAATATCACATAATACAGAATAGTAAAATAGACAAAAAAATTTCCAATTTTAATATTTCTTTTAAGGAAAATATAGGCTAGATAAAGTAAAAATAAAATAGATGTTATAGGTGATATTGATAATACTGATGTTTGAGAACTTTTATAAATTAATAATATTATTACTATATAATTTTCTCTTTCTTTTAAATTAACCATTATTTCCTTTTGATGATTTAAATAATATGAAAAAATAAATTACATACATACAAGAATACGAAAGACTGTAGCCTAAAATAGAATAATGAAATGAATCAAAATAATAGAAGCCAACAATTATGGAAAACGTTGTAATTAATAATAATGAAATTTGCCAGTATAAATTAAGATTTTGTCTATTCGCAATAATTATTGTGTATGAAAGTGGACTTATAGTAAATTGAAAAAAATACATAATACTAAGATACCTAGCGATAGTTCCAGATAAACTCCATTTTTCTCCTAAAAAAAAAATAAATAAATCTGGAGCAATAATAATAACTAATATTGTTGGCAAAAAACCAATTATAAAAAGAAGCTTAAAAGTTTTTAAAAATTCATTTTTACAATTACCATTATGATTAAAAGCTTCAGAAGCCTCCTGTTTATATACCTCCGAAACAGAGTTAGTGATAATTCTTATAGGAAAAGAAAATATTCTTCTAGTCAAAGAAAAAAAACCAACTATAGAGTCATTATAAAAAAAAGAAAAAAGAAAAATTGGATTTTGGCTATTATAATTACTAATAAAATCAGATGGTAATAAATATTTAGGAAATAAATAATTTTCTTTTAGTAATAATAATGCATTTTTAAGACCAAAAACTAAGTGATTAATTTTTGAAATCACATATAATGTTTGAAGGAATTGAGCAATAATATTTGATATTAAAAATATAACTAAAGCTTTGTAACTTAACCCTAATGAAACCAACAATATTGATAATGATATAGATTTTATTATCATAGAAATTGAATAGAAATTGAATTTTTTTTCTCTGATTAATAATGATTTTGATGCTTGAAAAAAACCATTAAATATTACTAAAAGTGGAATGAAATAAATCCAATAATTAATTTCAGGTTTATTAATTAATTCACTAATAAAATTTTTAAAAATTATTATAATTAAAAAAAGAAATATTGAAAATAATAAAACAATAATATTTGTTATCAAATAAATATCATATGCACTATTTTTATTTTTAGACATAACAATACTTTGATCATACCTGAAAGTTGAAATAATAGTTAAAATATTTACTATTGAAATAAAAAAAGCTACCAGTCCAAATTCTTTAGGTGAAAAAATTTGAGTTAAGTAAATAGAGGAAATAAATAATATTAATTGAGATATAAACACCCCAATCATCACAGATAAAATATTTTTTTTAAATGAATCTAATTTTAAGTTCAAAACTTATTATATTGATTTAAATGGTTTTTTTTAATAAACATATATCTAATCTAAAAATTAAAAATAAACTTAAAACTAAATCAAAAATACCAATTTGCTATTTTGATGAAAATATAATTAATAATGGATTAATTAGAAGTAATGTAATAAATGAAATTAGTGAAAAATTAACTAATAAATCAATGTATATTGGATGTGCAGAATTAGAAAAACACTACAGAAATAAACATTTTAAAAATCAAATATCATTTATATTTCATCTTATTTATTTTAGAATTATTCCAAAACTTAAAGTTTTAAATTTTTTAATAAGGATTTTCAAAATAAATTACTTAATACTATCAAAAGCGGAAATAATTGGAAGATTATATTATTCAGGATTTGAAGTTGTAGATTATATTGAAAAAGATGATAAATTCTTTTTTTGTGCTGAAAAAAAATATAAAATATCAAAAATTAAACCTAGTAAGCATATTATTTATTCAATGCCTAGAATAGGAAGATATGGAAAAATTATTTATTTATTTAAATTTAGAACGATGTATTCCTACTCAGAATTTATTTATGAATTTATTCAAAATGAAAATGGTACAAACATATATGGTAAAATTAAAAATGATTATAGAATTACAAATTATGGTAAAATAATGAGAAAATACTGGATCGATGAAATACCACAATTATATAATTTTTTGAAAGGAGAAATTAATTTAATTGGACCTCGAGCAGTAAGTAAAAGTTATTACAATAATCTACCAAAAGATATCAAAAAAAACAGACTAAATGTTAAACCAGGATTTATTCCTCCTTCAATTTGTTTTAACTTACATCATTCAGAAAAATCTATGCTAGAAGCTGAAAGATTATTTTATGAATACAAAAAAAATAACCCTATAACTTATACAATAAATTTATTATTCTTTGCTTTTTATAATGCAATTTTTAAAAAAATAAGAGGTAATTAATTGAAAGGATGTTTATCCGTCTTAATTAATGCAAAAGGATGACAATCAGAAGTTAAATTTTCAGATTTAGATCCTCTAATTTTATATGCTATTTCGATTGCCTGATAATTCTCATCCAACTTAAAACCCTCATTTTTAAGGATCATTTCATAAGATGATTTATGTAAATCTGTAAAACCTTTGCTAAATTCAAACTCTTCTCCTTCAATTGATATTGAACGATACGTTTTTAAATTATTTTTTACAGCATTTTTAGGTAATAAATTTTCATTTATTGATAAAAACCATCTAACTCTTGCATTTTCAAATTCTAAAAATCCTGATGCTCTATCATGTTTATTTAAGTGTACTACATTAGATTTTAATTTACCAAAAACATAACCTAACATATCAAAAAAATGAATCCCAATATTTGTTGCTATACCACCCGATTTATCCTCGTTTCCTTTCCATGAAGCATAATACCACAGACCTCTAGAGGTTATATAGGTTAAATCAACATCAAAAACCTTACCTTTCTGTTTATTAATTTTCTCCTTAAGTTTAATAACACTATCATGTAATCTTAATTGTAAAATAGTATATACTTGTTTACCTGTTTCAGATTCAATTTTTTTTAATGCATCAATGTTCCAAGGATTAAGAACAAGAGGTTTTTCACATATAGCATTGCTTTGCCATCTTAGAGCAGTTCGGATATGAGAATCATGTAAATAGTTAGGTGAACAAATAGTTGTATAATCTAATTTAATTCCTTTATCATATTTTAATTTATTAAGATGTCTATCAAATCTTTCAAATTCAGTAAAAAAAGAAGAATTTGGAAAATATGAATCAATTATTCCAACACTATCACTTTTGTCTAAAGATGCTATCAAATTATTATTAGTTTTTTTAATAGCATCTAAATGTCTTGGCGCTATATAACCTGCAGAACCTATTAATGCAAAATTTTTATTCATGTAATTTTATTATTTTATTATCTAAAAGTTTGTATTTATCATTAGTTGATTCACAAATAGCAATATTATTCAAATTAAAATTTAGTTTATTACCAAATTCACTTACCCAACCTACTTGTTTACCTGGATTACCAACTAGAAGTGCATAATCTTTAACTTCTTTTGTAACTACTGATCCTGCACCAATAAAAGCAAACTTACCTATATTATTCCCACATACAATAGTAGCGTTCGCACCAATAGTAGCGCCTTTTTTAATTAATGTTTCCATATATTCATTTCTTCTATTTACATGACTTCTAGGATTAATGACATTTGTAAATACCATAGATGGACCTAAAAATACATCATCCTCACATTTTATACCAGTATAAATAGATACGTTATTTTGAATTTTTACATTATTTCCAATCTTAACTTTAGAAGCTATCAAAACGTTTTGACCAATATTGCACTCTTCTCCAATTTCACAATTTTTCATAATATGAGAAAAATGCCAAATTTTTGTATTCTTTCCAATTTTACATGGTGTATCTACATAAGAACTTTCATGTAAAAAATAATCCGTATTCATTCAAAAAAATTTAAAACTTTATTAATTATATATTCTTGACCAGAAGTTTCTACTTCAGTATGAATTGGTAATGAAATAACTGAAGAACATAATTTTTCTACATTTGGTATTAAAAAACCTTTTTTAACAAATTTAGAAAAAGCTTTTTGCCTATAAAGAGGTAAAGGGTAATAAATCATAGATGGTATTTTATATTTTTTTAAATAAGAAATTAAATCATTTCTTAATTTCGGGTTAACTTTAAGAGTATACTGATGAAAAACATGATTTGATTTATTTTCTCTAAAGGGTATAGTTAGATCATCAATATTACTAAATGCATCATCATATTTAGTTGCCATAATATTTCTTGATTTGGAATAATTATCAATATATTTTAATTTAATATTAAGTACTGCAGCTTGAATAGAATCTAATCTTGAATTACATCCAGTTAATTCGTGATGATATTTTTTAATCTGACCATGATTAGCTATCATTTTAATTTTTTTACTTAAAGTATTATCATTTGTAAAAATTGCACCTCCATCACCAAAACATCCAAGGTTTTTAGAAGGAAAAAAGGAAGTAGTTCCAATATGCCCCATAGTACCAGTAAATTTTTTAATATTGTTTGAAAAATTATATTTTGCTCCCAATGCTTGTGCATTATCTTCAATTATAAATAAATCATATTTTTTTGATAAAATTAATATATCCTCCATATCACACGATTGACCATATAAATGAACTGGAACAATTGCTTTTGTTTTTGAGGTAATTAAGGGTTCAATATTTGAGGCTTTAATATTAAATGTATTAGGATCAACATCAGCCATAATTGGTTTTAAACCCAATAATGAAATTACCTCAGCAGTTGCAACATATGTAAAAGAAGGACAAATAATTTCATCACCTGGTTTTAAATCTAAAGCCATAAGTGCAATTTGAAGAGCATCAGTTCCATTTGCACACGGTATAACATAATTAACTTTTAAATATTTTTTTAAATTATATTCAAAATCACTTACCTCAGGTCCATTTATAAACTTAGAAGAATTAATCGTATTTTGAATTGCATTGTCAACTTCTGATTTTATTTTAAGATATTGACTTTTTAAATCTACCATTTGGATATTCTCCATAAATTATATGTTAATTTTTCATTATAAATAATATAAGAGGTCCTGACCAGATTCGAACTGGTGTAGAAGCTTTTGCAGAGCTCTGCCTAGCCGCTCGGCCACAGGACCATTAAAGTAAAATTATATTATTTTTTACTTTTTTTTGATTCTTCTTTTTTTATATCCTTATGACTTAAAGCTAACCTTCTATTTTCAAGATCTTGTTCCATGACAATTACATCTAAATTTTCTCCTAATTTTATGAATTCAGATGGATGTTTAATTTTTTTATCTTCAGACAAATCTGAAACATGAACTAAGCCATCAATACCTTCCTCTAATTCTAAAAATAAGCCAAAATTTGTAAGATTTCTAACCTTACCTGAGTGTACAGTTCCAATAGAATATTTTTTGAGCAATTTATTATCAGACCAAGGATCCTTTGTAAGTTGTTTAACTCCTAATGACATTTTTTTCTCATTTCTATCAATAGAAAGAACTACAGCTTCCATATCATCACCATTTTTCATGAAATCAGATGGATTTCTTAAATGTTGAGACCAAGACATTTCAGAAACGTGAATTAATCCTTCAACGCCAGGAGTAAGCTCTAGAAATGCACCGTAATCAGCAACATTTACAATTTTACCTTTAACAACTGACCCTACGTCAAGATTTTCATCAAGAGAGTTCCAAGGATGTTCTGTCAACTGCTTCATTCCAAGAGAAATTCTTTTATCCTTATCGTTATAATCAAGCACAACAACATTTATCTTCTCATCTAGTTTAAGAACTTCTTCAGGATGATTAACTCTACCCCATGAAATATCAGTGATATGAAGTAATCCATCAATACCGCCACCAAGATCAACAAAAACTCCAAAATTTGTCATATTCTTAACTGTACCTTCAAGCACCTGACCAATTTCTAATTTCATTAAAATCTTATTCTTTTGTTCCTCAAGATCTTTCTCTATCAACATTTTATGAGATACAACTACATTATCGTTAGAGTAATTAATCTTAACAATTTTTACTTTAAGAGGTTTCTCAACGTAAATATCATAATCCCTAATTGGCTTAACATCAATTTGGGATCCAGGTAAGAAAGTTTCAATGCTTAAAATATCTACAATGAGACCACCTTTAGTTCTTCTTTTTACAAAACCTTCAAGAACCTCATCATTATCTAATGCCTTTTGAATTTTATCCCATGCATCCATAAGCTTAGCTTTTCTTCTTGAAAGAATAAGCTGACCCTTTACATTCTCTTGCTCTTCAATATAAACTTTTACAACATCATTTAATTTAAGCTCAGGCATGTCTCTAAATTCAGACCTTGGAATAACACCATCTGACTTAGACCCAATATTCACTACAACATCTCTATTTGATAACCCAACAACAGTAGCCTCAATAAGCTCCTTCTCATCAACTGATGATAAACTATCTGTATATAGCTTCTCTAAGTCAGATCTCTCTTTCTTTGAGTATCCTGTACTAAAGTCATTTGACTGCTCCCAATCAAATTCTTCTAGCTGTTTTTCTAATTTCTTATTTAC
>CENJ01037344.1_pt1 | contig 15391 bp, 6 predicted proteins | sample 356161 | NCBI WGS metagenome assembly CENJ01 (sample SAMEA2619531, study PRJEB7988) | marine metagenome | biome: marine biome (ENVO:00000447); feature: surface water layer (ENVO:00002042); material: "saline water (ENVO:00002010), including plankton (ENVO:xxxxxxxx)" | depth 5 m
ATTATTATTTGCTCTTGATAAAGTGAATAAATAAACCCCTGAAAAATATTTTTTACAATCAAATAATAAGTTGTTTTTTCTAGTAGATATAGTAGTTAGTTTTTCACCTGAAAAGTTATAAAAATTAAATAAATATAATTCTGCTAATGGATTTTTAAAATAGATAGTAGTAAAATCATTTGCGGGGTTAGGCCATATTTGAAAATTAGTTTCTTTAAAATCTAATACAAGAATTTCATAAATATCACTTAAAATATTCGATCCATATTGAACTTTATAATAATTCAAGCTATTTAAAATAGGGGAGGAATCAACTAAATTATAACTTGTTGAGGAAGAAGAATTTCCGCAAACTCCATCTAAATAAACTACTTCTGTAAAATTCAAACTATCTGTGGATCTCCATAATTTTATGCCGTTACAAGTATTACCTGGACTTAAAGTAATATCTACAAAAACCTGATTATTGTACTCAAAAATATTGAAATAGTCTAATGAAATATTTATGGTTTGAGAATACGAAAATTTAAAAATTAGTAACCATAAAAAAGAAATAAACCTATTGCTCATAATTTTATTCGAAAATAACTGTACTATTTCTAAATTAAATATTTTAAGTTACGATTTTGATTTCTTTATAAATAGAAATAAAATTACTTATTTTAAGTTGTTTATTTAATGAATTAAAAGTAAGTTGCTAATTAAAAGCCTTAATTAGTATAATTATTTCAAAATTTACATTAACAACTTCACTTATGTTAAAAAAAAATTAGAACTTAACAAAAAAACTTCTCTATAAATGAAATATATTAAAATTCCTTTTTTACCTATCTTTTTTCTATTTTTAGTTTCTACTATTTCTTCACAAATAACAGATTTAGGAAATCCTATTTCATGGAATGGAAAGCTTTCAAACATTCATATCCCCACCGAAATTATGCCCTCATTTGATAGATCTCAAATTGATGCTGAAGATTTAATCAATGACGCACTAAAAGACAGACCTTGGAGATTTGGTTTTAAATATGATGTAAACCTCACTACTAAAAATTCTGGTGTGTGGACGAATTTACCTAACGGAGGAAAATTATGGCAATTGTCTATAGAATGTAATAATGCCCTTACTATAAATTTACTTTTAGAAAATTATGACTTGCCCAAAGGAGCTTCCCTATATCTTTACGATATTGATAAAACCAATAGAGTTGGTGCATATACATCAAGAAACAATAGAAAAGATGGGGAGTTAGGAACTGAGTTAGTTCATGGTGAAAAAATTATTGTAGAGTATTATGAACCTGCCTCAGTAGAAACTTCAGGATATTTTAAAATAGCTAACGTTATTCATGGTTACAGAAATTTGAGTCAAGTACAAGATAATTTTCTAAGAGCACTCAATTCTTCTGGGGATTGTAATATAGATGTCAATTGTCCTTTAGGAAATGGCTGGGATAATGAAATCAGATCTGTTGCTATGATTGTCGTTGGAGGAAGTGGAATATGTACTGGTGCATTGATTAATAATACATGTAATGATGGCACTCCCTATTTTTTAACTGCCAATCACTGCTTAGGAGGAAGTACAGGCTCTTGGGCTTTTAGATTTAATTGGGAAAGCCCACCTGGAACAGAATCCTGTGCCACAACCGTTGGTTCAGTTGACCCAGGTCCACCTTATGATCAAACAGCTAATGGTGCTACCACTTTAGTTAGTGCTGCAGCTTCAGATTTTGCTTTATTACAAATTAACAATATGACATTGAGCGATGCCCAAAACTGGAATTGTTTTTATGCTGGTTGGGACGCATCCGATCTTACTACAGTAACTCAAGCTACTGGGATTCATCATCCTTCTGGAGATGTTAAAAAAATATGTCGAGAAAATGATGCTCCTTTCCATTCAAATAACGGAGGAGCGGCTACCTGGTATATTACTCAATGGGAAGATGGAGTTACCGAACCTGGGTCTTCTGGCTCTCCATTATTTGATCAAAATCACCGAATCATAGGTCAACTTTATGGTGGAGCCGCAGCATGTGCAGGAACTGTAAACAATAATCAATATGATTATTACGGTAGAATAGGAGTTTCCTGGAATAATGGATTGAATAGCTATTTGTCACCCTCAGCTTGCGGATCAAGTGTTCTTACTAACGATGGGTGGGATCCCAATACCCCAACTCTTCCAGATGATGCTGGAATAAGTGGAATTGCATCACCATATGGACCTTACTGCACAGATAATTTTGATCCTGAAATAACATTAAGAAACTATGGGACTAACAATCTCACAAATGTGAATATTAATTATGATATAGATGGTGGACCTTCAACTACATTTCCATGGACTGGAAATCTAATTCCAGGTGCTACAGAAATTCTTTATTTTCCAAATATGACTACTTCAGCTGGTGCTCACACATTTAATGTTTCTACTTCATTACCTAACGGAAACATAGACAGTAACCCTCTTAATGATGGAGGCAGCTCTAGTTATACAGCAACCATTGGAGGACAAGATATTTTAGTAGAAATCACAACAGACTGTTGGGGCTCTGAAATCACTTGGACCATAGAAGATTTAAACGGAGTTGTTCTTGCAAGTGGAGGTCCTTACAATGATGTTGCTGGTGGAGAACTTATAACTGAGAATATTTGTCTTGCAGTTGATTGTTATAATTTTATAATCAATGATTCTTATGGTGACGGTATGTATGGTTCACAATGGGGTTCTTGTTCAGTAGATGGAGATTATTACATTATTGATGTGGCATCTGGAGTGGTATTAGCATCAACTATAGCTGTAAATGCAGATTTTGGAAATCAAGAAATAAATAATTTTTGCTTATCTCCTCCAGTTTTATGTGGTATGAATGTGGTCAGTAGCATTGTAGAACCACAATGTCAAGGAATAGAAAATGGAAGTATTTCTGTATCAGTTTCCGGTGGTACACCTGGTTACACTTATAGTTGGGCCGGAAATTTGGGAAATAGTAATAGCATATCTAATTTATCTCCAGGTAACTATACATTAACTATCTCAGATTCTCTTTTATGTGATACTGTCATAACTTATGATCTTAACTATTTAACTAATTTAAGCCTATCTAATAACTCATACAACGTTTCTTGTAATGGTGCTAATGATGGTTATGCTAGTGTGGTTGCGACTGGAAGCTCTGGATTTATGTATGATTGGGGATCAGGATTCACAAATAACTCTTCAATGAGCGGTTTATCCCCAGGCATTTACAACGTTAATGTTATAGATACTAATGGTTGTATGAAAAGTACCAGTTTCAATATAACGGAACCACCATTAAGTCAAGTAGGATTCACTTACACAACGTCCGATTTAACGGCATATTTTACCAACACATCTTCTGTTGGTGCTTATTCTTGGGATTTTGGAAATGGGGCTACAAGTTCATCTAATAGTCCTTGGCATACCTATAGTACTAATGGTATATATACAGTTTGTTTAGATTTAATTACGACATGTGGTACTATCACTACTTGTAATGATATCACAGTATTTGATTCTAGTTCCATCGATATTAATGAAATATTAAATAATCAAATTATCATCTATCCTAATCCTTCTAAAGGGGTATTTCATGTTAATATAAATTCAAATAAGCAGGTGGATTTAAAATTAAATTTATATGACTTGACAGGACGCTTAGTTTACTTTGATTTGATTTTAAATAGAAATAATTTTACAATTGATATTAAAGATAAATCGGAAGGTATATATATATTAAACTTACTAATTGATGAAAAGCAATTTCAAAAAAGAATTATCAATCTTAAATAATTGCTTTTTAGTATGAAAAAATATCATTAGCTATTTCAGTCATTTTAAATGTGTTTACATAGTTTATTTTTAAGGCTCTATTGAACTCATAATTTAACGTAGAATAACTCCTAGGAATTTTTTTTATTAAGTCACTTTTGGGAAGATATTAAGAAGTTACTATCATCAAAAATTAATATTATATTTCATTTATAAGTTCTATTTCTGATTCATAATCGTATTGAAGATCTGGATGTAGCGAAAGAATTATTTTTTTAATTTTTAAAATTTCTCTATTAAAAATTCTAGTTAATGGAATACTCTTTGAAATTGATGGCTCAAATTCTTTGAGCTTTTTACAAAAAAACAGCAATAATTCTACTTCAGTTTGCTTCTTCTTTGAATACCTGATATTTTTTTTAGTATTTCTTAAGATTTTTCGAATGCTTTTTTTAATGAAATAGTAACTTTTTCTATTAATTTCTTTAAATTCTATTTCTATTTCATCTTGAATTGTTTTTATATAAAGACTTTCATTTTCAGACTCAAATAATAAGTAGGTAAGAAGCTCTTTATTTTCTTTTTTAAATTTGGAAAGTATTAAACAAAGTTCAGCTAATTCTTCTCTTGAACGAGAGTTTAGTTCTTCTTTTATAGCTTTGACTCCAGCTGCTTTCATTTTTATTAAGTTAAAATCTTATATTTTCAAGTATAATTATTGAAAATAAATATAAATTTTTATTTAGATTTAATGATGAAACAAATTCTCACATTATTTCAATTTATTCCTTTATTTTTTTTGAGTCAACAGTATCTAACTTACACTCATAATGGTATAGTAAGAAATTATATATACTATGAACCAAGTGGGCTAAACGACGATGCTCCATTGGTTTTTGTTGCTCATGGCTATTCTTCAAGTGCCCAAAACATCATGAATTATTCTGGATTTAATTATTTAGCTCTTCAAAATCGATTTGCAGTTTGTTATCCAGAAGGAACTTCAGATAGCTGGGGAAACAATTTTTGGAATGTAGGGTATTTATTCACTTCGGGTAGTAATATTGATGATGTTGATTTTTTAAATTCTTTAGCTCAAGAGTTACAATCCACACGAAATTTATCTTCGGAAAACACTTTTTTAACAGGGATGTCTAATGGTGCAGAGCTTTGCTATTTAATTGCTTGTGAATCATCTGGAATCTTTAAAGCATATGCACCTGTTGCTGGAACTATATTTCCCAACGGATTAAATAATAATCACTGTAATGGTAGTCCAACTCCGCTTTTTGAAATTCATGGTATAAATGACAACGTTACTCTTTTTCAAGGTAATGCCAACGACCAATTCTGGGGTCCTTATCTTTCTATAGATTCTGTTATAAATTATTGGGTTAATATCAATTCCTTAAATAACTTAACAATAGATACCTTACCCAACCTAAATAATAATAATAAATATACCATTTCTTATAAGTATAATTCATTAGCTAATAATAATGAAATATGGTTATACAAGCATATGGATGGACATTCTTGGTCTGTAGATGATATTAATACTCAAAATGAAATATGGGAGTTTTTCACAAAGTATCTATCAATTCCTGCAAATTCAGATATAGAACTGAACTCTAAGGATAAAAAGATTTTGATAAAACGGTTGAACCTGTTAGGACAAGAAGTGAAAGGTAGTTATCACGGGATTGTTCTTTATTTATATGACAACGGTACAGTCGAAAAAAAAATAATAAATGAATGATAATTTAAAAGAATTTAGATTTTATTTACTCGAACTGCATTCATCCCTTTAGGTCCCATTTCTAGCTCAAAAGATATTTTATCTCCCTCTATAATCTCGCCGTTTAAACTACTTACATGTACAAAATATTTGTCATTTGTAATATCTTCTTTTATAAAACCATAACCCTTATCGTTATTGTAAAATTCTAATTTCCCCTTTTTTATAGGATCACTTTCATCACGTTCTCTTGCTGGAACTCCAAGCTGAATATCTTCTGCTTTTATCTTATTTTTTTTAGTTAAATCTGGTGGGGTATCTGAAAGATTTCCATTCTCATCAACGTAAGCTATCAAGTCTTCAAAACTTTTTTTAGGACTAGATCTTCTTTCCTCTCTTTTAGCAAGTTTTTCTTGCTTTCTTTTTAAGCGTTTTTTTTCTTTTTCTTTTTTACTAAAAGTTTCTTGAGATTTACCCATTAAAATAATTTTATTCAAATATAGTTTTAATTATCTTAAATTTTTTAAGAAAACAGCTCATTTTATGAACTAGCTTTTGTGAAAGAATTAAAAATAGATTCAGAATGTATAATTTAAACTCTGACTCCCATAATGCAAATGTCGTCAATTTGCTCTTCATTCTTCATCCAATTAGCTAATTCAATTTCTAGTAGTTTATTTTGTCTTTTTTCATCTTCTTTACTTATTTTAAGGAGTAATTTTTTGAATTTCGCAGCCATATATTTTTTGCCATTTTGACCTCCAAACTGATCTTGATAGCCATCTGAATAGATATAAATCATATCATTTTTCTGAAGTTTTACGGAATGTTTTTTAAATGGCTTAATATTTACAGTTTCTAATCCCACAGCTTGAGAATCTCCCTTATATGTCTTTACTTCATTGTTACTGACCACCAATAATGGATTGTGGGCACCTGAAAACTCCAATGTTTTTTTCTTAAGGTTTAATTTGCATAAAGAGATATCCATCCCATCTTTTTGGTCATCATAATCATCCTGATTTAAGGATTTGATGATTTGCGATCTCATTTCATCTAAAACTTTATTGGTATCTTTAATTCCCTTTTCTACAATTATTTCGTTTAGAAGTGACGTGCCAATCATACTCATAAATGCACCAGGAACTCCGTGACCTGTACAATCAGCTACCGTAAAGAAAATATTTTCTTCTTGGTCCTTATAAACCCAGTAAAAGTCACCAGAGACTACATCTTTAGGTTTAAAAAAAGTAAAACTTTTAGGGATAACTGATTTTCTATATCCCTCAGAAGTCATCATAGCATCTTGAATTCTTTTAGCATAATTAATAGAATCGACAATTTCTTTATTTTTTTCTTCCAATCTTTCTCTAGCCTCTCTATCTTTTATTTGAGCTTCTTCTTTTAATTTTGCAGTATATTTTCTTTGACTTAAATATTTATTAGATGAATATCCAGATAAAGAAATTAAAAGAATTAGGAATCCCCAAAAAGGTATGGCTGTAGCTAAATTTTTATACCATGGACCAACTACCTTTATTTCAATCTTTTTTATTTTTGAATAATTCATATCTCTATCTATTGATTGAAATTCTAGTTGATATTTCCCAATATTTTCTGGAAAAAATTCAAACTCGTTGGTTTTAATGAGTCTAGTTTCTTTTTCACCCTTTCGTATTATATTGACTATATATTTTTGTTTATCAACTTTTGTATTAAAACTATTTGAGTTTAAAATAAATTTTATACGAGTTTCTTGTAGAATTTTTTCATTATTTTCTTTCAATTCCTCGATTGAAATAAATGATTGATTAGGAGTTTCTATTTTTTCTATATTGACTTCAGGAGCCTGATGTTTTGGCTCATAAGCCGTAATTCCGTTTGCACTTCCAAACCAATATTTTTCACCGTCTATTCCACAAATAGATTGTACAAGGTCGTCTAAAAGACCATCTCTTGTATCTACGCTATTCCACATATTTCCATCATAATAACAAGTTCCTCCTCCAAACGTTCCTATCCAGACCATATCAAAATCGTCTACATAAGCACTAAAAGTTTCTCCGGCTGTTACTCCGTCTTTAATTTGAAAGTTTTCAAATTTTTCACCATCAAATTTCTGAACCCCTGCGCCGTCCAAAGCCAACCAATAGTTGTTTTTAGAATCTATTGCCATATCCCATATTCTATTGTCTGCTAGTCCATTTGTTTCATTGTAATTAATGAATGTTTCTCCATCAAAAATTGAAAAACCGCTTCCATAAGTACTGTAAATTATTTCATCATTTTTTCCAACATTTACATCGCAATTTCCAACTGGCCTTACTAGGCCATCTGCTTCATTAAAAAGTTTAAAATCTTCATTTTTAAAGCGTCCAAGCCCTCTGTTTGTAGCAAACCACATAGTACCTTCACTGTCAAATGCTACATCTCCGATAATTAAATTAGATGGAATATTTAATTCTTCATTCATAACTTTTATTTTCCCTTTGTAATACCTTGAAACATATAAATATTGAACTATCCAAATGGAGCCATCATTAGAAAATTCAATTTGGTTAATATAGTTATGGGGCAACCCACTATTTTGTGCAGTAAATTGTTCAACAATATTTTCGTTTTTTAATTTAAACAATCCACTACTACCTGTTGCAGCCCACAGAAATCCTTGGTTATCAATATCAATGTCTAAGGTGCCTCTAGACCAATTAGTAGTAGCAGCCATTCCCTCGGTAGATGAAATTGTTCTAAATGAGTTAGGATCATACATATGCACTCCTTCTCCAGTGCCAATAAAATAAATACCATCTTTTGATTTACTTATGGAGGTAACTCCACCAGGATTTTTTTTCAAAGAAACTATATTTTTAATATGATTATCAATTATATTGACCAACCCACCATCTGTACCAACCCATAGCCCATTATCATCAATAAGAATATCCCTTACTTTATTTGAAGGAAGTCCTTTGTTTTCACCAATAATTTCAAATCTTGATTCATTATATTTTAAAAGTCCTCCCATAGTCCCTATCCAAATATTTCCTTTATTATCACTTTCTATTTTATTTATAGAAGCAACCCAAGGGTCAAAATCTGAAATAGAAGATAAATCATATGATTTGAAAATAGTACCGTTATAAACTGTTAACCCTCCTCCAATCGTCACCAGATTACCTGCATTTGGTTGAGTACCACTTCCTATCCAGATATTTTTCCCGATAACTTTAATTTCAGTGATAAAACCGTTTCCTAGTCCATGTGTAAAATCAAAGTTTTTAAAGCTTTCTCCATCAAAAATTGAGAGTCCGTTACCAGTTCCAATAACAATGTTTCCATCCTTATCTTGATCTAATGCATTTACTCTGTTTGAGGGAAGTCCGTTTTCGGTGGTGTAATGTTTAATGACATTTCCATTCCTCCACTTAACTAAACCCTTTGTACCATATCCAATCCAAATATTATTATCAGAATCTTCAAATATTTCATTAATAAATCCATTTGGAAGACCTTGGTCATAATTATAACTTACAACTTTAAGCCCATCGAAGACAGAAAGTCCATTAAATGTTCCTAAATATAAAAGGTCTTCACTAGAAATTATTGATTTATGGGTAGAGTTACTTAACATCCCATCAAACATGGATATTTTCCCCCAAGAACCTTTAATACTATTTATAGCATTTAAAGTTAAATTAATATCATCTTTGGAATTTTCATTAATTACAATATCATAAATTTCACCATTTTTCTTAAAATATGAATATTTATTATCTTGAAATATTCTAACATTCCATTTTCCATTTGGTACATAAAATGCGAACTTTCCAGTTGAAGAAGTTTTAGTTTTCCAAAAAGATTTTCCAGTTTTTTTGTTTACAAGGTCTACTATGATACCAGAATTTGGTGTTTTATTATCAAGAGTTAATATTTCACCATTAATGATAGGTTTTTTTGTAATAACCAGTTTAACTTCTTTCTTTTCCCCTTCAGAAACATTAAAAATATCTGTCCATCCATATTTGTTATCAAATGCTGACCAAATACGATAGTTTCCAGATTTTACCCATAATAGTTTTTCTCCATTTTTATCAGTTGAAAATTCAGAAAAAGTTTCTTCACTTTTTATAAATGTTCTGTTATTGAATTTTATTAAATTGTTTTCATCGTCAACAACTTTTAGATTTATCTGTCCATATGTTTCATTATAAATCTTCATCCTGAAAGTGGAGAGATATTGACCGAACCCTTTTCCAATTATCAATACCTTATTACTTCCTTTATTTAAAAATATTTCAATATCCTGTACTATTCCAGAATCAAATGATTTTACCTTATTTCCATTTATATATATACTTGCATTGATATCTGAACTTCTAAAACTTAGACCGTAATTTTGTTCTTTGTTTGCTTCAATAATAGAACTAGCTATGAATGTACTTTTAAATGTGATATCATTAAAAAGTTGGTACAGAGAGACACTTACTTCATTAAAATCTGATAAGTTAATATTTTTTATATTTTTTTGATTTTGATTGAAATAGCTGGCCGTGTTCTCTACAACATTATTAATATTTTTCTCATCAAAATCTTGAATATTGGCAATTGCCCAATTACTTACAATATTTTTTTCAGTTGAGTTTGTTGGTATTTTAGTCTGCCCACAAATAATTACTGTAAAATGTATTAAACAGCATACAAATAAATTTTTTTTAGTCATAGTTTTTTTTTAAAATCTCACACCCATTATACAAATATCATCAATTTGCTCTTCATTTTTCATCCAGTTAGCTAATTCAATTTCTAGTAGTTTATTTTGCCTTTTTTCGTCTTCTTTACTTATTTTAAAAAGTAATTTTTTGAATTTTGCAGCCATATATTTTTTACCATTTTGGCCTCCAAATTGATCTTGATAACCATCAGAATAAATATAAATCATATCATCTTTTTTTAATTTAACAGTATTTTTAGTAAAAGGTATTTGGTTCATAGTCTCTAAACCTACGGCTTGAGAATCTCCTTTTATATTTTTAATCTCATTATTAGAAACAACAATTAGTGGGTTATGTGCACCAGAAAACTCTAATGTTTTTTTCTTGATATTCAATTTACATAAAGATATATCCATTCCATCTTTTTGGTCATCATAATCATCCTGATTCAAAGATTTAATGATTTGCGATCTCATTTCATCTAAAATTTTATTCGTGTCTTTAATTCCTTTTTCGACAATAATTTCGTTCAGTAAGGAAGTTCCTATCATGCTCATAAAAGCTCCTGGAACACCATGACCTGTGCAATCTGCTACGGTAAAGAAAATATTCTCTTCTTGATCTTTATAAACCCAGTAAAAATCACCTGAAACGACGTCTTTAGGTTTAAAAAATATAAAACTTTTGGGAATAACGGATTTTCTGTAAGCTTCAGATGTCATCATGGCATCTTGGATTCTCTTTGCATAATTAATAGAGTCTAAAATTTCTTTATTTTTTTCTTCTAATCTAATTCTAGACTCTTCTTTTACTTTCGCAGTATATTTTCTTTGACTAAAGTATTTGTTACTAGAATATCCTGAAAAAGAAACCAATAAAACTAAGAAACCCCAGAATGGAATTGCAGTTGAAGCATTTAAATACCATGGACTAATAATTTTAAAATCAATTGTTTTAGGTTTAGAGTAGTTCATATCTCTATCAATTGATTGGAACACTAATTGATATTTACCTGACTTTTTAGGAAAAAAGTCAAATTTATTAGACTTAATTATTTTGGTATCTTTTTCACCTTTTCTTATGATGGAGACCAAAAATTTCTGCTTTTCTTCCTTAGTATTAAAACTATTGGAATTAAGATAAAAGGTTACACGAGAATTTTGTAGTAAATTTTCATTATTACTTAAATCCGTTAATGATTTATAGGATCCCTTTGCTGTTTCAATTTCTTCTATAAAAACGTTTGGAATTTGATGTTTAGGAATATAACAAGTAATACCATTTTGACTACCAAACCAATATTTACTTCCATTAGTTCCACAAATTGACATAATTGTATTTTCTAATAAACCGTCTCTTGAATCAATACTATTCCAATATTTGCCATCAAAATTACAAACCCCTCCTCCAAATGTTCCTATCCATACATTATCTAGCTCGTCAACATAAGCGCTATTCGTTTCTCCTGCAGTTATACCATCATCTAAATCGTAGTGAATAAATTTTTCCCCATCAAATTTCTGTACACATTTTCCATCTAAAGCCAACCAATAATTGTTTTTGGAATCTATGTCTAAATCCCAAATTCTGTTATCTTTAAGTCCATTTTCTTCCGAATAATTAGTAAATTTTTTTCCATCATATATAGACATACCTGATCCGTAGGTACTATAAATAATTTCTCCATTATTTCCAATATTTACGTCTGCTGCTTCAAATGGTTTTATAAGTCCGTCGTATTCATCGAAAAAAATTAGAGAATCATTTTTATATCTCCCTAAACCTTTATTAGATGCCATCCATATTGTACCGTCTTCAGAAAAGGCAATGTCGCTAATATAAGTTCCACTAGAAATGTGAAGTTTCTTATTCATATTCTCAAATCTATTATTAGAAAATTTTGAAACTCCTCCACGTGAATGTGCAAACCACATGGATCCATCATCAGCTATTTTTATTTTCATTATAAAATTTGATGCTATTCTACTATTTGTAGTATTGTAATTCTTAACCACTTTATTATTAATTATTTTATATAGGCCATAACCACCTGAACCTGCCCACAAAACTCCATTTTTATCAATTTTTAAATCCTGTACTCCGTTGTACCAAAAATTGGCTGGTGGTATACCATCTTCTTTGGATATTTTATCAAATGAGGACGGATCATATAAATAAACTCCAGATCCAGAACATAAAATATAAATACCGTCTTGAGTTTTTTTAATTGACTGTATTTTTTCATTAGATATTTTACTTTTTTCAGAACTTGCAATAGCTCTATTTCCATTTTTTTTATAAAGATTCAATCCAAAATCTGTTCCTACTAATACAACATCATCGTCAATAAAAACAGAGTTAATGGTGTTGTCACTTAAACCATTTTCCTTTCTAATTAATTCAAAATGGGTACCATTAAACATTAGAAGTCCACCCTCGGTTCCTATCCAAACATTTCCTTTTTTATCGCTCTTAATACTATTAATTAATGATACGGAGTAGTCAAGATCAAAATCTCCTAAATCAAATGATTTGAATCTTTTGCCGTTAAATAGAGATAATCCACCGCCTACGGAACTTTGAAAACTATTCTGAAAACGCGATGAACAGCCAATCCAAATATTATTTCCTACTACTTCTAATGCGGTAATAAACCCATTTCCAATTCCGTGTGTGAAATTGTAGTTTTTAAAATCAGTTCCATTAAAAATGGAAAGTCCACTTCCAGTTCCAATAACTAAATTTCCTTTATTATCTTCTGCTAAAGCATTAACAAAATTTGAAGGAAGACCTCTTTCAGTAGTATAATGTTCTAAGACTTTTTCTTCTTTCCATTTCACCAATCCTTTCTTACCAAACGAAATCCAGATGTTTCCATTTACATCTTCATGAAGATCTGTAATGAAACCATTTGGTAATCCATCTTTGTAATTATAACTTTTGACATTTATTCCATTGTAAATTGATAATCCATTATATGTTCCTATAAATAGCTTTTTATCTTTAGTAATTAAGGACGCCATCGCACCATTACTATACATACCGTCAAACATTGAGATTTTAGTCCATGATCCTTCATTTTGGTCAGGTAAACTATAACTTAAATTTTCGTAAGCAAATGATTTCGAGTCAATTTTAAACAAGGTTTTTTTTCCTTGAGTTTCATGAAAAATATATTCGCTATTTACACTAAATCTCAAATAATAATTTCCGTCAGGAGGGTAAAAAGTGAATTTCCCATCAAGGTCAGTATTAGTAGATTCGAAAATTTCATTGGTAGAAGAATTAATCAATGATAATTGTAAACCTAAATTTGGAGTTTTATTATCAATTTTAAATATTTGGCCACTTATTTTTGCTTTATTCTTTAAATAAAGCTTTATTGTTTTTGTTTCATTTTCTTCAATTAAAATCTCATTAGACCAAATATGGTTTTTAGTATTCGCAATTCTAAACTTATATTTGCCCGGCTTTAGATTATAATTAAGTTCTCCGTCTTCATTTAACCTAGTATTAATTTTAATTCCATTTTCATCAACGATTTGAGTAAAAGAGTAGGGTAATTTATTTTTAGTTTGGTCGTAACCAATCAACTTAATTTTTCCAAACTTTTTACCATATGCTTGCAAATTAAAAACAGAACTATTTCTACCCGAAGATTTGCAGAAAATAGAAATATAATTTTTACCTTTTTTTAACTCGCTACTGAACATTTTATACGGAGATAAGTCAGTTATTATTTTTTCACCATTTACGTAAATAGAACTTTCTAAATCATGAGAATTAAAAACGAAATCACAACTTTGATCAGTTTCAGAATTTATAATAGAAGAGATTAAAAAATTACTCTTAAAACTTAAAGTATCAAATAATTGGTACAATGCAATTGATACATCATTTAATTTGGAGAGTTTAAGAACTTTAGTATTATTAGCATCCTGATCTTGATAATATGCGTTTATATTTTTTATAATTTCAAATTGATTTTCTTCAGCAATTTCTGGTGTTCTAGCTACAATCCAATTAGAAATTCTTTTTTTCTCTAAAGTATTTTGAGGAATTTTAATTTGTGCATTTATTGACCAAACTACTGTCGAAAGAAAAAATAGAAGTATTTTTTTTGTCATAATTATCAATTCGTGTAGATTGAATATATCTTATATCAGTTAAAAATAGTGAATTATCTCGTGATAAAAAACATTTTATTTTAAAAGTGAAATCAAGTTTTTTGTAAAGATTTAGAGATATTGATTCTTTAACTTGAAAGACGTAATTTTCTTAAATAACGGTTCTTTTTTTAAAAACTTGGAAACTAAACGTAATTGAATAATAGAAACAGTATAAAGAATATGTACATACTAATTAATAAAATTGCCGCTTTAATACCCAAACCATCTCCCCAAATAAATATTACAAAAGTAAATATGGTTAAAACGAAAAGTATTATTAAAATATTTAAGCTAAAATCTAGTATAGATGGATCCATAATAATTGGACTGAAGAAAATAGAGTACAGAAATATTGGAAGTCCTAATGCGCAACAAATATCAAAAATATTACTTCCTAAAGCATTAGAAATAGCGTCGTTGTAGTTCCCTTTTTTAGCATCTTTTACTGACAAAATGGTATCTGGCACACTCGTAGCCGCCGCAGCAATAATAACCGCTATCACAGAAATAGGTATATTAAGACCTTTTAAATTATTAAATCCCCAAAAAGAATAATTTTCTTCACCTATTAATTCACATGCTTTTACCAATAATAAGCAGGAACCCCCAATAAAAAATAAAGAAGTTAAAAGTAATAAAATGGCATTTTTTGAATTGATTTTTTTATCTCCAATTACAGCTCCATAAAAATCAAGTTTTAAAAACAATAGTAACCTATTTTTACTTTGATTAGGAGGAACTGCTTCATAAAGATTTTCTATATTATTTGATTTCATATTTGAAATCATGTATGTAACATATAGTAAATAAATAAGAACCAAAATTAAACCCCCTATCCAGTTAAGAATTTGATAATAAATAATTGCAATTAAGGCAGCTTGAGCAATTAATAGAGCAATACTATCTCTATAAATTACTTTTTTTGATACTGTTACAGATTTTGAAATCCCATAAAAATAAACTACCATAATTGATA
>CENJ01055804.1_pt1 | contig 15388 bp, 13 predicted proteins | sample 356161 | NCBI WGS metagenome assembly CENJ01 (sample SAMEA2619531, study PRJEB7988) | marine metagenome | biome: marine biome (ENVO:00000447); feature: surface water layer (ENVO:00002042); material: "saline water (ENVO:00002010), including plankton (ENVO:xxxxxxxx)" | depth 5 m
TCTATGGAAGATTTAAAAAACATATGGCATACAGAAAGAATATTTACTCCACAAAACAAAGATCAACATTTAATATCTAATTGGAATGAAAAAATGAAAATATTACATTTAAAGCAAAAAAAATATTGATATGGAAATTCATCCTTTTTTAGCTGAATTTATTGGTTCAGCGATTCTTCTTTTTCTAGGTAATGGAGTGGTAGCAAATTTAAATTTGAATAAAACATATGGCTACCAACAAAGCCCTATTCTTCTAATTGCATTTGCATGGGGTTTTGCTGTATTTGTAGCAGCTTTTGTGACTTCACAATCCAGTGGAGCTCATCTAAATCCTGCAGTAACTCTTGGACTTGCTATTGTGGGAAAATTTTCATGGGATTTAGTTTTGATTTATTTTTTTGCTCAACTTTCAGGTGCCATGTTCGGTACTTGGTTAACCTATTTATTTTATATAGATCATTATAGAATAACGGAAAATGAAAATGTGATAAGATCTACATTTTGTACTGCACCGGCTATTAGAAACTTAAAAAACAATATTTTTTCTGAAATATTGGGAACATTTATTTTAGTTTTTGGAGTGATATGTATTGTGAGTCCCAATATTGAAATTGAGAATTCCAACGTTCAAAACTTTGGTATAGGATCTCTTGAGAGTCTTCCTGTGGGAATCTTAATTATTGTAATTGGGATGGCTTTAGGTGGAACTACGGGGTATGCGATTAATCCAGCTAGAGATTTTGGACCAAGATTGGTTTATTCTCTTTTACCTAGAAAAAATAAAAAACCAGATTGGTCTTACAGCTTCGTCCCCGTTTTAGGTCCATTTATAGGAGCTATTTTAGCTTCTTTGTTATTCAATTTAATCACTTAAAAATTTAATTGTTTCTTTACATAATTCTTCAAGAACTGAAGGTAGCACTTTCTTGTCCCAGGGATGTTTAGAAGAAAATGTATGATTCGTTCTAAAAGATTTTATTTTAGAATTAGATACTAATTTGTTCATCTTAAACGCAGAATCATTGGAAATTACTTTATCCAATGATCCATAGCAGACTAAAAATTTTCCTCTAAACTCTGATAATGATTTTCTTATATCAAGCAAGTTTCTATTTCGAATAAAATCTTCATAAAATTGATAATCCTGAGGATATATTTCTCCAGTTCTTTTATTTATGATATTACGCGTCACTTTATTTTTCCAAATAAAAAGCTTTTTTTTAGAAGGGAATCTTTCTTCAAAGTTCGCAACTCCAGCCCAGGTAACTAATTTAGTTATCTCAGGATGATTTTGAGTTGCTAAACAAGCAATTCCTCCTCCTCTACTATGACCAATTAAATATAAATTATTATGATTTAATATTGATTTTGATGATTTAACATAGTTTATAACTCTGCTAAGATCCTGAAGTTCAATAGAATAATTATTATTTCTAAATGCATTAAAATCAGTAATTTCTGACGGATTACTTACAGTAGTTCCATTATGAGAAAAATTAAATTTCAAAAAATTAAAACCTCTTTGACAGAAATAATTGGAAACTAAATTCCAACAACCCCAATCTTTAAAACCTTTAAATCCATGACAAAAAATAATTAAATTTTTATTTGTATTATTAAAACTAAAATCTCCAGAAATAGGTAAATTATGAAAGGAATTAGCTTCGATAATAAAGGATTGCTTATGCAATTATTTATTCTAAAATTTTAATGGAATTAATTTTATCGCCTTCAACAATTTCGTTGATCACATCCAATCCATCTACTACTTTCCCAAAACAAGTGTGATTTCGATCTAAATGAGATGTATTATTTCTGCTATGGCAGATAAAAAATTGTGATCCACCAGTATTTCGTCCTGCATGAGCCATTGATAGTACACCAGTATCATGGTATTGATTGTCGCCATCTAACTCACAATCTATAGAATAGCCAGGACCACCAACACCTGTCCCCTGAGGACATCCTCCCTGTATAACAAAATCCGGTATTACTCGATGAAAAGTCAGACCGTCGTAAAAACCTTTTTCACTTAAATCAATAAAATTTTGAACTGTTTTTGGAGCATCTTTTTCATAAAATTTTACTTCCATTTTACCTTTTTCGGTATCAATTATTGCTTTTTTCATATTCTATATTTATCTAGTTAACTTTTTATATTTTATTCTAGTTGGAATAATATCATTTCCTAACCTCTTTTTTCTATTTTCTTCATAATCAGAATAACCTCCTTCAAAAAAGTATATTTCTGAATTTCCTTCAAATGCTAAAATGTGTGTACAAATTCGATCTAAAAACCACCTGTCATGTGATATTACCACTGCACAACCTGCAAAGTTTTCAATTCCTTCTTCTAATGCTCTTAAAGTATTTACATCTATATCATTAGTTGGTTCATCTAACAAAAGAACATTTGCTTCTGTTTTAAGAGTCATTGCTAGGTGCAATCTGTTCCTTTCACCACCAGAAAGAATTCCTACTTTTTTTTGTTGATCTGCCCCATTAAAATTAAATTTTGAAACATAGGCCCTTGAATTAATTGACTGTCCTCCAATTTCTATTACTTCATTGCCGCCACTAATTACTTCCCAAACTGATAGATTTTCATCTATTGTTTTGTGCCTTTGATCTACATATCCAATTTTAACTGTTTGTCCTACTTTGAATTCACCAACATCTGCTTTCTCTTCGTTCATAATCATTTTAAAGAGAGTTGTTTTACCAGCTCCATTAGGACCTATTATTCCTACAATGCCAGCAGGTGGTAAATTAAAGTTTAAATTTTCATATAAAAGTTTATCTTCATAACCTTTTGCAACATTTATAGCTTGAATAACATCATTTCCAAGTCTTGGACCATTTGGAATAGGAATTTCAATTTTAACTTCTTTTTCTTTAATAGATTGACTCATTAAATTATTATAATTATTAAGTCTAGCTTTTCCTTTAGACTGCCTTCCTTTTTGTCCCTTTCTTACCCATTCTAATTCTCTATCCAAAGCCTTTTTCCTTTTACTTTCTGTCTTTTCTTCTTGAGATAATCTTTTTGATTTTTGTTCGAGCCACGAGCTATAATTTCCTTTAAATGGTATTCCCTTGCCTCTGTCCAATTCCAAAATCCAGCCTGCAACATTATCTAAAAAATACCGATCATGCGTTACAGCAATTACAGTTCCTTTATAATTTTGCAAATGTTGTTCTAACCAATGTACAGATTCCGCGTCTAAATGATTTGTGGGTTCATCTAGTAAAAGAATATCCGGTTGTTGTAATAATAACCTACAAAGAGCTACTCTTCTTCTTTCTCCTCCTGAAAGGTTTTTGATTGATGTGGTACCTTCTGGAGTTCTCAAAGCATCCATCGCTAATTTTAGTTTAGAATCTAAATCCCATGCGCCAACTTGGTCAATTTGCTCTTGAATTTTGCCTTGAAGTTCAATAAGTTCATTCATTTTATCAGGATTATTGATGACTTCTTCATCCATAAACTGTTTGTTGATTTCATCATATTTTTTTAATAAATCAACTGTTTCCTGAGCTCCTTCTTCAACAATTTCTCTTACAGTTTTATTTTCATCTAAAATCGGTTCTTGCTCTAAGTACCCCACTTTGTATCCAGGTGAAAAAACTACTTCCCCTTGATAACTTTTGTCAATACCCGCAATAATTTTCATCACGGTAGATTTACCTGCACCATTTAAACCTAAAATCCCAATTTTAGCACCATAATAAAATGACAAATGAATGTCTTTAATGATTTGTTTTCCTTGAGGGGTTTCTTTACTAACCTTAACCATGGAAAAAATGATTTTTTTATCATCTGACATAAAAATAATTTTCAATTTTTAAAAAACTATAACTCAATATATAAATCATTAAACTTTTTACCTACTACTTCTTCTGAATAATAATCTAATGCGTATTTTCTAATTTTCTCAGGAATATAATTGTTATAGTTTTGAAACATCAATTCCATTTGTTTAGATAAATTTTTGATGTCACCTGGGTCAACTAAGACGCCCACTTCTTTGTCATACAATTCGGAAATTCCTCCGACATTTGAGGAGATAAATGGAATACCTGATGCCATGCATTCAATTAAAACTAATGGAAGATTTTCTATATTACTAAATAATACAAAAACATTTGCCAACTGCATTTCTTTAGCAATATCACTGTACACCATTTCCCCTTTTAGAACTATTGAATTTCTAGAAGGCAAAATATTAATCTTTTTAGTTATCCATTCTAATGGTCCATCCCCTATAATTTTTAGAGTGCAATTAGGGATATTTAACTGATCAAAAGCTTCTATAATTCCAGAGATATTTTTGATAGAATCGTCTAAAGTTGAAATATGTAAAAATGTAAAAGATTTGGATTTTTGGACTTTGCTAATATTGAAGATATTAGTATTAACCACATTGGGAATAACTTTATAATTGGCTGAGAAGCCCGCTTGAATCATGCAATTTTTTAATTGAATTGAAACAGGACAAATAAAACTTGATTTTTTAAAACCATGATTAATAAAAAATCGTTGTAAAAAACTTAACTTATATTTAGATAAATCTTGAAAGCCATGCCAATTTTCAGAAACTATATAAGGAATTTGATATCTGATTTTTAAATATAATGCTTGCCATATTCCTGGATGAATTATATTCATATGTACTACATCAAAGTGGAGGGCTTTAGATTTAGTGTAAAAATTAAAACCAATTAAAAATGCTTTAAAATAGTTAAAATACTTAAAAAAACCTCTTTTAAAATAAACAATTGTAATTACTAAATTATTCTCATTTGAGGTAACTAATTCATAATTTTCAATAGAATCATCAGCAACAATATACAATACAAATATGTTATTAAATTTTGCGGAAGCATGAGCATGATATTTTACAAAATTTCCTAAAGTATTATGAACTCTACTTGGAAACCATGAAGATAAAAATAAAACATTTTTCATTAGAAAATATTGCAATCAATCATTCAAATTTTTTAATCTTGTTTCTAGTATTTTAATTTGTTTTTGGGCATCGTCTTTTTTCTTTAATTCTAATTCTACTACATTTTTTGGGGCATTTTCTACAAATCTTTTATTATTTAATTTTTTAAGAACACTTGATAAAAACCCTTTTTTATTCTCAATTTCTTTAGAAATATTAAGAATCTGTGCTTTAAAGTTTATGGATTCTGTAAAAGGAACAAAAAATTCATTATTACTGACTATAAACGAATAGGATCTAGGAATAGAATCTTTAGAAAAGTGGATAAAAGATAGATTACATATTTTAACTAATAAAGAATCAAAATGGCTGGACCAATTGTTATTAATTTTAATATGTAACTCCAATAATACTTTGTTAGAAATATTATTTTCTTTTCTTAAATTTCTAATACTCATAACCACTTCTTGAAAATTATTGAATTCCGTAAGTACTAAAGGATCAAATTTTAGATTGGTTGGCCATGAGGCATTCACTATATAAGTGTTATTTCTATTTTTAAGTTGCTGCCATATTTCTTCTGCTATAAATGGGGTGAATGGATGAACTATTTTTAACAAAGATTCTAATATTTTTACTACCGATTGATAAGTGATTTGATCAATTGGCTGTTGGTAATCTGGTTTTACCATTTCTAAAAACCAAGAACAATAATCATCCCAAATAGTTTTGTAAGTAATCATTAAAGCTTCAGATATTCTAAATTGATCATAGGAGTTATTAATTTTTTCTATGTTTTCAGCAATTTTAGATTCAATCCATTTTAAGGCAATCTTTGAAGAATCTTCTTGAGATACCTCATCACTTACCGTCCAAGACTGAATTAATCTAAAAGAATTCCATATTTTATTTGTGAAATTTCTTCCTTGTTCGCACAAATTACTATCAAATAATAAATCATTTCCAGCTGGTGAAGAAAGAAGCATACCCACTCTAACTCCGTCTGCACCATATTTTTTAATTAATTCTAAGGGATCAGGGCTATTTCCCAATGACTTAGACATCTTTCTTCCTAATTGATCTCTAACTATTCCTGTAAAATAAACATTTTTAAATGGAGGCTTGTTTTCGTATTCATATCCAGAAATAATCATTCTAGCAACCCAAAAAAACATGATTTCTGGAGCCGTTACTAAATCATTGGTTGGAAAATAATAATCTAATTCTTTTTTATCGTTAGAAAAACCATTAAAAACTGCAATAGGCCAAATCCAAGAAGAGAACCAAGTGTCCATCACATCTTCGTCTTGAATTAAATCATCTAATGAATATTTTTTTTCAGATTTATTATTTAACTTTTTTAATGCTTCTTCTTTAGTTGGAGCAACAATAAAGTCTTCTTTTCCATCTCCATAGAAAAATGCAGGTATTTGATGTCCCCACCATAATTGTCTTGAAATACACCAATCTCTTACATTTTCCATCCAATGTCTATAAGTATTTTTAAACTTTGATGGGTAAAATTTTATAGTATCATTTAAAACATTATCTAAGGCTGGTTTACTTAATTTTTCCATAGAACAAAACCACTGAAGAGACAATCTAGGTTCTATTATAGCATCCGTTCTTTCCGAAAAACCAATTTTATTAATATGATCTTCTATTTTAATTAAATAACCGGAATCTTCTAATTCTTTCGAAATAGATTTTCTTACATCAAACCTATCTTCGCCCACATATAATTGGGCATTTTCATTCAATTTTGCTGAAGAATCTAAAATATTAATTACTTCTAGTTGATGTTTTTTTCCTAGGTCGTAATCATTAGAATCATGGGCTGGAGTAATTTTTAAACATCCTGTACCAAACTCCATATCCACATAATCATCAAAAATAATAGGAATAATTCTATTAATTAATGGAACGATGACCTTCTGTCCCTTTAAGTGAGTATATCTCTCATCATTAGGGTTGATGCAAATAGCCGTATCACCCAAAATAGTTTCTGGTCTTGTAGTAGCGACTTGAACCCATTCATCTTCAGAATCTTCAACTTTATATCTTATATAATACAATTTCGAGTTGACTTCTTTAAAGAAAACTTCTTCATCACTTAATGCAGTTTTAGCTAAAGGATCCCAATTTATCATCCTTTCTCCTCGATATATTAGTCCTTTTTCATGAAGGTCACAGAATACTTTAATTACGCTGCTATAATATTTTTCATTCATTGTAAAATTAGTCCTGTCCCAATCACAAGACGCCCCAAGTTTTTTTAACTGATTTAGGATTACTCCACCATGTATATTAGTCCATTCCCAAGCATGGTTTAAAAATTCTTTTCTGCTAAGATCCCCCTTCTTAATTCCATCTTTTCTCAGTTTTTGAACCACTTTTGCTTCAGTAGCTATTGAAGCATGATCGGTTCCAGGAACCCAACATGCATTTTTACCAAACATTCTAGCTCTTCTAACTAGCACGTCTTGAATAGTATTATTGAGCATATGTCCCATATGTAAAACACCTGTAACATTAGGTGGAGGAATTACAACAGTGTAGGAATCTCTTTCGTCCGGTAATGATTTAAATAATTCTTCATCAAGCCATTTTTGATACCATTTCTCTTCTGAAATTGAAGGATCATATGTTTTTGAAATTTCCATTTAATATTGTAAGTATCACAAAAGTAATTTTACATTTTTAAACTTATAGATATTATTGTTAATTTTTAAGATTTAATCCAATTTTTTAAAATTTGCTGTCCATTTTCAGTTAGAATACTCTCAGGGTGAAATTGAATGCCATAAATATTTAAATCTTTATGTTTAAATGCCATAACATTATTTTCATAATCAACTGCAGAAACCACAAAAAAATTAGGAAGTTTTTTAATTATCCAGGAATGATAATGGCCTATTAAAAAATTTTGAGGAAGATCTTTAAATAATATTTCGTGATTTAAAACTTGCAATTTAGTTTGGATTCCATGTCTGACCTTTAGAAGATTAAATAAACTTGCACCAAAATATTCGCCTATTGCTTGAAAGCCTAAACAGACACCTAATATATTATTTGTAAGGTAATATTTATCAATAACCTTTAAAAGTTCCTCATTATCACTTGGCAGGCCAGGACCTGGTGAAAGTAAAATTTTATGATTATTTGAAATTTTATTGTGTAAAATGCGATCATTTCTAAAAACTAATAATTCTTTACAATATGGTTCTAAATAATGAACTAAATTATATGTAAAAGAGTCGTAATTATCAATTATTATTAATTTACTCAAAATTTATTTTTTAATCAACTTTTAAAAATTTTACCACTTTAAAACAATAATAATAACTTAGTTTAATGAATTTCATATTCTACTACTTTTTTATTTTACCTATCTCCTATTTACCGAAATATTTTCTGTATTTTTTTTCTAATTTATTATATGTCTTTTTAGCAAGAGTTTTAAAGTATAGAAAAAAAATAATACATAAAAATCTAAAAAATTCATTTCCTGAAAAAACTGAAAATGAAATTTTTGAAATAAGAAATAACTTTTACAAACATTTTTGTGATTTAATTGTAGAAAGTTTCAGAGGCTTTTCCATTTCAATAAAGTCAATTGAGCAAAAAATCACTATAAAAAATCAAGATCTATTAAACGATTTTGCAGAAAAAGGTCAAAATATAATTCTTATTGGTGGCCATTATAATAATTGGGAAATGACGGCTCAAAGGATGCCACTGGTTTTTAAGCATGATCTTTTCGCTATATATAAACCACTTAAAAATAAGTTCTTTGATAGAAAAATGAAATCTTCAAGAGAAAAGTTTGGATTAAATATGATTTCAATGAAAGAAACGAAAGCTTATTTTAATAATGAAACAGATACCCCAAGAGCAATTATTTTTGGTTCAGATCAAAGTCCTTCTAATTCCAAAAAAGCCTATTGGACAAAATTTTTAAACCAAGATAGTGCGTTTTTATATGGCGCAGAGAAATATGCAAAATCCTTTAATTGGCCTGTAATTTATGTTAGTATAAATAAAATAAAAAGAGGTGATTATTTAGTAGAATACCAACTAATTACTCAAAAACCTAAAGAGGAATCCTATGGTGAAATTATAAAAAAGTTTGCCTTTTTATTAGAATCTGATATCAAAAATCAACCAGAATATTGGCTATGGACACATAATAGATGGAAAAAGAAAAAGATATAAATAATTGATTTATAGTTATTTATCCATTTTTAAATATATACAAATGATATTAAACGAATATTAAATATTTATTACACGACTTTTATTTTTTTTTGAATTTTAATTTGCATCGTCGAATAACCGACAATTTGTTAATCTAAAAATCAATAAACATGAAAAACATCAGAAATAAAGTTCAGTTAATAGGAAACGTAGGGAATGATCCTCAATTAGAAACTACTAAAAATGGTAATAAATACTTAAAACTTTCTATTGCTACCAATAATACTTATACAAATAAAGAAGGTGAAAAAGTCAAAGATACGCAATGGCACCCAGTACTGTTTTGGGGTAAAAAAGCTGAAATTGCCAAAAAATATGTAGTAAAAGGGCAAGAAATATATGTAGAAGGTTCTTTAAATTATAGAAATTATGATGATGACGACGGAAATAAAAAGTATGTTTTTGAAATTATTAGTAACGAACTGCTTTTATTAAATAAATAAGAATCATTAAAATGTAAATAAAATAAGGAGCAAGAGCTCCTTATTTTTATACTATTTCATTAGTAAATTGTTCCCAGGAAAATAATTCTTTTTTAATAGACAAAGCATTACTCATTTTATTTTCATTATCAGTTTCTGAGAAATACTTAAGAATGTAATTACTTAGTTGATTGGAATCTGGGGAACAAATATAGCCGTCTTTTCCATGAGTTATAATTTCAGATAAACCACCTACATTAGTAGTTATCATTGGCTTATTATAGTGCATTGCTAATTGTGTTACTCCACTTTGTGTTGCAGAAGTATATGGAAGTATTACTAAATTACTTGCTGAAAAAAAACTAGGCACGTCGCTATCTTCAATAAATTTATTGTAAATAATTATATTATTTAATTTTAATTGATTTATCAATTTTTGATAATCTTTTTCAGATTCATAAAACTCACCCGCTATAATAAGTTTAATTTTCATTTTTATAATTTGCTTTTCAGCCATTGCCTTAATCGCTAGATCTAATCCTTTATACTTTCTTATTAAACCAAAAAATAAGATATACTTGCCTTCTTTTAAATTCAGTTTATTTAGCGCTGAATTTTTATCAATTAGCGGTTTATAAGTGTCATATATTGGATGAAACAATGCTTTAACAGTAATAGTAGCGTTAATTGATAAAATATCTTGTTTTACTTTTTTACTTAAGGTAATATGATTATTACAGCTCTTTAGAAAAAAATTAACTAGCTGTTTATCACCCCATCTTTTCTCATGAGCAACGGCATTATCGACAATACCTGAAACATTTATTTTCTTCTTTTTTAAAAAAGAACCTATAAACCCTAAACATGGTCCAAAAAAAGGCATCCAAAACCTTATGAATACTTTATCAGGTTTTGAAAGGGCTATATGTTTAGCTGCTTTCCTCCAACTTAATGGATTAATAGAATTTATTATTGGCGATATTTTAAAGGGAAGGTCAGTTTCATTTGTGGTTTTATTTTGAGATTTACCTGGAAAAAAAATGGATGGATATTGTAATGAAAAAGAAATGATTTCAACATCTTTATTTTTTAGAACTAAAGCTTTTGCTAGTGCCTCATTAAAATCAGAAATACCGCCCCTAAGTGGTGATGCAGGTCCAACAATAATGATCTTATTCATTAAAGTTAATTTTTTCTTTGATTTGATAGTAATTTCTATTTGGAGAATTTCTTGAAAGCATTTCACCTAAAAACCCTGCTAAAAAAAATTGAACACCAATAATAATAGATGTTAACGCTACATAAAACTCTGTTCTATTAGCAATTAACTTACCAGTTTTATTAAAAAATATTTTATCCACTCCGATATAAAAAAGAAATACAAAACCGATAATGAATACCACTGTTCCAAGTGTTCCAAAAAGATGCATGGGTCTTTTGCCATATTTTCCAATAAATGTAATACTGAATAAATCCAAAAAACCAAATATAAATCTTTCTAATCCAAACTTAGTAACCCCAAATTTTCTGGCTTGATGATGTACTACTTTTTCTGTTATATTTTGAAAACCCGCCCATTTAGCTATTAAAGGAATATATCTGTGCATTTCACCATAAACTTCAATATTTTTTACTACTTGATTTTTGTAAGCCTTCAGACCACAATTCATGTCGTGTAATTTAATTCCTGAAACCCAACGAGTAACAGCATTATAAAGTTTCGTTGGAATTGTTTTAGAAATAGGGTCTTTTCTATTTTTTTTCCAACCTGATACAATATCATACCCATCTACTTTAATCATTTTATATAATTCAGGTATTTCTTCAGGAGAGTCCTGTAAGTCAGCATCCATTGTAATCACCACCTCACCTAATGATTTACTAAATCCAACATTTAGTGCGGCAGATTTTCCATAATTTCTTCGAAACGATATACCTTTTATATTGTCATTATTAAGATAAAGAGATTGTATTTTTTCCCAAGAATGGTCTGTACTTCCATCGTCAACAAATAGAATTTCATAACTCAATTTAGTATTGTCTAAAACTTTAGTAATCCATGCACTAAGTTCTGAAAGAGATTCAGATTCATTGTAAAGTGGAATTATAATAGATAAATCTATTTTCATAAAACAAATATATTGAAGTTTCTCAATAGGTTTTGTTAATTCTTTTTAATTAAAATTATTATTTACTAATATTAATAGAATTATATTCGACAACAAATAAATTAAGTTATCGCATTCTTTCACCTATGAAAGCATTATTATTTAAAGAGATAAGATCTTATTTAAGCTCTGTTATAGGTTACACTGCCATGGGGGTATTTTTGTTAAGTTCAGGCTTTTTTGTTTGGGTTTATCCAGGCAGTAATAATATTATTGACATGGGCGAATCCAACTTGCAACCTTTTTTTTCTCAAGCACCTGGAATATTAATGTTTTTATTCCCCGCTTTTACTATGAGATGTTTTGCAGAAGAAAAAAAGTCAGGAACTCTTGAAATTCTAATTACTCAACCTATATCAATATTTCAGATTATACTCTCTAAATTTTTTGCAGCCAGCTTTTTAGCAATTATAACTATTTTACCAACTTTAATATATTATATAAGTGTCTCTCAAATGGGTGAGATTACAGGAAATATAGATCACCCCACTACAATTGGAGGTTATCTTGGATTAATTTTATTAAGTATTTCTTACGTTGCCATTGGTGTTTTAGCCTCTAGTCTTTCTAAAAATCAAGTAATTGCTTTTTTACTTGCCTTATTTTTTAATTTTTTTATTTACTTAGGGATTTCTTATTTGGCTGTTTTTCTTGGAAATCCTTTAGATTATTACATTATAAAACTTAGTATGTTAGATCATTTTAATTCACTTCACAGAGGGATTATAGATTCTAGAGATATTATTTATTTTATTTCTGTAATCTTCTTAGCGCTATATTTAACTAAATCTGTTTTAAAGCCAAGTTAATGAGCTTATTTTTTAATAAATATAGGTCCTTAATAAAACTTGGAATAGTAATTTTTCTAATAATAATTGTAAACATATTTTCTAGTAATTTTTTCTTTAGGATAGATTTATCTAAGGATCAAATTCACTCATTGTCTGAAAAAACCAAACAAACGCTTGAAAATCTCGATGAGATTATAACAGCAGATGTATTTTTAGTTGGTGATTATCCTGCAGAAATTGAAAAACTTAAAAAATCACTTTATGAAAAATTAAATGAATTTAAAGCTTATGGAGGTGAAAATTTTCAAATAAATTACATTGATTTAGATGAAGATCCTGAATTAGCAAAAGAATTCAAAAATCAGGTTTTTAAAGACGGGGTGGACTTTACTGATATTTTAATATCAAGAGATAGTAAACAGGAAGTTGTGAGAATATGGTCTGGAATTATCATTAGAATGGGAGATCAATTTACACCTGTTCAACTACTTCAAAAAGGTAAATTTCCAATTTCGCAAAATATAATTAATCAATTCAATGATCAATTAGAATATAATATAATTCTTGGCCTTAATAGTTTAATTAAACCTTCTATTAAAAAAATTAAGTTTTTAAGAGGCCATCAAGAATTAGATAATGCAGACGCTTGGATAATAAGAGATCAATTAATAAAACATTATGATGTAGATACTATCAGAATTAAACAATTGAAAACCCAATATTATAATCAAACAATTGATTTTGCCAATTTAAAATATGATTCATTAGTTATCAATAAAATAGATTCTTTTAAAATTTCAAAAAGAAACATTCCTGTTTTTGATAATAACGGACTTCCTAACAAAAATACCAGAAGATATATCACTCAAAATCTTCAAAATCAACTTATTTCAAGTTACATGAATGATCCCTTAAAAATAAGTGAAGACCTTGATGTTTTAGATGAAACTGATTTATTGATTATTGCTAAACCTAGAACTTCATTTTCAGAAAAAGAACTTTTTATAATTGATCAATTTATTATGAATGGTGGTAAAACTATGTGGTTGATTGATATGCTTGATGTAAATGAATCAATCCTTAAAGATACTAATATCACATATGCTAAACCTGTTAACCACGATTTACAACAATTTTTATTTAAATATGGAGCTAGATTTAATGTTAATATGGTTAATGATGCAAGAAGTAGCCCATTGATTAGAGAAGATGGACTTGGAAGAATACCTAATTGGTATTTTTATCCTCTTTTATATTTAGATCAACCTTCAAAATATTTAAAAAATGTAGGTCCTATTAAAACAAGATATACTTGTTCTATAGACACTGTAGGAGAAAATCAAATCAAAAAAACACCCTTATTACGATCTTCTAAAGAATATAAAATACTTCGTCAAACATCGGTAAACTATCAAAATTTATATAATTATAACCCTAGAAATTTTGAAAATGATCCAATTCCTCCTACCTGCGGATGGCTTTTTGAAGGAGAATTTACTTCCAATTATAATAATAGATTAATTAGTAAAGATTTTCAAAAGTTTATTGATAATCCTATTGTAAATTTCAAAGATAAAAGTATTTCAACTAAAATGGTTTTTATTGGTGATGGAGATCTAATAAGGAATGATTTTCTTAAAATTAATGACCAAATAAAACCTGTATTATTATCTTTTGAAAGTGCAGATTATGGTACTCCAGATTTTTTTCCTAGATATGGAAACAGTATGTTTTTTCAAAATTTAGTAGATGAACTATTGAATAAAAGTGAATTAATTCCTTTAAGATCTAAAATGAATATGCCAAGATTATTAAAAAAGGAAATTTATAACGAAAAACAATTTTGGCAAATGATTAATATTATTCTTCCTTTATTATTAATTATAATTTTTGGTTTCTTCAACCAATTTTATAGAAAAAACAAGTATGTACAATAAAAGTTTCTTTAACCATCTGTTTTTTATAATTTGTTTAAGTTCTCTTTTTATTAAATGTGACTTTTCAAACCAAAGTTCTGATTTTAAAAACTTTGCAATTAAAGATACTTCTAACATATCTAAATTTAGAATCTCAGATACAGAAGGAAATGAAATATTAATTTCAAGAGATAATAGCTCTAGAAATTGGATGATATATGGCACGAGTTTCAATGCTAATCAACCAAGCGTAGACTTATTAATGGAAACATTTTACAGGATAAGAGTCAAACAAGAAGTTCCTAATTCAGCATTAAATACGGTAATTAATAGACTTTCCGTTAGACATAAAAAAGTAGAAATTTTTACAACCGAAGAATTGCCTTTTAAAACTTGGTACATTGGATCTCCTACACAAGATCACACAGGAACCTATATGCTTTTACAAATAGGTAAAGAAAAGGGAAACAAACCCTATGTAACTTATAAGCCTGGGATGTATGGAACATTAGAAGTTAGATTTTTTACAGATTGGAAAGCTTGGAGATCTCCAAGAATATTTGACTATAAAAATCCTAAAAATATTCATAAAATTTCAACCACTTTTTTTGAAATCAAAAATGAAAGCTACTCGATTAATTACCAAAACAACAAAGTAGAATTATATAATTTTCAAAATCAAAAATTGTCAAATTTTGACACTTCCCAAGTGAAACATTACTTAACGCATTTTAATACTATTTCTTACAATAAAATTATATTTGAAAATCAAAAAATAATTGATTCGATTTTCAACTCCTCCCCTTATATTTCCTTTGAACTAATTGACAATAAAAACCTAAATACAAAAGTTGATTTCTGGAGAATTAAAGATGAAAATACATC
>CENJ01026966.1_pt1 | contig 15387 bp, 12 predicted proteins | sample 356161 | NCBI WGS metagenome assembly CENJ01 (sample SAMEA2619531, study PRJEB7988) | marine metagenome | biome: marine biome (ENVO:00000447); feature: surface water layer (ENVO:00002042); material: "saline water (ENVO:00002010), including plankton (ENVO:xxxxxxxx)" | depth 5 m
TCGTCTGCGCGAGGCGCAGCGTCATCCCGCCGGCATCGCTCTGGCGCGACACGGTAAGGGTCGGCGTGCCAGCCTGGCTGTACCAGCCAGCGAAGACAGACATGTCGCGATCATTGGCATCGGCAAGCGCGGCGACAAAATCATCACAGGTCACGGCGGCGCCGTCATGGCGTTCGAAATACAGATCCATGCCGCGGCGGAATCCCTCACGTCCGAGATAGCCCGCCATCATGCGGATCACCTCGGCCCCCTTTTCATAGACGGTGGGTGTGTAGAAATTATTGATCTCGCGATAGGATTCCGGACGGATGGGGTGCGCTGTCGGGCTGGCATCCTCGGGGAACTGCGCAGCCCGCAGCAGGCTGACATCGCCAGCGCGCTGCACACCTTCATCATGCATATCGGCCGAGAAACACTGGTCGCGATAGACTGTCAGCCCTTCCTTCAGGGTCAGCTGGAACCAGTCGCGGCAGGTCACGCGGTTGCCTGTCCAATTGTGGAAATATTCATGCGCGACAATGGATTCCACCCTGTCGAGATCCTCATCAGTCGCGGTCGACGGATCGGCAAGCACGAACTTGCTGTTGAAGATGTTGAGTCCCTTGTTCTCCATCGCCCCCATGTTGAAATGGCTGACAGCGACGATCTGGAACAGATCGAGGTCATATTCCAACCCATAGGTGTCCTCATCCCACTTCATCGACCGTTTCAGCGATTCCATGGCATGGCCGGTCAGATGCGTGTTGCCCTTCTCGACATAGATGTGAAGGTCGACATCACGGCCCGAGGCGGTGGTGAAACTGTCGGCGGCAAGGTCAAGGTCGCCGACGACACAGGCAAACAGATAGCTTGGTTTCGGATGCGGGTCGTGCCACAGCGCATAATGCCGATCATCGCCAACCTCGCCGGTCTCGACGAGGTTGCCATTCGACAGAAGCTGCGGAAATTGCCGCCCCGCCTCGATGCGCACGGTAAAGACTGTCATCACATCCGGGCGGTCAGGGAAAAAGCCGATGCGGCGGAATCCCTCCGGTTCACACTGGGTGCAATACATGCCGCCCGACAGATAGAGCCCCTCAAGCGCGGTGTTGCTTTCAGGATGACATTCGGCGCGGGTGCGGACGACACATTTCGCCGGCAGGCCTTCAAGGCTCAGCCCGGCCTCGGTTATTGGCCAGTCCGCCTCGTCAAGGATGCGGCCATCAATGCTGAGTTCATGCAGCGTCAGGTCACGCCCGTTCAGCAGAAAGGCATCATCGCCGACACGTTCAAGCTCCAGCGTCGTCGTCACAAGGGTGCGGTCTTCAAAGATTGAGATGTCGAGACCGGCCGAGATTACCTTACAGGCGGCCGGCCGGTAGTCAGCACGATATTTCAGCATTGGGGGACACTCCGGCCCGGCGCACGAAATCCTGCGTGACCGGGCGGTCTGGATTAACGACTGTCGCGCGAGGTGGTGTAGGCTTCCTCGCAATGTTCCAGGCAATAGGGCTTTCCGGGAACAACCCGGGCGCCGCAGAAAGTGAAGCCGCTGAGCTTTGGATCGCCCGTCGGCCAGCAGCATTTGCTGCGCGACCATTGCAGTTTCCGCAATTCAAGCCGCAAGGGCAGATTGACAGGCTCAGCCGGGGGTTTCGGCTTTGCCGGCTTTTTCACTTCGGCGGATGTCTTTGAAATCGGTGATGGCCGTTTCGGCAGCCCCATCCGGTGCGCCTTGCCGGCAATGGCGTTGCGCGATACGCCAAGCGCATCACCAATCTGCGAAATCGAAAGCCCGTCATCCCACAGCTTGCGAAGCTGTGCCAGCCTTTCGTCGGTCCACGTATTGTCAGTCATGCTACCCTCAATCGCTACCACGCCAAAGGCGCCGCCGCGGCCCTGAAAAAACGCCGCCCCATTACCACCTCGGCAATGCCTCAACATATAGTGTCAGGGGCGCATAAACTCAATCAACAATTGGCCGCGCCGCCCCTGTCGCACCACCTCAGAGCGCGCCGATGAAACTGCCGATCAGCTCGACCTGATAATCAAGCATATGGCGGCCATAATGAGTTTGCAGCCCGCGCGCCTCGGCCTCGGCAAGCCAGGCGGTGCGTTCAGGCACCATGATGATCTCGGCGATCAGCGTATCCGTCCCGACAGCGTCAAGCGCCAGCGGCAGATCCTCACCATCATGCAGCCCGAGGCTGGTGGTATTGACGATCATGTCAACATCACCTCCATCATGGTCCGGCGTGCTGACGGCCTGCCGGTGACCACTGAGCCTCTCCAGCTCCTTGGTAATGGCAATGGCCTTGTCCGGTGTTCTGTTGCGGATCATGAGGCTGTCAACACCGGCATCGCACAGGGCCAGCCCAATGGCGCGGGCGGCCCCACCTGCCCCGACCATCAGCACCGTCTTGCCGGCCGGGTCATGGCCATTCTGAATTAACCCCTCAACAAAACCCGCCCCGTCGAAATTGTCGCCATGGATCGTGCCGTCAGGATCAAAGCGCACGGCGTTCACGGCGCCGGTCAGCTGTGCCGTCGGACCAAGCGTGTCGCACAGTTTCGCCATTTCCATCTTGTGCGGGATGGTCACCGCCATGCCGCCAAAATTACGGATGCCGCGCAACCCGTCTATCACCGCTTCAAATGCCTGCGGCGGCGCTGTGATCGGCACCATCACATGGTCAAGCCCGCGCTCGGCAAATAGCGGGTTGAAGACCATCGGCGCCCGAACATGGTCGGCCGGATTGGCGATAGTGGCAAAGAAACGGGTCGTACCTGTCACCCACGGCATCTGGCCGGTCATTCCACTCTCCCTGCTCTTGCGGCTGAAAATGTGGCAGGTGCTGCCACAAGAAATCCCAAAATCATCATCACTGCGCCCGCTTTGTGCCGTTTTCGGCGTCGAGAACGGGTCGTGGCGCCGGTGCGCTGGGCACGACCACCCACCGCAGTTCAGTGTACCGGTGTCACACCACGCGTTGCAACCTCCACCAACAGGAAAACCAAGATGAAATCTCTCAGCAAAACAATGGTGATTGCCGGCGGCCTGGCGCTGTCCGGCATGATTGTCGCCAGCCTCGCCGTAGCCGGAAGTGTCGGCCACCATCACAAGCGCGGGCATATGTTCAATGCAACCTCACTCGACGCGGATGGCGACGGCGCCCTGACCCGGGATGAACTCATGGCGCATAACCGGATCCGCTTTGACAAGCTGGACAGTGATGCCGATGGCGCCATTTCACCTGACGAATACGGCGCCAGACTTGTCAGCATGTTCACCCGCATGGACGCCAATCAGGACGGTATTCTGTCCGGTGACGAACTTCCCCAGCGGATGGGCCGGCACGGTCATCATGGCGGCTATCGTCATGGGCATGGACATGGACATGGAAATGGCAATGACGCAAAGGGCATGCAGCAACCGGACAGCGCCAGCTAAATTCTGACACCTGTTCAAGCCAGGGGCGCGCGCAGGCCTAGTACTGCGCGTCCCTGAAGCTGAGCGATACGGAATTGATGCAGTAGCGAAGGCCGGTTGGCGCCGGCCCGTCCGGGAATACATGGCCTAGATGCGCATCGCAGCGTGTGCAATGCACCTCGGTCCGCCGCATCATGAAACTGTTATCCACGCTCTCGCCAACCGTCTCGCCATCAAGCTTGTCATAGAAGCTTGGCCAGCCGCTTCCCGAATTGAACTTCGTCTCGGATGAGAACAGCGGCGCATCACAGCAGATGCAGTGATAGGTGCCATCACCATACTGCTTGTCGAGCGCGCCGGTGAAGGCCCGCTCCGTGCCATGTTCACGGGTGACGTGATATTGCTCAGCGGTCAGCTGATCGCGCCATTCGGCCTCGCTCTTGACGATCTTGTCACTCATTCCGCGGCCTCCGATGTCGGCGCACCATGCAACACCTCCCAGATCGCCGCAGGCGTCGCCGGCATGTCGATATGGGTCACGCCAAGCGCATCCGTGAGCGCCGATATCACTGCCTGTGGTGCCCCGATGGCACCCGCCTCGCCAGATCCCTTGACCCCCAGAACGTTGTTCTTGCAAGGGATATTGCGGAAGCTGATATCAAACCGTGGCAGGTCATCGGCACGCGGCAGCGCATAATCCATCAGCGAGCCGGCGACAAGCTGGCCCTGATCATCAAAGGCGGCATGTTCATGCAATGCCTGGCCGATGCCCTGTGCGATCCCGCCATGAACCTGGCCTTCGAGCATCAGCGGATTGATCACCGTGCCGAAATCATCAACGACGGTGTAGCGCAGGATATCGACCTTGCAGGTGCCTGGATCAACCTCAAGCTCGACCACATGGCAGCCATAGGGATAGGTCGCGCCATCTGTCTCATATTGATGCTTGATATCGAACGGGTGTGGCCCGTCATCAGGCACCAGCCGCAACACCAGATCCTCAATTGTGATCGAATGGTTGGTGTTCGGGGCCGAAAACACGCCTTCGGCAAAAATCAGTTCCTCGGGCGCGCATTCCAGCGCCTCGGCGGCATGCGGGCGCGCCGCGTCCAGCGTGTGCGCCGCCACTTCGGCCACCGCCGATCCCAGAATGGCTGTCATCCGCGCACCGCCAGTCGTTCCCCGCGGTGTGATCGCCGAATCTCCCTGCATCACCTCGATCTTGTCAGCGTCAAAGCCAAGCCTGTCGGACAGGATCTGGGTCAGTGTCGTGCGATGCCCCTGGCCATTTTCCTGCTGCGCGGCAATGACCAGAACGGTGCCATCCTCGCGGAACCGGACATCGACGCCGCCATCCGTGCCGCCGCCACATTGTTCCAGATACATGCCAAGCCCGAGGCCGCGGTGTTTCCCGCGCGCCTGCGACTCGGCACGCCGTGCCGCAAAGCCGGCATGGTCGGCGCGGCGAAGCGCCTCTTCCATCAGTTCCGGCATCTCGCCACCATCGATGGTGCCACCAAGAACCATCTCAAACGGCATCTCATCGGCCCGGATCAGGTTACGGCGCCGGATTTCCACCCGGTCGATGCCAAGATGCCCGGCGATATGATCCATCAGACGTTCCATGACGTAATTGGCCTCGGGCCGTCCGGCGCCGCGATAGGCGTCAACGGCGGGAGTGTTGGTCATCACGCCAAGCACGCGCAGGCTGGCCATCCGGATGGCGTAGGTCGTTGTCAGCGCCCGACAGCCGGATTTCGTCGGGATATAGGTGCTGAAGTTCGACAGCCATGATCCCATATTGGCGTGAACCGTGACCGCCAGCGCGTGGATCCTGCCATCAGGGTCGATGACGGCACGCGCCCTGGTGCGGTTGTCACGACCATGCAGGTCGGACAGGAAGGAATCGGACCGTGCCTGTTGCCAGCGCAGCCTGCGGCCAAGCCGCCGCGCCGCCCAGGCGATGATCAGCTGTTCCGGGTGAAGAAATATCTTGAATCCGAAACTGCCGCCGACATCCCCGGTGCGGACCCGCACCTGGCTTGTTTCCATGTCAAGCGCCTCGGCGAGTTGTTCGGCGATGCCGACCGGCCCCTGGGTGCCACACCAGACATCAAGCGTCCCCGCCTCCGGTCCCGGTGCCGCGATCATCGGCCGGGTTTCCATCGAATTGATGATCACCCGGTTGTTGATCACGTCGATCTCAAAAATTTCGCGCCCTTCTGCCTCGGCTGACGCCAGCATGGCGTCGGTGCCGTCATGGTCGCCCGCCACCCAGTTGAAGGCGATATTGTTCGGATATTCGGCGTAGAGCTGCGGCGCGCTGTCTTCCATCGCCGCATAGACATCGGTCACCGCGGAGAGACTTTCATAACGGGCGTCAATCAGCTCCAGCGCGTCATGCGCCGTCGTCGCATCTTCGGCAACAACAACCGCGACGATGTCGCCGGCCGCACGGTTCACATCACGCACCATCGGCGGGTGCGAGACCATCGCCATCTTGTTACCATCCTCGTTGGTCAGCTGGACCTGGCAATGGATTTCACCAATGGAATCGGCATCAAGGTCGGCCTGCGTTGCAACAAGATGCACGCCATCAAGCGCCGCCGCCTCGCTGGTATCAACCGACAGCAGCTTTGCATGCGCCAGCGGTGCGCGCAGAAACGCCACCGCAAGGCCGGTCCCGGGGTCGATATCATCGGTATAGCGCCCTTCCCCGGTAATGAGCCGCGAATCCTCTATACGGGGAATGGCCTGGCCAACGCCGAATTTCATCTTCAGTCTCCTGTTCGGTTGTCCGCCGGCTCAAAAAGCCGCCGCACCGCATGGTGTATGCGTGTTGCTGTCGTGATCCAGCAAAGAGCCCCAAAGCCCCACGCCAAGGGGCCAAAGAAAGACGGTAACATGATCACCGACATCAGGAAAATGATGGTCTCCAGCCCCTCGGTCAAGCCGCCCAGGTAGAAGAAGCTTTTTTTCCCCCGGATATCGGTCGAAATGTCGCGCTTTTGCGCAATGATCGCAAAGGCGAGAAAGCTTGTCCCGGTGCCAACAAAACTGAAGATCAGAAAGGCAGCCGCGATGGCGTTGGCCGGATCGGCAATGGCGAAGGCAAAGACAATGCCGCTATAGATGATGAAATCGAGCGTGATATCCAGAAAGCCGCCAAGGTCGGTTGGTCCCCGGGCGCGCGCCACCGCACCGTCAAGCCCGTCACACAGCCTGTTGGCGGCGAGCAGGCCCGCCGCAATCATGGTGGCACCGGCTGCCACCGCCACGCCAGCGCCAATCCCGAAGGCAAAGCCGATAACACTGACCTGATTGGCGGTAACACCGCACCGCGCCAGCATCCGGCCAAGAGGATTGAGGATCCGGTCGACAAGCGGTCTCAGGGCGGCGTCGAACATCAGCCCGGGCAATCAGCGTCTGGCGAGGATCGTCTCGCCGGCAACGACCGTCCTGCCAACCCCGATCTCGAGTCTGTAGCCGGCCGGGATCACAATATCGGTCAGCCCGCCAATCCGCGCCATACCAAGCGGCGCCCCGGCGGCCAGAAACTTGCCCGGACCAAAGCGGCAGACAAGCTGGCGCGCTGTTGCCGTACCGATCTGCGCCAGCAGAAAGCGCGCGCCGTCCGCCGTCTCAAAGCTGATTTCGCGGCGTTCATTGTCACGCCGCATCAGGCCAAGCTCCTCACCGCCACGGAACAGGCCGGGGATCAGGAAATTGTCGATGATGCGCCCGGCAACCGGGCTGCGCTGCAGTTGGGCATCGGCAAGGCCGGTCCTGATCGTCACCCGGCTTGCGCCCACCATATCGTCACGGGACGCGTCTTGATGGGACACGCCTTGATGGGACGCAGCCCTGTCGATTTCGTCCACAACTTCGATCACCACACCATCGGCCGGCGCCAGCACAAGCCCCGGATCATCCGGCGACAGCCGCGTCGGGGCCCGCAATGTATGGCGAAGCCACACCATCAGCCCCAGCGCGAAGGTGCCTAGCGGCAGCGAAATCAATGTCAGGATGATGGTCGCGATGCCGGCAATGGCCAGCACAGCCCAGCCGTCACTGGCGATCCATCCGCCTTCAAATTCCGTGTTGCTGTGGGGTTCTGCCATGATTTCGTGAGATGCCAGTCCGGGATTGCTCAGGGCTTTTGGGGAACAGCGAAGATCTGGTTCGGGAAAATCAGGTCCGGATCATCGATGGCCGATGCGTTGCGGCGCACGATATCCACATATCTGATCCCCTCGCCATAGGTGCTGTAGGCGATGCGCCACAATGCATCGCCGCGCTGCACAATCACCATGCGGCTGCCATCAAGCCCCTGTGACAGGTCACGCGTCGTGACCGGCAGCTCGTAGGTGGCAATCGCCACATCATCGGCATCGTGAAGGGTGAACAGCATCTTCCTGCGGGATTTCGTCATATCGACCGTGCCGGCAAGCTGCCAGCCGCCATCGGTCATTGTCGCGCCGGTGCCAAACGGTGCGCCATCGGCAACGGCATCGACGCGAACACCGCCACGCGACACACCGGCGATAACAAGCTCGCCGCCAGCCTTCCAGGACAGCGATCGCGGCGCAATGGCCGGCATCAGGGGGTCATTCTGACCCGGCGTCTCTGACCCGGTTTTTGCCGTTCCTGCATCGGCTTTCGCCAGATCGACCGGCGTGGCGGGTGAGTCATCTGGTGATTGTAGCAATTCCGGAATGTCCGTTTCGGACTGTGGCAGCAGGGCCACCAGCGGGCGTTCCTCACTTGTCTCGCCAACCTGAATGGCCATGGTGACATCGGCGACAGATGAGGTGCCATCCTCGGACACCGCGCCGACGGATACCAGATGTTCACCGGCACCAAGCGCCGCTTCGGGAATAATCACCCACTCACCATTTTCATCCGCTTTCGTGCGACCGAGAATGACATCGCCCTCGAATACAGTGACCTCGGCATGCGGGGCGGCCTTGCCGGCGAACACCGCGTTGCCATCCGGCCTGACCTGGGCAAGGTCGATGGTAATGGCCGGACTACCAGCCGCGGCCACATCGCCATTTGTGGTGCCACCGGCAGCATCAGCGGGCGGCGATGGGGCATTTGCGCTGCCAGAAACATCATCACCAGCGGTGGCAGTTTGCTGCGTGGCGGTCGCGTCTGCGGCCCCGGCCTGCGGCTGTGCCGTCGCGGCCTGCGTTGTGTCGGATTGCGGCTCAATCGTAGCCTGCTCACCATCATCAAGAAGCGTAACAGCAAGCGCAACAATGGCTATGGCCGCGCCGGCGCCGACGAAGATATAGGTCAAGACCCTCACGCAAAATACCTTTTCACTGGCGGAAAACGGTTATCAGCGTAATGCTATCAACATGTTCTTTCAATCACAGGATACGACTAAACCATGAAAAAAATCTGCGTTTTTGCCGGTGCGTCGGCTGGCCACAAGTCTTCTTATGCCGATGCAGCCCACGACCTTGGAGCAATGATCGCCAGCTATGGGCTGGGCCTTGTCTATGGTGGCGGACGTAGCGGATTGATGGGCCGGGTGGCGGATGGCGCCATTGATGGCGGTGGCACCGTCATCGGAATCATCCCCAAATTCCTCGACCGCGTGGAGATTGGCCATGCCGGCGTCACCAAGCTGCATGTCATTGACACCATGCATCAGCGCAAGGAATTGATGTATGCCGAGAGCGATGCCTTCATCGTTCTTCCCGGCGGTCTTGGCACGCTGGACGAAACGATGGAGATCACCACCTGGCGGCAGCTCGACCTGCACAAGAAACCGGTCATCATTCTGAATATCGATGGCTATTGGGACCCGCTTCTGGCGATGCTTGATTCGGTGATCGCCGAAGGGTTCATGCATAATGGCCATCTGCAGCATTTTGAGACCGTCGCCTCGGTCGAAGGGCTGAAACCCCATCTGAAGGATCTGATAGGCGCCTGAATGGCAAGGTGACAGGCCCTAAACATCGGGTCTGGCGCAGCATTGGTCTTGCGCAAAACCCGGCAGGACAGTACAAAACCAACGACGCGACCTGTGGGGCGTCGGTGCCAGTCAGTTGATGTTCCCAGCAAGGCCGTAAATGGCCGGTCCCGGGCGCGGTGTCAGCGTCCGGACCTGCCGGTTATTGATGCTGTTTGCAAGGCCATGCCAGGGCCGGCAAGCGCAATGTGAGAGGGGAAGGAAAGCCATGTCCAAGATCAAAGTAAAGACCCCCGTCGTCGAAATCGACGGCGACGAGATGACCCGTATCATCTGGCAGAAAATCAAAGACAAGCTGATCTTTCCCTATCTTGATATCGACCTGAAATATTATGACCTCGGGATCGAGAAACGGGACGAGACAAACGACCAGATCACCATCGACAGCGCCAACGCCATCAAGGAATATGGCGTCGGTGTGAAATGCGCGACCATCACCCCCGATGAGGCGCGTGTCGAGGAATTCGGCCTGAAGGATATGTACCGGTCGCCGAACGGCACGATCCGCAACATCCTGGGCGGCACCGTGTTCCGCCAGCCAATCATCTGCCAGAACGTGCCGCGCCTTGTGCCGGGCTGGACCCGGCCGATCGTCATCGGGCGCCACGCCTTTGGTGACCAGTACCGCGCCACCGATTTCGTTGTCGAGGGTGCCGGCAAGCTGACCATGACCTTTACCCCCGCCGATGGCAGCGCGCCGGTCACGCGCGAGGTCTTCGACTTCCCCGATGGCGGGGTGGCGATGTCGATGTATAATCTCGATGAATCAATTCGCGGCTTTGCGCGCGCCTGCATGAATTACGGTCTCGACCTTGGATGGCCGGTCTATCTGTCGACCAAGAACACGATTCTGAAGGCCTATGACGGGCGCTTCAAGGATCTGTTCGAAGAGGTGTTCGAGACCGAGTTCGCCGACAAGTTCCGCGCCGCCGGCATTAGCTATGAACATCGCCTGATCGACGATATGGTGGCCTGCGCCATGAAATGGGATGGTGGCTTTGTCTGGGCCTGCAAGAACTATGATGGCGATGTCCAGTCCGATACCGTGGCCCAGGGTTTTGGCTCGCTCGGCCTGATGACGTCTGTGCTGATGACGCCCGATGGCAAGACTGTCGAGGCCGAGGCAGCGCACGGCACAGTGACACGCCATTATCGCCAGCATCAGCAGGGCAAGCCAACCTCGACCAACCCGATTGCCTCGATCTTTGCCTGGACCCGCGGCCTCAGCTACCGCGCCAAGTTTGACAACACTCCGGATGTGGCGAATTTCGCCGACACGGTGGAAAAGGTCTGCATCCAGACGGTCGAGCGTGGCCAGATGACCAAGGATCTGGCGCTGTTGATCTCGAACGAGCAGCCCTTCCTGACGACCGATGATTTCCTGGACGCGCTGGACAACAATTTGAAGGCGGCAATGAACGTCTGATCAGGCCACCTTCCAGGGTCCGCACAGGGCTGCCGAATTCATAAGGCACATCGCCGCTGGCGATGTGCCTTTTTTCATTCAGGAATTCGCCCCGGGATTTATCCAGGATTTCTGACTCAGAGCGCGGCTGACACGGCCTCAATCGCCGCGGCCGCGGCATCGGCGTTCGGGCCACCGGCCTGTGCCATGTCAGGACGGCCACCGCCGCCGCCGCCGCCAAGCGCGCCAGACCCGACCTTCACCAGATCGACGGCGTTGCGGCTCTCGGTCAGATCATCTGTCACCGCGACAACGATCGAGGCCTTGCCGGAATCGGTCGCAACAAGGCAGATCACGGCATTTGACAGGTTTGCCTTGATTTCATCCGCCATCGATTTCAGCTCACGCGCCGGCGTGTCCTCGAGAAGACGGCCGACGAAATTGACGCCATTGACCATCGTCGGCGCCTCGCCGGCACCGCCCCCTGCCGCCAGCTTGCGGCGCAGACTGGTGATATCGCGTTCCGCCTTGCGGTTGTCCTCGACAAGGCGCGCCACACGATCGGCAAGCTGCTCAGGCGCCACCTTCAGCATCTCTGCCGCCTGAAGCAGGGCCTTCTCGCGGCTGTCCAGCCATTCCAGCGCGCCTGACTCGGTCACCGCCTCGATCCGGCGCACACCACCGGCGACGGCGGATTCGGACACGATGCGAAGCAGGCTGATATCACCGGTGCGCCCGACATGCGTGCCGCCACACAGCTCGACCGACCAGGCACCGCGCCCCTCAATATCGGTCGCGCCGCCCATCTGCACGACGCGCACCTCATCGCCATATTTCTCGCCGAACAGCGCCAGCGCGCCAAGTTCGATCGCGGCGTCCGGGGTCATGATGCGGGTCGACACCTCGCTGTTCATGCGGATGCGCTCATTGACAATGGCCTGAACACGCGCCAGCTCATCACCCGACACCGCGCGCGGATGCGAGAAATCGAACCGCAGCCTGTCCGGCGCGACAAGCGAGCCTTTCTGCGCCACATGATCGCCAAGGACATGGCGGAGCGCCTCGTGAAGAAGGTGCGTCGCCGAATGGTTGGCGCGAAGCTGGCGGCGGCGGTCGCCATCGATCTCCATGCGGAGCGCCTCGCCGACGGCAAGCGTTCCCTCGGTCACCTCGACCTTGTGAACAAACATGCCGGCAGGCGTCTTGACGGTGTCGGTAACACGCGCCGTCCCGCCTTCCCAGGACAAGGCGCCCCGGTCGCCCTGCTGGCCACCCGATTCGGCATAGAATGGTGTCTGGTTGGTGATCACCGACACAGTGCCGGTCGCAGTCTCCACCTCGGCGCCATCGACAACAAGGGCGGTAACCTGCCCCTCGGCGCTGTCCGATGTGTAGCCGAGGAATTCGCTTGCCCCCAGCCGCTCACCAAGATCGAGCCAGATGGTTTCGGTGGCGGCATCACCGGAGCCGCTCCAGGCCCGCCGCGCCGCCGCTTTCTGCTGCGCCATGGCGGAGTCAAACCCGTCAGTATCGACGCTCCAGCCATAGCCGCGCATGAAATCCTGCGTCAGGTCGAGGGGGAAGCCGAACGTGTCATAGAGCTTGAAGGCTGTCTGCCCGGCGAGAACGCCGCCTTCCTGCTTGCCTTCGATTTCCTCATTCAGAAGCCGCAGCCCGCGCCCGAGGGTTTCCTTGAAGCGCGCCTCCTCAAGCTTCAGCGTCTCGCCGATCAGCGACTGCGCCCGGCCAAGCTCGGGATATTGCGCGCCCATCTCGGTGACCAGCGCCGGCACTAGCCGGTACATAACCGGCTCCTCGCAGCCAAGCTGATGCAGATGGCGCATGGCGCGGCGCATGATCCGGCGCAGCACATAGCCGCGGCCCTCATTCGATGGCAGCACGCCGTCGGCAATCAGAAAGGAGCTTGCCCGCAGATGGTCGGCGACAACGCGGTGTGAGACATTCTTCTCGCCATCCGGATCGGTGTTCGAGGCGTCGGCCGATGCCTCGATCAGCGCGCGCATCATGTCGATATCGTAATTGTCATGCTTGTCCTGCAGGACGGCGGCGATGCGCTCCAGCCCCATGCCGGTATCAATCGACGGCTTGGGAAGCGAGATACGCTCACCCGGAAGCTGTTCGAACTGCATGAAGACCAGGTTCCAGATCTCGATGAACCTGTCGCCATCCTCGTCAGGCGAGCCTGGCGGGCCGCCCGGGATGTGATCGCCATGGTCATAGAAGATTTCAGAACAGGGACCGCAGGGGCCGGTATCGCCCATCGCCCAGAAATTGTCAGAGGTGGCGATGCGGATGATGCGGTCATCACCGAGACCGGCAATCTTCTTCCAGTATGCCGCCGCCTCATCATCCTCATGATAGACGGTGACAAGAAGCTTGCTGCTGTCGAGGCCGTATTCCTTCGTTATCAGATTCCAAGCAAGTTCGATGGCGTGTTCCTTGAAATAGTCACCAAAGGAGAAGTTGCCGAGCATTTCGAAAAAAGTGTGGTGGCGTGCCGTGTAACCGACATTTTCAAGATCATTATGCTTGCCGCCGGCGCGAACGCATTTCTGCGAGGTCACCGCCCGGTTATAGCCGCGCGTCTCGACTCCTGTGAACAGGTTCTTGAACTGCACCATACCGGCATTGGTGAACATCAGGGTCGGATCATTCTGCGGCACCAGCGGGCTGGAATCGACAATCTCATGGCCATTGCTGGCAAAATAGTCGAGAAAGGTCTTTCTGATATCGTTGACGCTACTCATCACTGGTTCCTGCGCTTGTCCGTGGATCATTGCTGCGGCGAAGGGCGCCAGTCCCAACGGAGCCGGCGCGGCGTTGCCTGTTTTACGCGCGCCGCCGGTTATATGTCCAGCCAAACATCTTGGCCATCGGGCGCCAGAAAAAACCCCGCCAGACAGGCGCCGGGCGGGGTTTTGAGTTGGTGAAGACAGGGTCTGCGATCAGGCCTCGCCAGGGCCGTCACCTGGTGACAGCGGCGCGTCCGGCGAGTCGGGAACCGTCGCCTCGGGCGACTCGGCGATCGTCTGGTCGAGCATCTGGTCGCCGACAAGGCCCGCATTCTGGCGAATGGCCGCCTCGATCTCATCGGCAAGGGCGGTATTCTCACGCAGGAAATTCTTGGCGTTCTCACGCCCCTGCCCGATCCGTTGGCCATTATAGGAAATCCAGGCACCCGATTTCTCGACAATGCCGGCAGCGACGCCAAGATCGAGAAGCTCTCCCATCTTGGAGATACCCTCGCCATACATGATGTCGAACTCGATTGTGCGGAACGGCGCCGCCACCTTGTTCTTGACCACCTTGACGCGGGTCTGGTTGCCAATCACCTCGTCCCGATCCTTGATCGCGCCGATGCGGCGGATATCAAGGCGGACCGAGGCGTAGAATTTCAGCGCGTTGCCGCCGGTGGTGGTTTCCGGATTGCCGAACATCACCCCGATCTTCAGCCGGATCTGGTTGATGAAGATCACCAGACAGTTGCTTCGCGCAATCGATGAGGTCAGCTTGCGGAGCGCCTGGCTCATCAGGCGGGCATGAAGGCCGACATGGGTATCGCCCATCTCGCCCTCAAGCTCGGCCCGCGGCACCAGCGCCGCCACCGAGTCGATGACCAGAACGTCGATGGCGCCGGAGCGTACCAGCGTATCGGCGATCTCAAGCGCCTGTTCGCCAGCGTCCGGCTGGGAAATCAGCAGCTCGTCGATATTCACGCCAAGCTTGCGCGCATAGACAGGGTCAAGCGCATGCTCGGCATCGACAAACGCACAATTGCCGCCTTCCTTCTGCGCTTCGGCCACCGCATGCAGCGCCAATGTCGTCTTGCCAGATGATTCAGGGCCATAGATCTCGACGATCCGGCCTTTCGGGAAGCCGCCAATGCCAAGCCCGATATCGAGCCCGAGCGATCCGGTCGAGATCGACTGAACATCAGCCGCCGCCTCGCGCTGGCCAAGCTTCATTACCGAGCCCTTGCCGAACGCCTTTTCAATCTGGCCGATGGCAGCTTCAAGCGCCTTCGCCTTGTCATCATTCTTCATTTGCAGGTCCACCACGACTCCAGCCATGTCAGTCCTCCTTCTTGCACAGCCACCGAACCCTGTCCATGCGGAAACTCTCTCAACGGAAAGTCGCCTTGCGGAAGGCTCCGGCGCAGCGGGTACCGCCTGTCGCGGCCCCAGATGATCCGAATAGATGCCGGCCTGCCATCCAAGCGTTCCTGTTGCGAACCGCCGACACCTGATGACCGAGTGGTGTATGTCACCAGGCCATCAACCTGCCAGCAGTGTGTACATGTTTTGTTCCAGTTTCAAGAACATTTTCATGGTTTGTTCTATTTTTTCGGCGAAGGCCCGGCCCTGATAGTGAAATCCAAGGCTGGTGAAATTCCGGACCTGTTAAGTTTCGGGTCGGCGGGATGCCCCGGATTGCGGTTTCAGATCTCCGCCCATTTCATCTCCCATCCCGTCGCCCATCCCATCGCCCATCCCATCGCCTGGCCCGAGCATGAAGGGCATTATCTGGCCGGCAATGACAAACGGCCCGCCAGTTGGACTGCCGGGCCGT
>CENJ01169843.1_pt1 | contig 15381 bp, 10 predicted proteins | sample 356161 | NCBI WGS metagenome assembly CENJ01 (sample SAMEA2619531, study PRJEB7988) | marine metagenome | biome: marine biome (ENVO:00000447); feature: surface water layer (ENVO:00002042); material: "saline water (ENVO:00002010), including plankton (ENVO:xxxxxxxx)" | depth 5 m
TAGCTTCTTTATCAGCAGTAGCCTCATCAGCAGCAGTAGCTTCTTCATCAGCAGGTGCTTCTTCAGCAACAGGTGCTTGCGCAGAGACTAGCTTATCTTCAATTTCCTTCTTTCTTTTTTCATTTCTTTCAGATTCTGCCTCCATTCTTTCTTTTTCCTTGTCTTTTTTGACCTTATCTAAGTTGTCTTTTTTGGTATTAATCTTATTTTCTTTTTCATTAATCCAATCTTCGAACTTTTTGTTCGCTTGTTCTTCTGTTAGAGCTCCTTTTGTAACTCCAACCAATAAGTGTTTTTTAAGCATCACTCCTTTGTAGGATAAAATTGCTCTGCATGTGTCTGTGGGTATAGCGCCTTTCATTACCCAATCTACGCATTTATCAAAATCAATATTAATAGTTGCTGGATTTGTGTTTGGATTATATGAACCGACCTTTTCAATAAATTTACCATCTCTAGGAGATCTTTGGTCAGCTATTACTAAAGAGTAGATTGGTTTTCCTTTTCTACCTTTTCTTTGAAGTCTAATTCTTGTTGCCATTTTATAATTTTTGGTTAAACCATCACGTGATTATTCCTTAATCAGGAGCGCAAAATTAATATTTTTAATTTAATTGAAAAATTATTTAATCAATTGTTTGATTCTAGTACAAAATTAAGCTCTATTTTTATAGTTTTGCAAAAAAACATTTAAATGTCAGCTAAAAAATTAGACAAAGCCGGTTTCAAAAACACCATACTCTCAGATTATAAGCTAATTTTTGAATGTAGAGAGTCCAGTCTTCTCGGAAGACGAGATGTTTTGTCAGGAAAGGGAAGTTTTGGGATTTTTGGTGACGGAAAAGAATTAGCTCAGATTGCGATGGCAAAAGTCTTCAAAAACGGTGATTTTAGAGCAGGTTACTACAGAGATCAAGTTTTTATGACTGCTATTGGTCAATATTCCCCTAAGCATATGTTTACTGCTTTGTATGGTGACCCTGAAATTGAAAGAGAACCTAGTTCTGGCTCAAGACAAATGATGAATCATTTTGGAACAAGATTCCTTAACGAGGACGGCTCTTGGAAAAACTTGATGGAGCAAAAGAACTCAACTTCTGATATGGCATGTCTAGCATCTCAATTTCCTAGACTTGTAGGTTTAGCACAAGCTTCAAAAGTATACAGAAACAACAAAGTATTAGCAAAGTCAAAGCCCAAGTTTACAGACAACGGAACTGAAATTGCTTTTGCAACAATTGGAAACTCTTCTTGTGCTGAGGGTCATTTTTTTGAAGCTGTTAACGCAATAGGTGTTCTTCAAGTTCCTGCAATTATTTCAATTTGGGATGATGGATATGGAATCTCTGTGAGTAATGAGTACCAGGTCACAAAATCGGATATTTCTGAAATAATAAAGGGATTTCAGAGAGATGATAAAGGTGAAGGCTTTGAACTCTTCAAAGTCAAAGGATGGGACTATCCGTCCCTAATAGAAGCTTACGAAAAAGCAGAAAAGTTAGCTAGAGACAAGCATATTCCTTCAATAATTCATGTAATTGAAATGACTCAACCTACTGGTCACTCAACCTCAGGAAGTCATGAAAGATATAAAAGCAAAGAGAGACTTGAGTGGGAAAAGGAATTCGATTGTATCAAAAAATATGAAGAGTGGATCATAAAAAACAACATTGCTAGTGAAGATGAGCTTGATGAGATTAGAACTGAAGCAAAAGAAACTGTAAAGCAAGCCAAAAAGGAAGCTTGGTCAGAGTATCAAAAACCAATCAAAGATGAACTAAACCAATTATTAAACATATTTAAGTCAATAAAATCAAAATTTTCTATTGATGAAATTGATGAGTGGAGTAAGGATTTAAATCAATCTGCAATGTTTGGGTTGTTTAGAAGAGATTATATGACTAAAGCAAGACTTTTACTCACTAAGTTAAATAAGGTTTCTGGCCCTGAAAAAGAATCATTAATTCAATTTATTGACAAGATAAACAAAGAGAACTCAAACAGATACAATACTTTCTTATACAATTTAACCTCATCATCTGCAAGAAATGTTAAAGAGGTCAAGCCGATATATAGCGATAATGCAGAGCTAGTTGATGGAAGGATAATTTTAAGAGATAATTTTCATCAAATGTTTGAAGATATTCCCGAAGCAATGATATTTGGAGAAGATATTGGAAAAATTGGCGGAGTAAATCAAGGCGTTGAGGGTATGCAAGAAAAATTCGGAGAAGAAAGAGTTGCAGATACTGGAATCAGAGAGACAACAATTCTCGGTCAGGGTATAGGATTGTCTCTAAGGGGTTTAAGACCAATCGCTGAAATTCAGTATTTAGATTATTTGCTTTATGCTTTTCAAACAATGGCTGATGATTTAGCATCTTTACACTACAGAACTTATGGCGGTCAAATATCACCTGTAATAATTAGAACAAGAGGTCACAGACTAGAGGGCATATGGCACTCAGGGTCTCCAATGGGTATGATTATTAATGGAACAAGAGGTGTAAATATTTGTGTTCCAAGAGATATGACTAGAGCCGCAGGTTTTTATAATACTCTTATGATATCCGATGAGCCAGCGATGGTTATTGAATGTTTAAATGGTTATAGAACGAAAGAAAAAATGCCAAGTAACATTGGTGAATTTAGAACACCACTTGGAGTAATTGAAGTTACCAAAACAGGAAATGACATTACCTTAGTATCATATGGTTCAACCTGGAGAATAGTAAATGATGCTGCAAACGAACTTGAAAAGTTAGGGATTTCGTGTGAAGTTATTGATATACAATCAATTGTTCCATTTGACTTAAATTGTGAAATAGTTGAATCTGTGAAAAAAACCAATAGATTACTTGTTGTTGATGAGGATGTTCCTGGAGGAGCTAGTGCATACATTTTACAAAAAATAATTGAAGATCAAAAAGCATATGAATATTTGGACTCAAGTCCATCAACGCTAACAGCTAAGGCTCATAGACCACCATATGGAAAAGATGGTGATTACTTTACAAAACCTTCAGTGAATGATGTAATTGAAAAGGTATACTCAATCCTTAATGAAGCAGATCCAAAAAAATTCCCTCAACTATTTTGAGAGAAATCTCAACAACCGAGTCTAGTTCTAACTACAATAATCTTGAAGAAATGTCTGTTTATGACATCCTTTCTAGTATGAACAACGAAGATTTGGGAGTAGCTAAATGTGTCCAGGAAAATTTACATTCCATTGAAAAATTAGTAAATCTTACTTTTGTTAATTTAAATAAAGGAGGTAGAGTATTTTACCTTGGTGCAGGAACATCGGGCAGATTAGGAATATTAGACGCTTCTGAATGTCCACCAACTTTTGGTGTAAGTCACAAGCTTTTTATAGGCTTGATAGCGGGAGGGGACAAAGCTATAAGAAAAGCTGTTGAATTTGCTGAGGATGATCCTAATTTGGGTTGGAAGGACTTGCTTTCTTACAATGTTAATCAAAACGATACAGTAATTGGTTTGGCTGCATCCGGAAAAACACCGTACGTCGTTGGAGCTTTAAAAGAAGCTCAGAAAAATAATATATTAACAGGTTGCATCACTTGCAATAAAAATTCTTTGCTATCTAAGTATTCTGATGTTTCAATTGAAATTGTTGTTGGACCAGAATTCATTTCTGGAAGCACAAGATTAAAATCTGGAACTGCTCAAAAAATGGTATTAAATATGTTGTCTACATCGCTTATGATAAGACTTGGTAAAGTTATTGACAATAAAATGGTTGATATGGCTCTTTCAAATAAAAAGTTAATGAATAGAGGCGCAAAAATTATTTCTGAAAAAATAAATGTTAGTGAAAAAAAAGCACTAGAATTACTTAAAAAATTTGGATCCGTTAGACAAGTATTAGACAAAAGAAAATATGAATAAAGACAAATTAATAAAAGCTGTTATTTGGGCTAGTATGTTCTCATTTTGTGTGCTACTCTGTGCTTTTTTTATTTATGTGGGAAATAACAGAAGCAGAGATGGAAGTCACTTATTTATAATCATAGGTTATTGCTTACTTCCAACTGTTTTTATTTGTGCTTACAAAGCGCTAAGAAATATTATTGATTCTATATTTTCTTAGCTCTAATCATTTCTCTTTTACCAAGAGCTCCTTTAAGTACAGAAATTTCAAAACCAATTTTTTTTAAATTTCTTTTAAAATCTCCACTTGAGCTGTAAGTGACAATGATCCCGTCTTTATTAAGTATATCGTAGCAATATTTTATTATTTTAAAATCCCAAATATTTTTTTGCTTGGATGGAGCAAATGCATCAAAATAAATCAAATCAAAAAATTCTTTAGACATAAAGTTTTCAATTTTTATTTTCTCTTTACAAAAAATGAATTTTTCATTTAATTTTATTTTTTTTTCCCAAGCAGAAACATGAATTTTTTTTAAAATTTCTTCATCAATATTTAGGAACTGACAATAATTTAGTTTTTTTTGCAATGATTCATCTAAAGGATAAGGTTCTAAAGCATGGTAATATATTTTTGAATTTTTGTTTGAGTGTAAAAAGGTGAGTAGAATGTTAAGACCAGTTCCCATACCAATTTCTAAAATTTTTACATGTTTTTTGTTTTGTTGAGAAAAACCATTTCTTATAAATACATGTTCGGACTCGCTAATTGCTCCTTTCTTGGAGTGATAATGCTCATTGAGATCACTGAAATAAATAGTATGAGAACCATCATTTGTAATGTATAATTTCCGATTGATTTTATCGATTTTTTTGTTAAATTTGTTACATAATTACAAAAAATTACTTTTATGAAAAATATCTTTACCTTTATTATTGCTTTTACATTAATGATTTCGAATTACGAGGCTAAATCATCTCATTTAATGGGTGGACAAATAACAGCCACATACCTTTCAGCTGATACAAATGGAGTTCATTATTTAGTTGAGCTAACTGCCTACAGAGACACGATTGGAATTCCAATGCAGGCAACTGCTGAGTTTGACATACATAAACTAGACACATCTGGAAATTGGAATTTTGTTTTTTCTCAGACTGTAGCTTATGATACAACCTCAGGTGGCTTAATGACTTCAGTAAATGCTTATGGGGTAGAAGTATATCTTTTTCAAGATACATTAACATTTACTGATACTAGCGGATATTTTTCAATTTCATACGAAGAGTGTTGCAGAAATGCTGCAATTGCAAATATGAGTAATCCTGGTAATGAATCTATGGCACTAACAACTTATTTGACTATAGATAATCATAATCAAAACTCTACGCCCACATTTATTACTCCGCCAGTAGCTTACCTTCCTTCTGACACAATATGGCAGTATAATCCACTTCCTTTTGATCCAGATGGAGATTCATTATCTTGGAGTATGACAGTGCCACTGGATGGTAATGGTACAGTTTCTGGGTATGAATTTTTATCTGATTCATTGTATTCTAATTTATCTGGGATTTTTTCACTTGATTCAATAACAGGTTCTTTATCGTGGAATGCTAGAATGTCAGGAAATTTTGTCGCTTCTTTCATAATAGAGGAGTACAGATCTGGTCAAAAAATTGGTGAAATGAGGAGAGATATGCAGTTTATTGTTGTAAATGATACAACAAATTATATTCCGCAAATATCTAATATGCAAAGTATTCCAACAAATTCTGGAGGTTACCCTTATGTTATTTTAACTGCCGGGCAAAATTATCAACTTCACCTCATTGGAAATGATGCAAATCCAAACGATGTTCTTAATATGAATGCCTACGGGGAAGCTTTCAACCTTAATCTTTCAGCACCCACTTTCACGTACTCTTTAACTGGAAATGGAAATGAGATTCAAGGAGACTTTTCTTGGACACCTGATGCTAGTCATGTAAGGTCAACGCCATACATCACAGTTTTCAGAACCTCGGACAATGTTTTCAATCATGATGAAACAATTCAATTTGAAGTAGCGTCAATGACAAGTAGTGAAAACTTAAATCAATATACTAGTAATAACATCTATCCTAATCCAGCAACAAATAACTTTATTATTCCTTTAAGTTTAGAAAATAGTAACAAAGTTTCAATAAATATCTACAATATACTTGGCTCAAAAGTTTCTGAAACTAAAAAGATGCATTTATCATCAGGTAATCATTTAGTAATGAAGAATATAGACTTTAAAAAAGGTCAGTATTTTGTAGTTGTTGAAAATGAACTTGGTGAGATTATTACTTCACAAAAACTAACAGTAACAAATTAGTTTTGTCGTTTAATATCAGATGAGGGAGCCTAGCTCCCTCTTTTTTTATGAAAATAAATAAGATAAAAAAGTCCAGATTAGAAACAGTTGATTTCGAAAATCTTCCATTTGGTTCAATATTCTCTGATCACATGCTGATTTGTGAATTTAAAAATGGTAAATGGAATGAGCCTGAAATCAAACCGTATGGACCACTTAAATTATCTCCTGGAACACAAGCACTACATTATGGTCAATCCATTTTTGAAGGAATGAAAGCTTTTAAGTCCAAAAAAGATAATGTTTTGTTATTTAGACCAGATAAAAATTTTGAAAGAATAAATAATTCTGCCAAAAGATTATCAATCCCACAAATACCAAAAGATGTGTTTATTGATGGTCTTAAAGCGCTAGTAAGAATTGATAGCGATTGGGTCTCTAAAAGAGATGGTTATTCTCTATATATAAGACCATTTGTTTTTGGATCGAGTGAGTGTATAAAAGCTAATTCTTCAAATGATTTTACTTTTGTTATAATTACTTCACCAACTATGAATTATTATTCAGACCCAATAGATATATTAATTGAGCAAAAATTTACACGAGCAATGAAAGGAGGTGTCGGTTATACTAAAGCCTCAGGAAATTATGCAGCCTCATTTTATCCAACGAGTTTAGCTGAAGAGAGAGGTTACACTCAATTATTATGGACAGATGGAATTAATCATGAAAATATTGAAGAATCTGGGACGATGAATATTTGGTTCCGAATTGAAGATAAATTAGTTACTCCAAAATTGACAGATAGTATACTTCCAGGTGTTACAAGAAACAGTATATTAACTCTGGCCTCTGAGATGAATTTAAAAGTTGAGGAAAGAACAATATCAATTACTGAAATAATTAATTCTTTTAAGAACAAAACATTATTAGAGGCGTTTGGATCTGGCACTGCAGTTGTATTAAGTAAGATCAGATCAATCTCTTATAAAGAAGAGAAATATTATTTACCTAATCAAGAGGATTCTTATTGTGATAAAATTAAAACTAAATTAGTTTCAATTCAAAGAGGTGATATAGAGGATACAAATAATTGGACTGTTTCAGTCTAATTATAGATCATTTTATAATGCTGAATACCCGCTTCTGAAAAGATATCCCCCTTTTTAATAAATCCTTGTTTTTTGTAAAAGTCAACTACCTGAACTTGTGCATGTAAATAAATATCATCTTTACTATCCTCTAGATCCTTAAGAATTCTTTTAAGTATTTTATTGCCATATCCTTTTTTTCTGTATTGTTTTAGAACAGCAAATCTTTCAAGTTTAATACCCTTTTCTGTTTTTCTATATCTAGCTGTGGCACACGGAATTTTTTCTTCAAATAACAAAAAGTGTATAGAAGATTCTTCAAATTCATATTCTTCGCTTGGATCAACATTTTGTTCTACTACAAAAACTTGATTCCTTATTTCGAAAATTTTATTAATTAATTTTTTATCATCAAAATTAACTTGTAGTACTGAAACAGAATTTTTTTTGCTATTCATTTATATGTATATTTGTAAAAATAGATATATTATGTTCAAGAAATTATTTTTTTTATTACTAATTGTAAGCCTTTCGAGTTATGCAACAAAACCTCATGTAACTAGTGTAAAACTAGATAAAGAAAAATCATATGTTTATTGGAGAGGAAATGAAGTAGGAGGGTACCATGATGGAAATATAAAACTTAAGAGCGGATACATAATTAGCGATCACGGAAAATTGGTTGGTGGAAAATTTATTATTGATATGAATACCATTACAAATCTTGACATTAAATCTGAAAAGTACTCACAAAAATTAGTAAATCATTTAAAAGACGATCATTTTTTTGATGTTGAAAAATTTCCAACAAGCATATTAATTATAAAGAATGCAAAAAAGATTTCTGATCAAAACTATAATATCACTGCAGATTTAACTATCAGAGGAATAACAAACGAAATCAACTTTATTTCAAATGTTAGTTTAAGAGGTAATCAGTTTCAAGCTGAAGGAGATATCGTTATTGACAGAACAAGATGGGATGTTAAATACAGATCATCTATTGTCGGAACTGTGGCTGATAAATTGATTGAAGATAACATTGAATTTAAAGTGTTTCTTTATTCTGTTTCAAGATAGTGATTGAAATACTTGTTTCCTCATTTGTTATTTCTTATTTAATAGCATGTTATCAAAGATATAAGGGATTTAGTTTTTGGCCAGTCTATATAAAAACATTTATAGGTGTGACTGGTTTACTTACAATTTTTTTTACCTATTTCTAGCATAATTTTTTCAGAAAGCAAGTCCGCTGAACCACGCTTAAGTCTAAACCATAATTCTGGTTCAATTAACTCAATTTCTGATAATGACAAGTTGTTTTCGTTGTCATATATTACATCAACTCTAGCATATAATGGTAATTCAATACATTCACTGACACATTTTTCTGCAAATCTAATTTCATTTAAGCTTGGGATATATTTTTCAACTCTACCACCATGGTCATCTTGAACTCTAAAATCTCCGTCCTTTGCAATTTTTCTTACAGAGTGGCTATATTCACCTCCAAAAACCATCAAAGAAATCTCTCCAAAGCTCATTATACTTTTTAAAAAAATTTGAAAGATCATAGTTTCTTTATCACACAGTTTTCTAAAAATATTTTCAAAATCATCACAATTTACTTTGTTAACTCTGAAAGTATTTTTGGCAGCTCCAGAAATAGCTGGTTTGATGATTGCCTCTTCCCAATTCGTTTGATTAAACAATGTTTTTAGAGTTGTAAAATTTTTGCTATTAATAAAGATTGAGCTAGCTATATTTATTTTTTTTTTAGAAAAATCTAGAAGATAGGATTTGTTTAAATTCCATTTAACCAAGTTGAATGAATTTATAAGAATAAATTTATCTTTAATATTCATCAACCACTGATAAAATTCATCAATTTTATCAAAATAGTCCCAAGTTGACCGAATAATAGCAAAGTTAGTATTACTCCAATCAAAATTCTTGTCAGACCAGCTTTTTCTGGTAACTACTAAGCCTCTTTTTTTGAGGCTTTCAAAAAGAATTTCGTCTTCAAGTAATACTTGCTCTTTATACCAATTTTTCTTTACGGGGTCTAAATATCTATCCTCTGTAAGTATAGTTATATCAAACATTTAATCTGAGAGCTTAACAGCAGTTCCATAAGCAAGTATTTCAGAACAACCCTGCATAACCATGGATGTGGTTATTCGTACATTAATGATGGCATCAGCATTTTTGTTTTTAGCTTCGATTATCATCCTATCAATTGCTTGTTTTCTTGCACTATTCTGAAGATTAGTATATTCTGAGATCTCACCTCCAATCAAAGTTCTAATTTTTGCAAATATGTCTCTTGCAACATTTCTAGCTCTAACTGTACTTCCTTGTACGATGCCAAGACTTTCAATAATTTTTTTATTTGGAATATTGTTATTGTTTACTACTATCATATTACATGTTTCTTCTGTATTGGCCTCCAACATCAAATAAAACATTTGTTATCTGGCCTAACGAACAGCATTTAGTAGAATTCATTAGCTCTTCAAAAATATTTTTATTTTTTAGTGCAACTGAATTTAATTTTTCAATAAAATGCTCAGATTTTTCTAAATTTAATTGATGAAACATCTCAAGCATAAAAATTTGATATTTTTTCTCTTTATCAAAAGCTCTTATTACTTCATTATTAGTTAAGGTTGGAGATCCATCATCGTTTAAAAATGTATTAACTCCAATTATTGGAAGATCACCGCTGTGTTTCAAACTTTCATAGTTAAGACTCTCTTCTTGTATTTTCCCTCTTTGGTACATTGTCTCCATAGCTCCTAATACTCCACCTCTTTCAGTTATTCTGTCAAATTCAACGAGTACAGCTTCCTCAACTAAATCAGTGAGTTCTTCAATGATAAATGAACCCTGCAATGGATTCTCATTTTTTGTAAGTCCTAATTCCTTGTTTATAATCATCTGTATAGCAATTGCTCTTCTGACAGAATTTTCCGTTGGTGTTGTTATAGCTTCGTCAAAAGCATTTGTATGTAGAGAATTGCAGTTGTCATAAATTGCATATAATGCTTGTAGCGTAGTTCTAATATCGTTAAAATCAATTTCTTGCGCATGTAAAGATCTTCCAGATGTTTGTATGTGATACTTGAGCAATTGTGATCTTTTGTTGGCTCCATATTTTAATTTCATAGCCTTGGCCCATAATCTTCTTGCAACTCTACCAATTACAGAATATTCAGGATCAATACCATTGCTGAAGAAAAATGAAAGGTTACTTGCAAAATCATCAATTTTCATTCCTCTACTTATGTAGTATTCAACGTATGTAAACCCATTTGCTAAAGTAAATGCTAGCTGTGTAATTGGATTAGCTCCTGCTTCAGCAATATGGTATCCTGAAATTGAAACAGAGTAAAAGTTCTTTATTTGGTTCTCAATGAAATATTGCTGAACATCACCCATCATTTTTAATGCAAATTCAGTGGAAAAAATACATGTATTTTGAGCTTGATCTTCTTTTAATATATCAGCTTGAACAGTTCCTCGCACATTTTTCAATGTATATTTTTTAATTTTATTGTAAATTTTTTGGTCGAGCACCTGATCTCCTGTTACACCCAACAATATCAGCCCTAGGCCATCGTTGCCTTCTGGTAACTCACCTTGATATTCAGGAATAGAGAGATTTTTTTCTTTGAAGATTTTTTTAATTTTTTTTCTAGTTGATTCTTCTAACCCATTTTCTTTAATATACTTTTCACATTGTTGGTCAATTGCTGCGTTAAAAAAGAATGCTAAAATCATAGGTGCAGGACCGTTGATTGTCATACTTACTGATGTCGACTTATTTAACAAATCAAAACCAGAATAAAGTTTTTTCATGTCATCGAGGCAGCAAATTGATACTCCAGCGTTTCCAATTTTCCCATAGATGTCTGGTCTGACATCAGGATCATTTCCATATAGTGTTACCGAATCAAATGCAGTTGAAAGTCTCTTTGCAGGCATGTCTTTACTGACTAAGTGGAATCTTTTATTTGTTCTCTCAGGGCCACCTTCACCAGCAAACATTCTTGTTGGATCTTCTCCCTGTCTTTTAAAAGGAAAGATGCCAGATGTAAATGGAAAACTTCCTGGAACATTTTCTTGTAGTAGCCATTTTAATATATCACCCCAACTTTCAAATTTAGGAAGAGCAACTTTTGAAATTTTAGAGTTTGATAGTGAATGAAATTTTGTTTGGATTTGAATTTTTTTATTTCTGACATCAAACTCAAAAATGTCTTTTTTGTATTTTTCAACAAGATTATACCAGTTCAAAAGATTATTGTAGTTCTCTTTAGTTAATTTTTCTCTGTAAGATTCATATTGCAATTGAATTTGGTTATGTGCTTCTGAGTCTTTTTGTAATAGCTCCATACTTATTTTTAGAGCGTATAGTTTTTTTGCAATTTCACTTTGATCATTCACCCATTTGTCATAATCTCTATTGTTATCTGCTATTTCCGATAGATACCTAACTCTTTTTGGAGGAATCACATATATTTTTTCACTTTCAGAGTTGCTTCTGCTCAAAGATTTTAGCTCAAATTTTCCGAATCCTTTTTTTAGTAAAATTGAATTAAGCTCGTAGAAAAAAGTGTTCGTGCCAGGATCATTAAACTGAGAAGCTATTGTCCCATAAACAGGCATATTATCAACTTTATCTGTGAATAGCTTGTTATTTCTTTGAAATTGTTTTTTTACATCTTTTACAGCATCAAAGCTTCCTTTTTTATCAAACTTGTTTATTGCTATAATGTCAGCAAAGTCCAGCATATCTATCTTTTCAAGTTGAGTGGCTGCCCCATATTCAGGTGTCATTACATACGCTGAAAGTGAGGAGTGCTCAGTGATTTCAGTGTCTGATTGACCTATTCCTGAAGTTTCTAAAATAATCAAGTCAAAATTTGCAACTTTTAAAATTTCTAAGGCTTTACTGACATGCTTGGACAAAGCTAGATTAGCTTGTCTGGTAGCCAATGATCTCATGTAAACTCTATTAGAATTAATGGAGTTCATACGAATCCGATCACCTAGCAAAGCTCCACCAGTTTTTCTTTTAGAGGGATCTACTGAAATAATACCAATTTTAAGCTTCTCATATTGATTTAAAAATCTTCTTACAAGTTCATCAACTAAAGAAGATTTACCTGCTCCACCAGTTCCCGTTATCCCAAGAATAGGGATTTCTTTGCTTTTTGCTTTTTGAGTGATGGTTTTTATAAATTTTTTGTGATTGTTAGGGAAATTTTCAACTGCTGATATAGCCCTAGAAATACTTTTAATTTTTTGGTTTTCAATATCTTTGATTTCACCGATTAATTTATCTCCAAGTGAGTAGTCAGATTTTAATACTAAATCATTTATCATCCCTTGCAATCCCATTTTTCTTCCATCATCAGGATGGTATATTTTTGTAATTCCATAATCCTCTAACTCTTTAATTTCCTCTGGTAAAATAGTACCACCACCTCCAGCAAAAATTTTAATGTGCTTGGAGTTATTTTCTTTCAATAGGTCATACATGTACTTGAGAAATTCGTTATGTCCACCTTGGTAGGAAGTTAGTGCGATTGCATTCGCATCTTCTTCAATAGCACAATCTACAATCTCTTTTACTGATCTGTCATGTCCCAAATGAATTACTTCACAACCAGATGATTGAATGATTCTTCTCATAATGTTTATTGCGGCATCATGACCATCAAAAAGTGAAGCAGCAGTAACTATTCTAACTTTATTTTCTGGTTTATATGACTTGACTTCTATCATGATATAAGTGCAAATTTAAACTTTTAAGAATGATTTAAAAAATTATTAAAAATTGATAACTTTAGGAAATAAAACAAACAAATGAGATTTATAATTCTTCCTTCAATTTTTGCAATAGTAATTTCTGTAATATCTTACATGACAATTGTTGAAAATTACAACAAAGTTAAGATGTACCCTTCTGATAATCCAACTGAAAGAGTAGTTTGGGAGAAGATTAGGCTCATGGACCCATCAACTGGTCAGATTCCAAGAAACATACATAAAAAGGAAAGAACTTTTGCTAAAACTTTACCAAGTGTTGATTTTTCTAATGCAAAAAATATTTTACAAGCAAACTGGGTTCATAGAGGCCCGTTCAATGTAGGTGGTAGAACAAGAGCTTTAGCTATTGATGTTACGAATGAAGATATATTATTTGCAGGTGGAGCCTCTGGAGGAATGTTTCGTTCAACAGACGCAGGTATGAGCTGGTCAATGACAACTCATCCCAATCAGCTACATAACGTAACATGTGTGTCTCAAGATACTAGACCAGGAAAAGAAAATATTTGGTACTTTGGCTCAGGTGAATTGAGGGGTAGCTCAGCAAGTGGTGGAGAGGCATATTATCAGGGTAATGGTATTTACAAATCAATCGATGGTGGTTTAAGCTGGGACTCTTTATCATCTACTGCCACTAATACCCCCCACTCATTTGATAACGATTTTGATTTTATTTGGAATATTGTTACTGATCCAAGTAATGATTCATTGGATGTTATTTATGCAGCAACTTATGGATCAATATATAGATCAGCAGATGGGGGAGCTTCTTGGTCTAAATCAATAAATGGTGGTAATGCATATCACAATAATGTTGCAATTACATCTAATGGTGTTGTATATGCAACATTAAGTAGCGACGGTAGTTCATCTGGTAGAGGTATTTGGAGATCAAATGATGGGATAAATTGGACAAAAATCAATGATGCAATGTTCCCACCAATTTATGAGAGAATTGCAATTGGAATAAATCCTTTAAATGAAAATGAAATATATTTCCTAGCTGCTGAGACTGATGGCTATGGTCAACACACTGATGTTTTTTTTGGAGGAGAAACTTGGACATCGCTTTGGAAATATGAATATGTAAGTGGAAATGGTACTGGTTTGGGTGGTGTTTGGACTGACTTATCAAGTAATATTCCTGCCAATAACCCAACATCATTTGATAACTTTAATTCGCAAAGCAGCTATGATTTAATGATTAAAATTCACCCCAGTGATCCAAACATAATAATTATTGGGGGTACCAATTTATGGAGATCAACTGATGGATTTACTACAGCCGGCAACACAGATATATGTGGAGGATATTTGGTGGGTTCTTATGAAGGCGATGGAAATTGGGGACTATATCCAAATCATCATCCTGATCAACATGATCTTCTTTATTTAAAATCAAATGATTCAGTAGCATATAGTGCTACAGATGGTGGTGTATACCGTTGTGATAATATTTTTGCTGATACGATTGAATGGACCTCATTAAACAATGGTTATTATACTACTCAGCTTTATGCTGCTACACTAAGTAGAAATGCTAACTCTGATCTTTTACATGGAGGCTTTCAGGATAATGGAAATTTTATAACGTTCTCTGGTAATTCAACCGATCATTGGACAATGCCTTTTAATGGAGATGGTGCTTTCGCTGGGATTGCTGATAACGAAGAGGATTTTTATCTGACTATACAAAGGGGAGTTATGTATAAGATGAAGTTAGATAATAATGCAAACAGAATATCTTTTCAAAGAATGGATCCAGCCTCAGCAGATACAAATAAGTATATGTTTATAAATCCCATGGTAATGGACGATAACTCTGATATAATCTATTGGGCAGCTGGTAATCACTTGTGGAGAAATAATGATATTGCTAATATTACATATAATGACTCACACAGCAGATCAGATTTTGGATGGCATCACTTTTCTGATACTTTATTTCCTCCATCACTGAGAATTTCTGTAATTGAAACTTCAACTAATCCACCAAATATAGTCTATTTAGGTACAAGAAATAAATATATATATAGAATTGATAATGCTAATGTTGGAGATCCATCTTTAAATCAAATAAATCTTCCAACAGGATCAACAGCATATTGTTCTGATATTGCTATCAATCCACTTGATGCGGATGAAATAATGGTTATATATTCTAATTACAGTGTTTATTCTGTATTTCATTCAACAGATGGTGGTGCAAGCTTTGA
>CENJ01171436.1_pt1 | contig 15379 bp, 14 predicted proteins | sample 356161 | NCBI WGS metagenome assembly CENJ01 (sample SAMEA2619531, study PRJEB7988) | marine metagenome | biome: marine biome (ENVO:00000447); feature: surface water layer (ENVO:00002042); material: "saline water (ENVO:00002010), including plankton (ENVO:xxxxxxxx)" | depth 5 m
AGCGCAATTGACCCGAAAGTCGGAAGGATTGGGAGAGTCCAGAATTAAGATTGTGACAAGAGTCAAAGCGGGTAAAGAGGCAATCAGTTCAGCTGCTCGGTATAAGTCCGCAGCGAGATCGAAAACGGTAAAAAGAGGGGTAAATCATGTCGGAGCAATGGCAGAACTATCAGACTCTGGTCGTAACGCGCCAGGAAAACATCTTACAGGTGGTGGTTGATGCGCCGCCGATCAACGTCATGACCGCGCGCATGTTCGCAGAATTGCGTGAATTGATCGGTTGGTTGGAAGATCCAGGTGCTGAGCCGCACGGCGTGCAGGTAGTGATCTTTAAAAGCGCCGACCCGGATTTTTTTATCGCGCACTTCGATGTGGAGCGCTTGTTAAATTTGCCTGTCGAAGGCGAGCCGCAACGTGAGGCAACTCTTTCTGTTTTTCATACTATGTGCGAGCGCCTGCAGCAAATGCCGGTCGTTAGCATCGCTCAAATAGAAGGTCGAGTAGGCGGTGGTGGCAGCGAACTGGCCGCAAACATGGATATGCGCTTTGGTGTTTTCGGTAAAACCGTTGTTAATCAGATGGAGGTCCCGATTGGTATTTTGCCAGGCGGTAGTGGTACTCAGCGGTTGCCGCATTTATTAGGTCGCGGTCGTGCTATGGAAGTCATCCTTGGCGGAGTGGATATAGATGCCGAGACTGCGGAGCGCTGGGGCTACTTAAACCGATTGTTTTCGGCGGATGCGATTGACGACGCCGTAATGGCGTTAGCTCGGCGCATAGCCAGCTTTCCTTCCGCTGCAGTGGCAAGTGCTAAAGCATCAATTAACGCGGCCGCCTTACCTGGTGATGCAGGACTGATAGAGGAAAGTTTTCTTTTTCAGCAACTGCTGCGCACTGCTACGGCGACCGAAGCTATGCAGGCGTTCTTGCAGGCAGGGGGGCAGACTCGCGCGGGCGAGCTGCGTGTCGCAGAGCTGATGACGCCCGCGCCAACCAAAGCCGATTGAAAGTCTCGGCGGTTTGCTTGCGCGTCGCGCTGTAGCTCTAGGCCGACTCTCTGTGGAGTTTGCAGCGTGGCCCGCCGGGAATGGATGACCGTCGCGTCAAGCAGCACTTGGCTAGAAGTGCCAGACCAGCATGCAAGTTAAGCGTCACGTTTTAAAAGCCAATGAGCGCTACCGCCGGCGCATGCGATAGGCACTGCCGCAGCAAGCGCTGCGGGCACCGCAAACAGGTAAGCGGTCAAGCCGGTGAGGTCTTGTAGGTAACGCAAGCCGAGCCCGACCATAAGAGCCGCCGACAAGCGTAGGCCAATGCCGGTTTGTCGCAACGGGCCGAGTACGGCCGCAAGTGCCAAATAGGCGAGACAGACCAGCATGAGCGGCCGCGTAATGCGGTTCCAAAGTGCTAACTGAAATGCGGTGTCAGATAGGTTCTGTCCTTGGAAAAACTGTACTTGGCGGACCAACGCCAGCATGGACATTTTCGCCGGATCGACATAAGCCTGATCGGCGATCATGTTCGGCGTAATGTTCGAGGACCATTGTCTGGAACGAAAGGGTTCTCGCAGAATCCGGCGGGCATCGGTTGTGATATCGCTAAACTGGATGGCCTCGCCGGCAATTAAAGTCCACTGACCGATGGTTGCATCATATTGTGCTGTCTCGGCTATAACGGTTTCAAGCAACTTGCCTTCGTCGTCTAGCCAATATTGGGTGACGCCTGTTAGTTCGCCGCTCGGAGACATTGAGCCTACCTGCATAAACAGGCCCTCATCTTTGAGCCAGAGTCCGGCGGTTGTCGTCTGTGCGGCTGGTGCGGCCTGTTTGGCCTGAATCTTATCGGCGACAGCCCAGCGTTCGCCTAGCGGAGCAAGCCATTCGCTGAGGCTTAGGCTGATCACAATCCACATCAGTAGTGACGGTGCTAGGCTTAGCATGAGTCGGCTAGGGGACATACCGGCTGTGCGCAGGGCAGTCAGTTCACCGGCCTCAGCGAGTTTCCCCAGGGCGAGTAAATAGCCCACTAATACTCCATAAATCAGCAGTTCATCGACGCGTCGCGGCAGGGTTTGCAGGAGAAACCAGCACGCGTCCCAAAACGTATAGGCGGCGTCTGTCTCGGCTAGCTCCTCCAAAAAACCGAATGTTGATAGCAGTAACGTGATCGCTGCCGTGGCCCCTAGAGTAGCGAGCGCACAGACTTGAGTGACATAGCGATCGATGATCATGCTTGCTCGGTGCCTTTATTCACTGCTAGCGGCCAGTGCCTGCATCGCGACATCGGCAGTAAAAAAAATAGAACCTGACAAATAGTTTTCGAGGTCGGTCGCTTCGAGCTTTTGCATGAGTGGTCCTTTGATATCGCTCAAACTCAGGGTGACGCCGGCATTAGCCAGATGTTGGTTGAGTCGATGCAGCATCATTAAACCCGTCGCATCCACCATGTTGACCGAGCTACACACCAACAGTAGGTGGCGCGTACTTTTGCGCAGCACGACACGCTTAATGACTTTGGTTTCAATCTGGTTGGCGTTTGCAAAATAAATGTTTTCATCAACGCGCAAGGCTAGAACGCCGGATGTGGTTGTCACGGGGTAGCGTTTTATAGAGCGAAATTGCTCGCTGTCGCCAAGGCGTCCGACTTGAGTGATGTTCGGACGGCTGGAGTGGCGAATAAAAAAGGCGATGGATGCTGCGACACCACAGACCAGGCCAACCTCTACGCCCAGTACCAGCACCGCGGCAAACGTAACAAATTCGGTCAAACTATCTTCTTTGTGCAGCGCCCAATGTTTGCGCGAACTCTTTAAGTCGATTAACCCGAATACCGACACGATAACGATAGCGGCCAGGACGACCTGGGGCAGATAGACAAATAGGTCCGTCAAAAATAGGAGGACAAACGCCACGACAACGGCACAAACGACGCAGGCAATGGGGGTTTTCGCGCCCGCACTGACGTTAACGCCGGAACGGGAAAAAGATCCGGCGACGGGATAAGCGGAACATAAGGCGGCGCCGAAGTTAGCCGCGCCGAGTGCGATTAGTTCCTGATTGGGGTCGATACGTGACTTATGACGTGCGGCTAGCGACGTGCCGATCGAGTAACTCTCAATGTAGGTCACCACGGCGATGATGGCCGCGGGTGGCAATAGTGCCAGCCAAAGTTTGAGGTCTAGCGGCGGCCAGCTTAAAACGGGTAGTCCTTGGGGCACCGCGCCGATGGTCGTGATGGTGTTATCGGGTGCAACCGCGACAGCGATTATAGCGACTGCTGCCAGAACCATAGGTCCAATGCGCGTAATCGGATGATCGGTTTCGCTCAGCAGGCGTGCGCAAAGTGGACGAAACAGGCCAAGAAATAGCAGGCTAATAGCGCCAAAGACAGTGGTCCAAAAATCGGTGCGGGTCAGATTGTTGCCGATTTCCAACAGCATCATAAGCGGGCTATCAACGCCTCTAACTGAAACCAGTCCAGTTAACGCCGGAAGTTGGGTAATGATGATTAAGATGACTGCGGCATTCACAAAGCCTGTTATTACCGGATGGCTGAGTAAGTTAACCAGGCCGCCCATACGTAGGCCTCGTAGCAGCCAAAGTAAGATCGCGGTTTCCATGCATACAATTGTGGTGATGCCAACGTAGGCGTCGCTGTACTGTTCGGCGTGCATGCTTACACTGGCGACTACCAGCAGCGCGGCCACTGCGACCGGACCTACAACCAATTGCTTAGCGCTCCCAAATATCGCGTAGATCAGCATGGGAAACAGGCAGGCATATAGGCCGGAGGCGGGCGGCATGCCGGCCAGTAAAGCGTACGCCACGGCTTGAGGAATGGTGACCATACCGACCACGCAACCGGCAACGACATCATGCTTGAAGTCAGTTCGCTCATATCGTTTCAACACGCCGACAAGTGGGACATAGTCCTCCCAGCGGTACATTGCGAAGCGCGCTTGGCGCAGCCAGCCCATGCTAGCGGCGCTCCAGAGTCATAACCCAATCAAGAGTCAAAGCCAGAATCAAACTAACAGTCCAAGGCATCGTCAAAGCCCGGCGCAAATGCCGGGCCCAGGTATACGTCGTCGCTATCCGGATGGGGGTGCTCGGTTGCCCTGCGCTGGCGAGGTGTGGCAGGCTAAACTGCACTGGGCAGCTGCCTATAAGGCCGCACAAACGTCCGCAAAAAGAACCAGCATCGCTGTAGATTTGGATGAGACACGGCTGAGTAAACATAGGCATAGTCTAGCAGCCCGCAAGGGGACGAGTGCACGCATACTTCCCCGGCATTTTGGGTATGCCGATGACCACTGGCGTGTGCGCTAGGTACTTCGCTGGGCAAAGGCGTTCACGGGTAGCGGAATAGGCGATGAGGAGGGCGCTTATGCAGAATAAGACTTGGCTGGCTGCAGTGCAGGAATCGATTTTGGATCCGGACCGGCCGATCTGTGACCCGCATCATCATCTCTGGGACCATCCCGGTAATCGTTATTTGCTGCCCGAGCTGCTTGCCGATATTGGCAGCGGTCACAATGTGGTGAGCACTGTATTTGTTGAGTGCTCTTCCATGTATCGAGCCGCCGGCCCGGCTGCATTGGCGCCAGTGGGTGAAACCGAGTTCGTTAATGGCATCGCCGCCATGAGCGCTTCGGGTCAGTATGGCCCCGCTCGGGTATGCGCAGGGATTGTTGGTTTTGCCGATTTGAGCTTGGGCAGCGCGGTGGGTCCGGTGCTGGACGCGCATATCAAAGCGTCGCCGCGCTTTCGCGGCATCCGGCATGCGGTTTCCTGGGATTCATCTGACGATGTGCGCAATTCCCATACCGACCCCACTCCGTATCTGCTGGCTGACCCGGATTTTTTAGCGGGCAGTGAGGCGCTCCAGCATCGCGGACTGAGTTTTGAAGCCTGGCTCTATCATCATCAGATTCCCGAGCTGACCGAGTTTGCGAAACAGTTGCCGGATCTACCTATCATTTTTGATCACTTCGGTGGCCCGCTCGGGATCGGCCCTTACAGCGGCCAAGGCGATGCCGTTTTTGCCCAGTGGTCCAAGGCTGTTGCCGAACTCGCCCGCTGCGATAACGTCTACGCAAAATTGGGTGGCCTGGCTATGCCAATAAACGGTCATGGCTGGCACAAACGGGACACCCCAGCGACTTCGGATGAATTAGTGGCGGCAGTTAGGCGCTATTACGATCGTGCTATCGAACTGTTCACACCTCAGCGCTGCATGTTTGAGAGTAACTTCCCGGTAGATCGGCAAAGCATCAGTTATTCGGTGCTTTGGAATGCGCATAAGAAAATCGCGGCCGGGCGAAGCGCTGCCGATCAGGATGCGCTGTTCCACGACACCGCCGTTAAGGTCTATCGGCTTAACGCATAAGCGCTGGGAGACGCAGTGAAAAGACGCGCTGAAGAGTCGCGGGGAGCAGATAGACGATGCAATGAGGCGTAATGCAAAGGTGCGATAGACAGAGACGATCCGCACACGATGCACAGAGAACACGGTATAGTCGCCGCGCGAATTCGGAGGTAAATAGCAATGGGTTTACAAGTCATTGGTGCTGGTTGGGGCCGTACGGGAACCTTGTCGCTGAAATTAGCGCTAGAACAACTGGGTTTTAATAAGTGCTATCACATGGCGGAGGTGGTTCGGAATCCAGATCATGTGGCGCTCTGGGCAGAGATTAAGCGCACCTCGGCTAAAGTTGCCGCAGCGGATCGAGTTTCCGCTCTCGCGCCTTTGTTCGCTGAGGTGTTTACCGGCTATCAAGCCAATGTCGATTGGCCGGGCTGTAACTACTGGCAAGTGCATCGCGAGTTGTATCCGGAAGCCAAGGTTATTCTCTCCAAGCGGGATGCAGAGCGTTGGCACAAAAGCGTGATGCAGACGATTTGGCCAAGCTCCAAAAAATCCTATGACGCTGCGATTGCTGCAGATAAACCGCTACCCGAGCAGACGGCGATGGTATTCGCAGAAATCTGGGATGGCGTATTTGACGGGCGGGTAGAAGATACCGATTACGCCATTGAGCTATACACCCAACATAATCAACGGGTCATCGACAGCGTACCGCCGCTAGATCTTTTAGTGTTTGATCCGGCAGATGGCTGGTTGCCGCTGTGCGAATTTTTGCAGGTGCCCGTGCCGGAAACAGATTATCCAAGCGTTAATTCCAGCGCCGAATTTACCCGTCGCTGGGAGGCGATGCGCTCTTAAACTGCCAGCTGTATAAAACCCAGGCGACGAGTGCGCCGGCCAGCTGTGCCAGCACAAACCCGATCACGTCACTTGGATCGATACCGGAAAATGTATCGGTAAAACTGCGCGCGAGGGTGACGGCTGGGTTAGCGAAAGAAGTCGAAGCGGTAAACCAATAGCCGGCTGTGATATACAAACCTACCGCGAATGGAACTGCATCGGCGCGCTGCCTAACGACATATAGAATCGTGGCCAGTAAACCGAATGTCGCCACACCCTCTGCTAGCCACTGTGCACCGCCGGTGCGCGTGTTAGTTGAAGCTTGGAGGAGATCCAGTTCGAACATGGCATGTGCGGTTACGACGCCCGCTAAGCCCCCAATGCACTGGCAAAAAACGAACGCGGCAGCGAGATGCGCCGGCAGTTGTTTCTCTAGATACATCACCAGGGTTACAGCGGGGTTGAAATGCGCTCCGCTGATCGGCCCAAACATCATGATCAGAACCACCAAAATGGCCCCGGTTGCCAAGGTATTACCGAGTAACGCGATGGCGTCATTGCCCTCCGACAAGCCGGCGCCCATGATGCCCGAACCGACTACGGTTGCGAGCAACAGCGCGGTGCCAACTGCTTCTGCAACACATTGCCGCGCGGCGCTCATTGCAGGGGTGCTCTCAGCAGATGACATAGCGGACTCCGTTCCCGATTTCAAAAAGCGCTACGCTGTGGGCCTAGGTCAAGGCTCGATTCAGCGTGTCAGCAAGAGCTCAAACCAAGTTTCGTGAGAGAGTTCTTGCGAGATTTACATCAGGTTTCAAGTAGACGTCAGAGCAAAAATTGCCAGACAGACTGGCCTAGAGCTCTCATTAAGAGCGGGAAAATATCATACAAACTTTGCGGAATTATGAACCTCGATATGCCTTGACGATGCGCGGTAAGAGGTCATTAGAATCCGCGCGTCAGCCGCAGTTTTATTAGCAGTTGCCCGAGCGCGCTAACTAGCGAGCTTTAATCAGACCCTCTAGACCGAACAGGTTGATCAGCAGTGATAGCGCGATCACGGCGCCTAGATACGCGGCAAAGCCGATACCCACGCCACGCAGGGTGGAGAAATATTGGCCGTTCATTTCGCGAAAACTCGTCAGCATGCCGCCTTGCAGAAAGTGCGTTGCAATGACCATGGCGATGACCTGGGTGGTGCTGACGAACAATGCTAGCTGTACAACCTGGCCGGAAAGTTGCTCGGTATTCGAGTTTGGTATCTGCGGGGACACAATGATGATGAATAACCCGAACAATACAAAACTGATGCCCAGGGTCAAGTTACCCAGCTGGCGCATGCCTAAGGCGTAATAGTTTGCAGCCAATAAGCAGCCGCCGGCAAAGAGCGAGCCGAGGAAGGTGGTCATGCCTATGGTATTCATGGAATACAGGCGCGGTAACTGATCTGGGTTGGTCTTGTTCATGTTTGCTTGTATTGAGTTGCTTAAGTGGCGCTAGCAAGCGCGGGCGCTGACCGATAATGTTGCGTGGCTTGTTCGAATAGTTTGGCAACTTGCAAAAGCTTGAGATCGCCTTTTGGCGGCCCCACGATTTGAACGCCAATCGGTAACCCGCCCTGACTAAAGCCGCCAGGGACGGATACGGTGGGTAGCCCCGTCACACTGATTAAACAGCAGACTGCCATCCAGTCGATATAACTTTGCATTACAACGCCGTCGATTGCTTTAATCCATTCGGTGCCGTGGTCAAACGGTAACACCTGGGCAGCGGGGAGTATAAGCGCATCGACCGATTCGAAAAACTTTGCGATTCGCTGATAGATAGCTGTGCGTTGCAGTTCCGCGTTGATTATCTCCTCCGCCGTGAGCTCGAAGCCGCGGCTGATATTCCAAATGGCGGTGTCTTTCGCGAAGCTGCGCCAATCGGGTACAGCGGCTTCCAAGAAGGTGCCCAGCACGCGCAAACTGGCGGCGCGTTGCACTTGGAACACATCCATTGCGCCGTCCAAATTGGGTGCACATTGTACGGTCTTAGCTCCGAGTCCGGTGAAGACCTCGCCAGCTTCGCGAATGGCTTGGCGCACTTCAGCATCCACTGGCAGTCCGCCAAGGTCTTCGCTGACCGCGATAGTAAGCGTGTGCGGGTCTAGCGCAGGGCCGAGTACGTCCAGGAAGTGTTCGCCGGGTTCGGGTAACGTCAATGGATCTTCCTGGTCTGGGCCGGCCATGACACTGAATAGCAAGGCTGTGTCGGTAACCGTTCTGGCCATGGGTCCGGTGGTGGCTTGACGGCCATACCAGGCAAAACCTTTGTCTAACGGCATGCGGCCGATAGAGGGGCGTAGGCCCACGACATTACAAAAGCTCGCCGGATTACGTAGCGAGCCACCCATATCCGAACCGTCAGCCAACGGCAGCATTTGGGCGGCTAATGCAACTGCCGCACCGCCGCTGCTGCCGCCGGGTGTTTTGCTGAGGTCGTAGGGGTTTTTGGTGACGCCAAAGAGGCTGTTAAAAGTTTGCGAGCCCAGCGCAAATTCAGGCACGTTGGTATGACCGATAATGATCGCGCCGGCGGCGCGTAAGCGCTTGACCAATTTAGCGTCATGTTTGGGTACCCGATTAGCGAAGGGTACGAAGCCGCTGGTTGTCGTTAAGCCCGCAACATCGACCACATCTTTAATAGCCATGGGTAAACCATGTAATGGCCCGCGTTCGGCAGTAGGAGTCGCGTCAGCTAAGGCCGCCTGCTGTAGGGCCTCTGCTTTCGGCATAAGACTAACAATAGCATTGAGTTCCGGATTAAAAGCAGCAATCCGCGCGTATACGTTTTCCATCAGATCGCTGGCGGTGACGCTGCCGCGTTGTAAGTCTCGGCACAGAGAGAGCGCATCCTGCCAAATGGGTTCTGGCGCTTCGGTTTTTGACATGGCTAAACGAGTTGTCCTCGATGTTGTTACAGGGTGAAGCGGGCTTGTTCCAGCCAGCGGATTAGGTCGGCTATCGTGGTTTCGCGATTGATCTCATTGAACATTTCGTGGCGGCCGTCTACGTAACACTTTTGTGCTACATCAAGACCGGCGTTGGTATAGATTTTTATCAACCGAGTTGCGCCACCACCTTGGCTGACTGGGTCCGCGCTGCCCCAAAGTACGTACATTGGAAAACCGTCTCTGATGCAGAGTAAGTTCTCTGGCGCTACGGCACGCCGTGATGCCGCGAACATATCAGCTAAATTATCGGCTTTTATTACGCCGCCGCACAATGGATCAGCGACGTATGCGGCGACCTGATCCGGGTCTCGGCTAAGCCAGGCAAAGCCGTTGCCAGCGTCCTCTCCGGGTTTTTCGAAGGCACGATTGTTCGCTGCAAAAATACGTTTGCTAAGCAGCGGGCTGTCGGCGCCTGGGCGTATCCGCCAGGCGTCGAAGCGGGCAATGCTTTCAAACGCCAACCAAGTTGCCGCGGGCATCGCGCCTACTGGCCCGCTCAGCACCACGCCCGCCAGGTCGGCACTGTGTAGATACAAGTATTGTTGTGCCAACGTCGCACCCATGCTGTGCCCTAGTAGAATAGTTGCGCCGTCATAATTTGCATCTAACCAGCGCTGCAAGCGGTGAATATCCCGCAGACACTCGGTCCAGCCCTGGTAACCCATATCGCCAACGGATGCGTCTTTGGGTAATGACTGGCCGTGACCACGTAAATCTAGTGCTGCGACAGTGATATTGGCCGCATTCAGCGCCGCGGCGACTGCGCCATACCGAGCACTATGTTCGCCCATGCCATGCACGATTAAGACTTTCCGATGGCCGTTACTGGTGGGCTGCGGTGCAGCCCACAGCCGCACGCGAATGCTTTGACCACGTCGCTGGAGTCGCATCGTTTGACAGTTCACTGGGTGCCTGCTCCTGAGTTTGTTACCTGTGTTTGTCGCATTCTGATTGGCCTTTTGATTGGACGCGTCGCATATCTTCAGTTGGCCACGTAAGGCATATCTTGAAGAGCGCTAATGCATAGCGCAAATCCGCATCGGTCAGCTGCTGAGTGTATGCGATTACAAGCTTTCCAGTTGCCAAACTGGAACGGTGACCGGACGCTTTAGAAACAAACCGCCGCCGATTGCCTGAAAGTGTGGACGGAGCCTTTTGCGGTACCAGTTAGCCGAACGACGCTGCTGCCGCATATCGGTTACCTCGGTGTCGCATACCGCCAAATCCTCTGCGGTAAGCACCTGCAGAAACAGGCATTGGCGTGTCAGCCGCGCTAAATTTTCGATCGCGTCGCTGCAGTCGACATGGTTGAGGTAGGCCAACACGTCATTGCACACGACCAGATCGCAGGTCGCGCCGTGGTAATCGACAACGCTTGCTTGCTCCCAACCGAGTCGTTCGCACAGATAGGCGCTGTATTCTACTCCGGTGCAGCGGGCTGTCGGAAAGGCCGCGCCAAGCTGTTTGAGGAATTGGCCTAGACCGCAGCCTATATCGAGCACGGAGGTGACCGGTACGTCGAGATGCGCGAGATAAGCGCTTAAGAAAGCGACTTGTCTGGCTTGCTCTAACGTTGAGACTGCCCGAGTTGCCGGATCCAGGTAAAAGCGCTGGTAGTACTTTTCGTCAAACTCGATCATGGGCGGACCTTAACCAACTCCGGCTTTTCTGGCGAGGTCTATTCTCTGGCTTTGGCTTTGGCTTTGGCTCTGGCTCTGGCTCTGGCTCTAGGTTTCGGTTCGGGCGCCACTTTTGTCGATCTAACAAGCTGGGTTATTCACAGTTGGTAGCCGCCTCGTTAATGGCGGCGACTTGCAATAAGTTCTGCCTGCTTTAGGGTTATCCGCTTATAAGTAAAAAAAGATCATTTATGAGAGTAATTGAGCGCTTGCGGGACGCAGGCATCGACATACCCGTTTTTGCGGGCAGCGTCGTGATAATCGTAGGGCTTTGCTTGCCTTTGATGCTTTATCCTGATGTCAGCGGTGACGTGTTGGGGGCAGCGTTTGATTGGCTGACCCACTCGCTTGGGGTGTTTTATATCGCGGGGGCGGTCATTACTTTTTGCTTGTTGCTTTATTTGGCGCTCAGCGACTACGGGGACATCCGCTTGGGAGCGGACGAGCCAGAATTCTCCACCGTTAGTTGGGCCGGCATGTTGTATTGCGGTGGCATCGGCACCAGCGTGCTTTTTTGGGGCACCGTTGAGTGGGCCTATTACATGCAAGCGCCACCCTTTGGTGTTGCACCCGAGACCGATGAGGCCCGCCTTTGGGCCATGAGCTATCCCATGTTCCATTGGGGGCTACTGGGTTGGGCGTTTTACTGCCTGCCCGGGGTCGCGGTTGCCTATAACTACTATGTGCGTGGCACCAACTCCCTGCGGCTGAGTTCCGCCTGTGAGCTGGTTTTGGGATCGCTGGCGCATGGCCCAGTGGGTCGTTTTATCGATTTGTTGTTCGTTATTGGTTTGGTCGGTGCTTCCAGCATTGGCATCGGCCTAGCGGTTCCGTTGATCGCGACTTTAGTGGCTTCGATATTCGGCCTGGATCGCGAAGCGTGGGGTTTTGGATTGGACGTACTGGTAATCATTGGGGTCACGATTCTATTTGCCTCCAGCGTTTGGATGGGCTTAGAAAAAGGCATCAGGCGCCTCAGCGATCTAAACGTCAGGCTGGCGTGGCTGCTTTTGATCACTATCCTCATTGTCGGCCCGACTCTGTTTATCCTAGAAGGTGCAGTCGAAGCGATTGGTCACATGTTCCAGAACTTTGTTCGAATGAGTACCTGGACAGATCCGAATGGCACCTCAAATTTTGTCGAGTCCTGGACCGTTTTTTACTGGGCTTGGTGGTTGGCGCTGGGTCCGTACATGGGTGTGTTTATCACCAAGATCAGCAAGGGACGCACCCTGCGACAAATGATTTTGGGCTGCATCGGATATGGCTCCTTCGGTTGCATGTGCTTTTTTATGATTATGGGCAACTATGCTTTGTATCTCGAGACATCCGGACAGCTGTCGGTACTCCAGGTTCTTAATGAGCAGGGCGCACCGAATCTCATCGTCGGCATTTTGTCTTCCTTGCCGTTCAAAGAAATCATTCTGGTGTTGTTTGCGGCAGTCTGTGTGATTTTTGCTGCCACGAGTTACGACTCGTCGTCTTATACGTTGGCTGCATCCTCTACTCGGTCGCTAAAGCCAACCGATCATCCGGCTCGATGGCTCCGCGTATTTTGGGCATTTTTACTTGGTTTGTTGCCTATTTCCCTGATTTACGTCGGCGGTCTTAAGCCGCTGCAATCGGCTGTGACACTGGCCTCGGTGCCACTTTTCTTCGTGGCCATTATCATGACTATTTCGTTGCTTAAAGGGCTGCGCAGTCCAAATCATGGACGCAATTTGCGGCAAAATGCGGTCAGCGATGGGGTCAGCAGTAAAGTATCCGGCGACAATTTAGCGGTCGCCGGTGCGCCTAAAGCAGAACACTCCTGAGATCGTTTGCGAGATAAGGTCCGCTTCGACACCGGGTTGATCCACTAGCAGCCAGAACGAGACACGAGCGTGTGTTTGACGGGACGGCTGCAGCATGACGCGTGGTTTGGTCTAGCCGAATAATCCGCCGAATAGCAGCACGAACGTTCGCGGGTTGATTGAAGCGAGCGGCCGTTTTGATTTAGCCTGTTGTCGAAAACTTGTTTCTGAGACAGTCGTTTCTGGGTATCGCTTAAGTGGAACCTTGGGCCAATGAGTACACCAATCTATTTTCAATCTCTGTCTGACACAGTTCGTCAACTGAAAAGCGGCGCGCTGAGTTCGGAAAAACTAACGGAAACCATGTTGACGCGTGTTCACGCGCTGGACGGTGGGCTGCATGCGTATGCTCGAACGCTAGACGAATCCGCCCTGCTGACAGCCCGTAGTTTGGACGCAGCACGTCGGGCCGGCCAACCGCTAGGTGCGCTCCACGGGGTGCCCGTCGCCATTAAAGACTTGCTCTTCACACGCGGTATTGCGACCGCGTCCGGTACCGCCGTCATGGCTGATTTTCGTCCAGACTTCGACGCCACTGTGGTCACCAAGCTTAAAGCGGCTGGCGCAGTGATTATCGGTAAGACTCAGCTGACCGAGGGAGCCTATGGTAATCACCATCCCGACATAGCAGCACCAGTCAATCCTTGGCGTGCCGATGCCTGGCCAGGCGTGTCCTCATCCGGTTCTGGTGTTGCTGTCGCAGCAGGGATGGCTTTTGCGGCACTGGGTTCCGATACTGGCGGTAGCATCCGATTTCCATCCGCCTGCTGTGGTTTGGTGGGTCTCAAGCCCACCTATGGTCGGGTCAGCCTGCACGGGGCATTTCCACTTGCGAGCAGTCTCGATCACATTGGTCCCCTGACGCGCAGTGTCGAGGATGCGGCGCGCATGTTGCTGGTGATCGCAGGAGAAGACAGCAATGACCCAAACTCACTCCAAGCGCCGGTTAGCGATTTACATGGTGATCTTGCCTCGCTGGATCCCGCCAAGGTGCACATCGGCGTGGACTGGCACTTCGTCAGTGCAGGCGTTGCCCCCGCGATAGTGGCGTTTATGCGCAGTGCAGTAGAGCAGCTCAACGAGATTGGCTTCAACATCGTCGATGTAACGCTGCCGGAAAGTTATCAAACGCTGGCGGAACACTGGCCGGTGACCTGTGGCAAAGAGTGCGCCGCAACGCATGCGTCGATGTTCGCGAGTCAGCGCACCGCTTATGGCCCAGGACTAGCGGCATTAATTGAATTCGGGCAACAGGTAACGGATCGCGATTATGCATACTTGGAGACGGTTCGCGCCGCGTTTCGGGACGAGCTGCAGGCCGTGCTGAACAACGTAGATGTTCTCATTTCGCCGTGTATGACAATGCCCTCGCCGCTGAATGCCGAAGTCGAAGCTGCCACCCGGTCGTCTTCCGAGCAAGCGCAGACCGATGCTGACAATGCGCCGCCGCAGGCGCCATTTGTAAATTTCACCGCGCCGTTCGACTACTCCGGCCATCCTACTTTGAATTTGCCGATGGGTTTGGATGCTCGCGGTTTGCCACAGGCGCTGCAATTTGTCGGACCGCTGTTAGGCGAAAGTAAGCTGTTACGCATTGCCGCGGTTGTGGAAGCCGCATGTTCTAAGTTGACGTATCCAGACCCGTAAGCAAGTCACCCCGCGGATTTTTGCGAAGCTTGTTTAAATTGAACATAAGCCCCGTTAGAAACAATTGTGGAGTATGCCGGCATGACCCTTGAAGCCACTTTTTATTACGCCAACCCACAGGTAAAAACGCCCGCTTACTTTCTATGCCCACCGCCGCCAGATGCGGAGCGACGCGCGCCTGGACGAATTGGTTTTACCTGTGCTGTGGAAGATGTGCGCGAGCGCATGCATGAGCTCGACTTGGATCGGGAGGGTTTGGCTTTTCTTACTGCGCAGCCGCCGCAAATCGATTACTACGACAACGAGCAGATTGTCAGCCAATACTACCCGGAAGCAGTCGCGTGGGTTAGGGCAGCGACGGGTGCTCGCGAAGTGGTCGCCTTTGATCACAACGTGCGCAATAAGGCGCGGGCTGGCGACGAACAGCTGCAGGCCCGGGCGCCTGTGCAAAATCCGGTAAAATCCGTGCATAACGACTACACCGAGCAATCAGGTCCACAGCGGTTTGCGGATTTGTTACCCAATAGAACGACGGAACGATTTTCCATCATCAACGTTTGGCGTCCGCTGGAAGGACCCGTTAGGCAGACGCCGTTTGCGGTAATTGCCGCCGCAAGTATGGATTCTGCGGACCTAGTGCGAACGGAGTTGGTGTATACCGATCGAGTCGGCGAGATCTATATGGTGCGGCATAATCCAACGCATCGCTGGATGTATGTCAGCAACATGCAAGCTAATGAAGTCATGTTGCTGAAGTGTTATGACTCAGCGACTGCGGGCATCGCTCGGTATACCGCGCATAGTGCGTTTGAGTTGCCGATGAGCGATGCGGAACGAGCGATTTTGCCGGCTCGACAAAGTATTGAAGTGCGCACGCTAGTCACTTACTAGCGCGAATGACTCGAGATTCGATCGCGGTCGCGGCATAGGGCTACGGGTTTTAGTGTCTAAGCGGCTATGCGGCTATGCGGCTATGCGGTTTGCGGTAGTTCGGCGAC
>CENJ01173491.1_pt1 | contig 15356 bp, 17 predicted proteins | sample 356161 | NCBI WGS metagenome assembly CENJ01 (sample SAMEA2619531, study PRJEB7988) | marine metagenome | biome: marine biome (ENVO:00000447); feature: surface water layer (ENVO:00002042); material: "saline water (ENVO:00002010), including plankton (ENVO:xxxxxxxx)" | depth 5 m
ATTCAAGAGGTCAGCGGTTCGATTCCGCTTAGCTCCACCAGTTTTCTCTTTCTTTGAAGTACAGATTGTTTGACTGATTGCGCGCAGTAAGTGTGAACATTCGGTCTGTGTTCTTTAAGTAACACAAAAACAGTCAGACTCTTCCTTTATTAACTCATTTGTGCTATTTACTGCTTTGTCAGGTGCGCTCCCTACTGGGTTATGCACGTGACGCGTAGAGTAGCGTTGAGTACGGGGCGGTCCTTCTGGGCCGCCCTTACCCGTTTAAGGGGCAGTATTTTATAGCTTTTTAGGATTCTTGCCCGGTATTCGGCCTTGATGGCGCGGGCCTTCGGCAGGGCGCGCTCTTTTCCAGTCTTCAAGATTTCGTCAAAAGTTAAACTAAATTTACTTTTGGTAATTCACTCTGACGGGCCGGTTTTACGTGGGTCAGACTTCGGCGCCGGGGCGAGCCGCAATACTTCTGTTTGAAAGCGCTCATCATTGCCTTCTGCGAGGAAATGCGCTGAACGCGCACACGCGTCGATCAGCTCGTTCTTCCAGTCTGTATCAGCCTTTGGAAAGTCTGAAAGCACATAGCCCATCACGCGGGATTTATCACCCGGATGGCCAATGCCCAGACGGCAGCGACGTACATTCTGCCCCATATGGCTGATGATGGAACGCATACCGTTATTGCCAGAATGGCCGCCACCTTGCTTCATGCGGACCCGGCCGGGTGCCAGATCCAGTTCGTCATGGAAGACGATGATGTTCTCGGGCTCGACCTTATAGAAGCGTGCAGCCTCTGATACGGCGCGGCCTGTTTCATTATAGAAGGTCTGAGGCTTCATCAGCAGGGTTTTGACGGGGCGCCCATTGACGTTGATTGTGCCTTCAGCGTTCTGAGACTGGAATTTGCTCTTCCAGGGGCCAAAACTGTGCGCACGCGCAATCTCATCAATCACCATGAAGCCGATATTGTGCCGGTTCCCGGCATATTTCTCACCAGGGTTTCCCTGACCAACGAGAATAAGCATGGGCGAAAATTGTCCCTCGGCTGAGCGTCTGAATAATCGGAACATTGTGTGAGCTTATGGCGTGAAGCCGCCAAAGAAAAAAGGGCCAGACGTGAGTCTGACCCTCTTTCTGAAGAAAAATCCGGGATGCGGACTTATTCTTCTGTTTCTTCGCCTTCTTCGCCTTCAGCGTCGTCGTCTGTTTCGACAGCTGCTGTGCGGCCTGCGATCGTAGCGATCGTGAAGTCGCGGTCGCCAATTGTTGGCTCTGCGCCTTCTGGAAGGTTGATGTCAGAGATTTTGACATTGTCGCCGATTTCCAGAGCAGAAACGTCTGCTGTGAGGAATTCAGGGATAGAACCAGCTGGAACGTTAAGTTCGACTTCGTGACGAACAATGTTGAGCGTGCCGCCTTTTTTGAGGCCTGGAGATTTCTCTTCGCCAACAAAGTGTACTGGAACTTCGACGCTGATGATCTGATCTTCGTCAACGCGGAAGAGGTCGATATGTTCTGGGAAGTCTGTAACCGGGTGGAACTGGATGTCCTGGCAGATTACAGACTGCTTCTCGCCTTTGTGGTCGATTTCAATCATGTGCGCCATGAACTTACCGGAGTTCAGCGCTTTCACGACTTCGTTTGATTTGAGGCTGATCGCTACAGGAGCGAGTTTGCCGCCATAGAGAACGCCTGGAACCATGCCATTGCGACGAGCTTCGCGGGAACCACCTTTACCGGTGCGCTCGCGTACTTCTACGGAAAGAACGAGATCTGCCATTTTTCAATATCCTTTGTCCTGGAATCCGCCCGGCCCATCCGAGTGATAACCTGACTGACACGCGCTTCTTACGGCGCGGAAGCGGCGGCTATACGGGATTATCGCAGGATTGGCAACCGGGCTACATGCCCGGAATGGGCGACACGTTGAAGAAGTAGACGTGCGCGCTCATCATCAACCATCCGGTGAGGGCCAGACCCGCCAGAACGGCGACAATATCCCAGATGATATTCGGAGCTTTCGGCGCGACGGGCGGGCGTTTTTTGATCGAGATCCGCACCAGAACCGCCCAGGCCAGAAAGCCGCCAAAGAACAGAAAGCTTGTGAGGTCCCAATTGACCAGAAGGTGACCAAGCGCCCAGAGTTTCACCCCCACCAGCTGTGGGTGCTTCAGCGTGCGCGCAATATACCCACGCGGCAGGCTTCCAGCCACGGCGAGTACGAGTGCAATTGGGATGAGCAGGGAATTGATATGCTTCATCCCCTCCGGGACGGTGCCGAAATAAATGGTAGAGGCCTGCGCCCCCGGATACCCGATCACCATGAGAACGAAGAAGACGATGGAGATTAGGGCGTAGACGCCCTTCCAGGGCATGGCGCCCATTTTGGCGATCATGCCGCTCCGGAAGCCGGGCATGAAGGCATGGACTGAGTGAATGCCAAGAAAGCCGATCAGGCCAATCAGAAAAATCAACATCGTTCTACCCCCGAAGCAATTGCGCCAATTCTGGCACATTCGGGCGTGATTAGACAATCAAGACTATGTGTCTGTGCCCGGGCGCGTCAGCTCATACCAGTTGATGACTTTGTCATACATGATCCGATCGCCCTTCTTCTCAAAGCCGAGGCGTAGTGCGATGCGTTCTGATGCGGTGTTGCCGGGGTCAATAATGCATTGAGCAGGAAACTGAGGGTCTTGCTCGCGCATCCAGTTCAGTACGCCGCGCATGGCCTCTCCGGTATAGCCCTGGCCCCAGTATTCCGGGGCAATGCCCCAGCCAGCTTCCGGGATCATCGGCAGGGAGGGGCTCATTTCTGAGCGACGTGACAGGGTAAAGCCACCGCTGCCAATCACTTTGCCGGTCTCGCGGTGTTCAAACATCAGATAGCCAAAGCCGAACAGGCCCCAGGCGCCAATTTTTGACTGAAGATCGGTCCACACTTCACCAGAGGATTTCCGGCGATTGCCCGCAAAGCGCACATATTCGTCCATCTGCCACATGTCGAATGTGGGCTGATAGTCTTCATTGCGGGCGGCGCGCAGGATCAGGCGGTCAGTTTCGATAACCGGAATATCGCTGATGCCGCGCGCTGGTAGTGTGTACATTCGTATTAGTCGAACATTTTGGAGATGGATTCGTCATTCGCGATACGGCGAATGGCTTCGCCGATCACGTGAGACACGCTGAGGACGCGAACGGACTTGGACTTGCGCGCGACTTCAGTCGGTTTGATCGTATCAGCAATGACGATTTCTTTCAGAACGGATTTCTCGATCCGCTCTACAGCATTGCTGGAAAGAACACCGTGGGTGACATAAGCGGAAACAGACTTCGCGCCCTGTTCCATCAGAGCCGCAGCCGCATTGCAGAGCGTGCCGCCGGAGTCGCACATGTCATCATAAAGGATACAGTCGCGGTCGCGCACATCACCAATAATGTTCATGACTTCGGCAACGCCAGCTTTCGGGCGACGCTTATCAACGATAGCCAGATCGCATTCGAGGCGACGGGCCAGGGCGCGCGCACGCACCACACCGCCAACGTCTGGCGATACGATCATCACATTGTCAGCGCCGTAAGCTGCGCGGACATCGCGCTCCATGACCGGGGTCGCGATGAGGTTATCCGTCGGGCATTCGAAGAAGCCCTGAATCTGGCCTGCGTGGAGGTCCATGGTCAGAACGCGGTCAGCGCCAGCGGTCGCGACGAGGTTCGCAACCAGCTTTGCAGAGATAGGCGTACGGCCATCTGTTTTGCGGTCCTGACGGGCATAACCGAAATAAGGAATAACCGCTGTGATGCGTCGTGCAGAGGCGCGTTTCAGCGCATCCATTGCAATCAGCAATTCCATCAGATGGTCGTTTGCGGGATATGAGGTGGACTGGATGACGAAGACATCCTCGCCGCGCACATTCTCATTGATGCGAACAAAGATTTCATTATCCGCAAACCGGCGGAATTCAGCTTCCGTCAGAGGAACGTCGAGATATTTCGCAATGTCTGCTGCCAGATCTGGATTTGCGTTACCGGTAATAAGTTTCATGATGAACCGCCACTGCCCAAATGTGCCAATCAGGCCGTCCAGCCTGTTGGGTTTATTCGCGTTTTAGGCAAATAGTTCCGGGACGCAACCAGTTGATCAGCTATTTTTTCGCAGCGTGATCACAGAAGCATTTCGTCCGTAATCGGAGAGTTGGTTCTTAACCCGATACCGGTTTGAAAAATAACGTGTTGGTTGGGTGAGTGTGTCCTCGCCCACGCAGTCGACGGATTTCACGCCTTCGCGCAGAAGTACCCCTTCGCAGAACTTCCAGATGTCGAAATAGGACCTGTCATCTTCTCCCGGGGTGAAAAGGGATTCACTCCAGGCATGCTTTTCAATGAAGGGCGCCTTGAGATCCGGGCCCACCTGAAAGGACGGAGGGGAGAGACTTGGGCCTATAGCGGCGACAATATTGGTGGCGTTAGCTCCCAGCTTTTCCATGCCTTCAATGGTGGCTTCAATCACACCGGCCAGCGCACCTCTCCATCCGGCATGAGCCGCACCAATTACGCCGGCATTGGTGTCTGCGAACAGAACGGGTGTGCAGTCGGCGGTCAGTACGCATAGGGCGAGGCCGGGGGTTGCCGTAACCATAGCATCGCCTTCCGGGCGGTCGCCCCACTCAAACGGTTCGTCAATTTGAACAACATTCGGGGAATGGATCTGGAAAAGCGAGATCAGATGGTCCGGGGTCTCTGCGCCCATGGCCTCTGCCACAATGGCGCGATTGGCGCGCACATTGTCTTTGTCATCATCCGAGCCAGGACCGACATTCAGGCTGTCATAAATCCCGGTTGAGATACCGCCCTCGCGACCAAAAAAGCCATGAGCGATGCTCTCCTGAGCCAGCAGGTGTTCAGCGTGAATAACGGGGGGAGACTGGCTCATAAAAGCATCCTGAACTGGCGGGGGACATGCCCGACAGTGTGTCAGGCTTATGATCAGGAGGTCAAACGTTCTGGACGGAATTGCTTGCCGTAATCCACGGCGATTTCATAATCCGGGTCTTCCAGAACGGAGACTTCCATCATGTCGCCAGCTTTCTCGAGCAGCTTTTTACAGTCTGGCGAAAGGTGGCGCAGGTGAAGCCGCTTGTTCAAGGCCTGATATTTGGTGGCGAGTGCATCAATCGCTTCGAGCCCTGAATGGTCGACGACGCGAGAATTGATGAAGTCGACAACCACATCATCCGGGTCGTTTTGCGGGTCAAACAGTTCGGAGAACCCTGTCGTTGAACCAAAAAAGAGCGGGCCTTCCAGGCGATAGACTTTCCAGCCTTCTTTGCTGACCCCAACGCCCGCATGAATACGGCTGGCCGCGTTCCACGCATAGCTGAGAGCAGACATGATCACGCCGACCACAACAGCTACGGCAAGGTCAGAGAACACAGTGACCAGCGTCACGGTGACGATGACGATCGCATCATTCAGCGGAATGCGGGACATGATGCGGATAGAGCGCCATGCAAATGTGCCGACGACCACCATGAACATCACACCGACGAGGGCTGCGACCGGGATTTGCTCAATCAGAGGCGATGCGAACAGAATGAAAGAGAGCAGAAACAGCGCCGCAGAAATGCCTGCAATACGGGTACGGGCACCCGACTTCACGTTGATCATGGACTGGCCGATCATCGCACAGCCGCCCATGCCGCCGAAAAATCCGGTGACAATGTTTGCCGCGCCCTGCGCTACACATTCTTTAGACGCGCCGCCCTTTGTCTCTGTCATTTCAGAAACGAGATTATGCGTCAGAAGGCTCTCAATCAGGCCGATGGCAGACAGGATGAGTGCGTAAGGAAAGATGATTTCCAGAGTTTCAAAGGTTAGCGGCACCATCGGAATATGAAACTCCGGCAGGCCACCAGAAATGGAGGCCAGATCACCCACAGAGCGGGTATCAAGGCCGAGACCAATTACAATCGCTGAAACCACCAGAATAGCCGCAAGCGGTGCAGGGAACGCCTTTGTCACTTTCGGCAGAAGCCAGATGATCGCCATGGTCAGGCCAACGAGACCCAGCATAAGCGCCAGATCAGGCACAGGCAGCCATTCACCCCCGGCCATGCCATGCCCGCCAGCTTCACCGCCCGGCATTTTGAACTGACCAAGTTGTGCAAGGAAAATCACGATGGCGAGGCCATTTACAAAGCCCAGCATAACCGGGTGCGGCACCATTCGGATGAATTTACCCCAGCGCATTGCGCCGAAGATAACCTGCATAATGCCCATCAGAACCACGGTCGCGAACAGATATTCCACGCCGTGATCGGAGACCAGAGAGACCATGACAACGGCCAGCGCGCCGGTCGCGCCTGAAATCATGCCCGGACGACCGCCAAACACAGCCGTGATGAGGCCAATGAAGAAAGCGGCATAAAGGCCGACCAACGGGTTTACGCCGGCAACAAATGCAAAGGCGACCGCTTCTGGCACAAGCGCCAGCGCAACGGTAAGGCCCGCGAGAAGTTCGATTTTGATACGGTCCGGCGTGTACTTGATCGGTGCAGGTCCGTTGCCCTCGGCGCTTACGGTCAAGGTCATCTCCGTTTGTGAGTCTGGATGATTTTATCTGTAAACCGCCCTGCCATGAGTGCCCGGCAGGGGGCTGTTCCCTGCGTTCTCATATGAGGATTTCGCCATTGCAGCAAGGCGTGGCGGGGCTTTTCTTGCCCTGCGCGCGTCATCGCTTAAATTTTGGGAAGAGCTGAACTATCCCGGAAATCCGCCAGGCACGCCAAGGCCTTTGGAAGAGATACAAATCGCCTTGAAGCGTGAGCCCATCTGAGCCGGATCGATGAGCTTGGCCGCACGGGCGTAAATCTCATCAGCCTTGTCCGGGTTTTCCTGAACCAGCTGTTGCATACGGGCTTCTGCGCCGAGTGCCAGAAGGAATGGTCCCTGCCGAACCGGGCCATGTACGGAAAGTCCAGCTTTGAGCGCCTGTCTGTGGACTTCGGTGAAGTCGACATCAACCGTCATATCAGCCGCGCCGGGGTGTTCCAGAGGATCAACCTGACGGCCTTCCTGATAGGCGCGCAAAGTGTCGCCCGGAGGTAGGTCATCGGGACCGTAGTCAATGGCTAGCGCACGCAGTTTGTTGCCGCGCTGTACATGCGCCGCGAGGCTGAGTGCGAAGGATTCAAGGCCGGTCTGAATCTCGATTTCGTTGATATCGTCCGGGATGTTGTCGAGGTTTACGCCGACTTCTGCGGCCTTGCCCCAGATGAGTTGGCCATTCATCGCGCCCACGCGGCGTTCATGCCATTTGCCATCGCGCTTGGAGCGCAGATACTGGCGGGCAGGAAGACAGTCGAGAAACTCATTGGCGACCAGAATGGCTGGCATATCGGGCAGATCGTCCAGCAGGGTCACGAATTGCGGCGTGTATTGAAGAAGCCGCTCATATTGCTGGCCGCGCAAGGCTGGGCTTGGTTCAATCAAATGCAATTGCATGGACTTCAGACAGGCACGGCCTGCCGATGTCATCTCCATGGCGCGCAGCGCATCCGCCATCATTGTGGCGCGGCCTGCGCCTGGTTCGACCAGAAGGAATGGATGAGGGCGCCACATGGCTTCCCACTCATTGACGATCCAAAGGCCGATCAGCTCACCAAAAATCTGGCTGGTTTCAGGCGCAGTTGTGAAGTCGCGACCAACGCCCGGGCGTGTCGCGTAATAGCCTTCCTTTGGGTCGTGGAGGCAGATCTGCATGAAGAGTGAAACGGGCATTGGCCCGTCAGTGTCGATCATGCGAACCAGACGGTCTTTCAGGGGCAAACTTTACTCCGCTGCCGCAGTTGAAGTCGGGGAAGGTGGCGCTGATTTAAGCGCGCGCCAGACAAGGAATACGCCAAGCGCAATCATTGGAACAGACAGAAGCGTGCCCATGGTCATCCAGTCTGGCAGACCGTCCACAAAGGCATCCGGCAGGCGGAAGCGTTCGGCGATAGAGCGGCCCATTGCATAGCCCAGAAGGAAAATACCGGTCACAAGGCCCGGACGCTTCAGCGCGCCAAACGCCCAGATAGCAATTGCAATGACGATGAACAGCAACAACCCTTCAAGGCCGGCTTCATAGAGCTGACTAGGATGGCGTGGCAGTTCTGAAATGATCGAGCCATCCGTCAGGCGCACAGAGCAGTTCTCAACTGTTCGGGCAGCTGCCGGGATAAGGTCCGGATCGCAGATATACTGCCATTCCTTTGTGTCCCAGTCGAAAGCCTGAGGCGGGCCGCCAGAGCCATAGCCCTGAGGGAAGATCATACCGAACGCGCTGTCAGTCGGGCGACCATAAAGCTCGGCATTGATGAAGTTGGCGCAACGGCCCAGCAAAAGGCCGATTGGCGTTGCTGCCGCAGCGATGTCTGTCATGCGCAGTAGCGGGATTTTGTGTGTCCGGCAGACATGCCAGGTGGCAAGGCCAACACCAATCAGGCCGCCATGAAAGGCCATGCCGCCATCCCAGACGCGCAGGATCATCATTGGGTCCGCAGCGAAATCATCAAACTGATATGGGATCTGGTAAAAGAACATATAGCCAAGGCGACCGCCCAGAATGACGCCAAGCGTCGCCCAGAACAGATAATCGTCAATGACTTCAGAACTTGTAGGCGAGGTGCCGCCAAACAGGCGAGGGCGCTTTACCAGCGCAACCGCATAGCGCCAGCCCAGAACCAAGCCTAGGACATATGCCATGGCATACCAGAGGATATTGATTGGGCCGAGTGTGAGTCCGCCTATCGAAAACTGTGGAATCGAGACAATCGCCGGATAAAATTCCGGAAAACTGAGTGCCATGCTCATTTGTCCCCTTTTACTGACCCGTCTTAAAGGTCACATAGCCATGAAACGGTTTTCGCGGTAGATCACGCGAACCATTGCCCGAAGGAGTAATCTAATGACGCAAGGAAATCCACTCCTAGATGACATGGCGAAAGTCATGACTGGTATGATGGATGCTGCCCAGTCAGCAGGCGAAGAAGCCAAAACAGCAATGCGTGCTCAGGGCGAGAAATTCGTCGCTGAAATGGACTTGGCTCGCCGTGATGAAGTGGAAGCACTCAAAGCGCTCGCGCAGGCCGCTCTTGCACGTGTTGAGGCGCTCGAAAAGCGCGTCGCTGAGCTGGAAGGCACCAAATCGGAGTGAGGCGTTGTGGCAACAGCCGCAGCCACATTCCACAGTAAACTGCTCAACCGCTTTGCTGCGCGTCTGAGACTCATGTTACGCGGAACGAACGGGATGTTCCGTGTCTGATGGGAAGGCGCACACCATGTCTCTGACATCTGAAAGCGACTTTGCAGATGTATCACTCGATCAGGTTGAGCGAGTGCTGCAGGATGCAGACTGCGTTTATGAGCGCGATGCGTTTAACACAGTGCATTGCATCATCCCGACCTGTTGGGGCGATATGGGTGGTGTTTTTACCTTTCGTGAAACACCGCAATTGCTTCAGTTCTCAATTACGCTGGACGTCAAACCGACCCCTTCGCGACGCGGTGAGCTGAATGATCTGATCGTTCTGATCAATGAGCGACTGCCACTTGGCCATTTTGATTACTGGCCGGGGGATGATCTCATTATCTTCCGTTATTCCATTGCTATGGCAGGCCGCGCTGGTCCGGAGGTCTCTGAGATTTCTGCAGTGATGGACTCAGCCAAGACCGCCGTTGAGCAATTCACGCCAAGTATGAATTATGTCATCTGGGCCGGGAAAACGGCTGCGGACGCCATGGAAATGGCGATGTTTGAGACGATTGGTCAGGCCTGAGCGACACGACTGGCGGGCTGATACTGTGTCCGCTATGATGTGTACATGTTTACGCGTATCTGGGTTCTCTGGCTGATCTTCGTACTCACGCTCCTCACTGGACTGAGTTTCAGCTTTATTTCAGTGCATTGGGACTTCCAGTTTCTGGATACTATGACGACCCGGACAGAGCTGGATGAGGCGCTTTCAGGCTATTCGGATCTTCAGAAAGAGGTTCATATCATCTCTGTCTGGACGCTGGATCTTATATATCCCGTGCTGAATACGCTTTTATTGTCAGGAATTACCAGGCGCGCTTTTGGCGGTGTCTGGCCCTGGATCGGTCTGCCATCGATCGCTTATTTCATCTTCGACATTTCAGAGAATATCAGCAGCACGCTTTTGCTGTTCGCGCTGGATAAACATTTGAGCCTGCACACAGTCCTGACGCTCGGAAAGTTTGGCTTCTACCTGCTGGCTTTCATTATAGCTGTGTCTGGCATCATCTTCATGATGCTGCGGCGGCTTCGTGCAAAAAGCGCAGTGTGATAAACTGACGCTTCACCTTGATGAGCCGGTATTCAGCCTCATGTCTGATTGAGACTGCCGATGACTGCACAGGAGTTTTGATATGCCCCTTTCAAAAGAAACTCAGGATAAAATCGTTACTGCGGCTTTCGCGCTTGCTGCTGAAAAGCCCTGGAAGGATATCACGCTTGCGCAGATCGCAGGGCAGGCGGGTGTCTCAATGTCCGATCTTTATGAATTGGGGAGTAAGACCACGCTTCTCTCGGAGATTGATGGCTGGCTCGACAGAGCATGCGGCGCAGAGCCGGTCGACATGGAAGAGACTCCGCGCGAGCGCATTTTTGACATTGCCATGCTCCGGTTTGAGGCCATGGAAGATCACCGCGAAGCCATCATGTCGATCCGTGAGGGCTGGATGCGTCGGCCTGCGGCCCGTGCTTTGGCCGCCAAGCGCCGGATGAAAACGGCCCAATGGGTGCTGACCTGCGCCGGAGAGACTAATCCGATGCTGTTCAAAGCGCGCGCAGCTGTACTGAGCGGAATTCTTTTCCGGGCTGAACAGGCGTGGGCGAAGGAAGAGGGCGAAGATTTCACGCGCACTATGGCGCAACTGGACCGCGACCTGCGTGATGTGTCTGGCTGGGCGGCGCGTCTGTCTGACTTTCCATTCCGGAAGAAAGACAAAAAAGAAGCCGCCGAGAAATCGGCGGCTTGTTGAGGTTGGGAGGAAGCGCCCCAAAAAAGGGACGCTGAGGAAAACTTGACTGAATTCGAAACGGGCGCTGTCAGGCAGAGCCCGTAGAAATTTCAGGTCGCGTAAGTTCCTTAAGAGCGTGCGTCGTGCATATCGGTGAGCTCCTGGATGCCGAGAGCGGCAACAGCAGCGTCAACGAGGTCAGTGCGGCAAGCTTCTACAACTTCGCGAGTGTCGGTAGGTGCAAACGTGTCAGAACGACGAGTAGCTGAGCGGCAAGCGGTGTTCGCGCGCGCTTCGATAGCTTCGTAGTTTGCTTCAGTTGTCAGGTTGTTTTCGAATTTGAATTCTGCGGTGACGTTGCCGGCTTCTTGAGCGAGGGCAACAGGTGCGCTGAAAGCGATTACGGCAGCAAGTGCAAGTCCAGTTTTCATTTGGTCTCTCCTGATTCATTCGGTGTGGTTTGTGTTCGCCACACTTAAAACCTAGAGAAACCGGCTTTATGCGTCTAATGAATTAAATCTATTGAGAGTATTCCCTGCTGGAATATCTAGGATGATCTTCTGCAATTTCAGTCAGCAGATCTCGCAGCCATTTGTGCGCAGGATTGGATTCCAGACGGGTGTGCCAGATCATCTGAACATTCAGAGAAAGACGTGGCATTTCTTCTGGCAGCTCGCGATAGATCACGTTCTGGAAGGATGCCTGATAGGCAGCCAGTCGGCGCGGTACGACCATGACGAGATCGGAGGCTGCGACGATGGCCGGCCCGGCAATGACCTGGTTGATCGTGATCCCTACGCGGCGTGGAATGGAATTCTGAAGATAGTAATTGTCGATCACGCTGTCTTCGCTGTCCGCTGTCGTCACAACAACCTGACGCGCAGTCAAAATGCGATCAATCGTCAGTTCGCCTTCGCTCAGCGGATGGCCTTCGCGCATGAGAATGACGGATTCACTGCCTTCAATCAGGATGCGGCTTTCAAACTGGTCGCCAATTGGCACCTGCGAGATAAGCGCCAGATCAACTTCATTCTTCTCGACGCGACCCAGGGAATTGGACACTTCAGGAATGAGGTGAATTTCAATATTGGGCGCCACGCGATCCAGTCGCGCCATAACCATTGGCATCATGAGACGTGCGATCAAATCGTTCGTCATAATGCGGAAAATGCGCTTTTCCGTCGCCGGGTCAAAAACGTTAGGCTCCAGCGCGTTTGAGAGTTCCTGCAGAGCCTGTTGCACGGGCGCAGCCAGTTCGATGGCGCGCGGTGTTGGCTTCATGCCTTCTGCGCAGCGAATGAAAAGGTCATCTTTACACAGATGGCGCAGTCGGTTCAGGGCCTTGGAAACGGCCGGTTGTGACATCCCGATCCTGTCTCCGGCACGGGTGGTATTTCGTTCCACCATGAGTGCGTCAAAGACGACGAGAAGGTTGAGATCAACACCGGCTAGGTTCATTCGTTTTCAGGGTCCGTGCAACTACACTTTGTATAATGGAGGTGACACGCGCATCGTACAACTTTTTCCTGCGCGGGCAGGATGTACGTCACGAGATCGTCACGTCTGACTGTTCATATGTGAGCCCTCACCTCTGTGGCAAGGGTAAAAGGTCAGGTGCGACCCAGTGGCGCCGGGCTTCAGGGCTGAACAGAACTGGGCGAGACCAGTGCTTTAATATCCAGTCAGAGCGGTCAAACCCTTGCATAAGCATAAGGTTTACAGCCTCGTAGACAGGCATTGTATCTGCAAGTCGTGACATCATCAGGCGCGCCATATGAATTGAGGCGAGCGTTATGGTTTCGTGATACCCTTCAGTGTCTGAATTGGGTACGCCGCAGGCCGTGTTGTAGCGACGAATCAGTCCGGGCATATCACTTTCAGCATCGTAGTCTGCCGATCGGATCAGCCAGGCCGCAGCGGCAAAATGCGCCGCATGCGTCCATTCCGGTTTGGGAAGGGTGCGGCGTATCACGCCGAGAGCGATGTGTTCGATTTCTGTGTCTGAGGTGTACATGTCAGTATCCATAATCGGGCTGACGGGACTCATGGCTGCTACCCGCCAGCAGGGCGGGTGAGGAAAAGCCGTTTGTCAGAAACTGGCTTTCTGCGCGCACACCCGCTCATCTGCAATTGTTTGCAGTGTCTGTGTCTGTGTCTGGAGCTGAAGTGTGGCCATACGCATTCAGGTTTTTAGTCATACTTTTAGTATGGGTACAAGAAAAGACTTGTGTTTCTGGTTGAATGATCAGACAAAGTGTGCTTATTGATTATCGGCAAGCAACCGGAGGCACACATGAACATCTGAGGACCCGATCTTATTCTCTCCTCAAATAAAGTGTTCATGCATGTCTATTCTCACCCTACAGAATCTTTCTGTCATCCGTCCGGATGGCGCTTCCCTGTTTTCTGATCTCTCGCTCAGCATTGGCGATGAGAGCGTCGGGCTGGTCGGCCGAAATGGCTCCGGAAAATCCACATTGATGCGTCTCATTTGCGGGCGGGGCGATCCAGCGTCCGGCCATATCAATGTTCAGGGGAAGGTCGGAATTTTAGAACAGATCCCTCGAAATGCTGGCGGCAGCATTGTTCACCTTCTCGGCGTGGAAAAAGCGCTTCAGCGCCTTAAACGTATTGAAGACGGGCAGGGCAATGGCGAAGATTTCGACCTGGCCGACTGGACGCTCCCGTCTCGCCTTGAGGCGGCGCTCTCAGATATGGGGATGTCTCTGGATGATTTGATGCGACCGGTTGCGAGCCTTAGCGGTGGCGAAGCAACACGTGTGGCAATGGCGCGGCTCGTGCTTGAAGAACCGGACATACTGTTGCTGGACGAGCCGACCAATAATCTGGATGTTGATGGCCAGCGGCTGGTTCATGACTTTCTGGACCGTTGGAAAGGCGCTGCGCTGGTCGCAAGCCATGATCGTGCCCTGCTGGAAAACATGGATCGTATCCTTCACATCTCGCCGGTCGGCGTGACTGTCTTTTCTGGTGGCTGGGGTGAATTCGCTGAAGCACGGGCAGAAGCTGTCGCGCGCGCAGAGCACGCGGTTGAGAAAGCGCAGAAGAACAGCGCTATGACAGAAAGGCGGATCCAGCAGCACGCCGAGAAAAAAGCCAGACGCGAGAGCGTAGGTAAGGCTGCCCGTCGCTCCAGATCGCAGTCAAAGTTGTTCCTCGACGCACAAAAGGAAAGATCTGAAGGCACAGCCGCGCGCGATGCGGGCCTGAAAGAACGCCAGCGGGCTGAGGCCAGTGAGGCCTTGTCTGAAGCGCGCGAAAGGCTGGAAATTCTGACGCCGATCACGATAGACATTCCTTCACCGGAGCAAGCATCAGATAAGCTGCTTATCCGTGCTGATAACGTGACCTATGGCTGGCACGGGCAAAACATTCTGGACGGACTGTCTTTTGAGATACGCGGCCGCGACCGGGTGCGCCTGGCGGGGCCGAATGGTTCGGGTAAGTCGACACTTATCAGCTTGATCATGGGAGAGCTAACGCCAGACAGCGGTGAGATTATGCTACAGCATGTGACATGTGCACATCTGGACCAGCACGTCTCGCTCTTGCGCGATGGTGTGTCGCTTCTGGATCAGATGCTAGAACGCCATCCGGGAATGACACCGCAGGAGGCGTATGCTGCGCTCGCCAGATTTGCGTTTCGGAATACGGATGCAGCTCGTCTGCCGGAAAGCTTGAGTGGTGGTGAGAAAATGCGCGCCGGGCTGGCTTTGACGACGAGTGGTGATCAAGCGCCGGACCTTCTGGTTCTGGATGAACCGACCAATCATCTGGATATCGATACGATTGAGATGCTTGAGACCGCGCTGAAGGCTTATGAGGGCGCATTTCTGGTCGTCAGCCATGATCAGATGTTTCTCAAGGCGATTGGTGTTCAGCGAGAGGTTTGTCTCGGCGAAGACTGACTTGCCCTGAATCAAAAAGGCCTGCGTTTTCACGCAGGCCTTTCATCAGAATATATCTAAATAAAACTCTATTCTTCTTCGCCAGTCGCATCGTCTGATGCTTCCGCACCATCGATTGGCTTCAGGTTCACTGCTTTCGGGCCTTTGCCGCGGGTGTCCGCTGCAAGGTCGAAGATCAGTTTCATGCCGTCTTCTACGCCCGGCAGACCGGAGCGTTCGACGGAGGAAATGTGAACAAAGACATCATCGCCGCCATCGTCTGGCGTAATGAACCCGAAGCCACGTTCCTGATTGAAGAATTTAACGGTACCGGTGAGACCTTCTTTTTCGATCTGCATTGGCTGACGTGGAGGACGTGATCCGCCATCGCGATCGCCGCCGCGGAAACCACCGCCGCCACCGCCACGGTAA
>CENJ01088557.1_pt1 | contig 15352 bp, 15 predicted proteins | sample 356161 | NCBI WGS metagenome assembly CENJ01 (sample SAMEA2619531, study PRJEB7988) | marine metagenome | biome: marine biome (ENVO:00000447); feature: surface water layer (ENVO:00002042); material: "saline water (ENVO:00002010), including plankton (ENVO:xxxxxxxx)" | depth 5 m
TACGACTTTACGATTCCAAGCCGCTGCTTGCAAGTCTCCGGGGAAAATCTTAAACAATTTGGCATCAAGTTCGGACTCGTTATTGGACTCCTTGACGCATTGGATAACCTCTTGTGGGCTCACCCCCAAATGGAGGCACAAGAAACCATCAAAGCCCTTGGTGAAGTTCCTTTGGTAACTTTTGGGTAAGCCTCCCGACAAATGCTTACGAATCTTCTCTAAAAAGCGCGGCAAATGAAGAAGGCCGCAGGCATGGGCTTGATAAGGGGAAGGTAAATCTAGCAAAGTTGCTCCGGTTGGACCTTCGATTATATTTCTTTCGGTGTTTGTCAAAATTGAAAGTAAAGTTTTTCCTTAAGTTTTTTTTTAAATCGTGAATCAAAGCAACAGCAAAAAAGTAATCACAAGAGTTTCCTCTTATCTTTTCAGACACAAGTGGCTCTTTGGCTTAACCTTATCCTTGGCCTGCGTAATGACAGTTGTGACGGTTGTGGTGCCATTGGCTATTCAAAAAGTATTGGATAGCCTTTTTTCTCCGCAAATTGAAGGCGAATTCTTTTTGTTGGAAGGAATTACAATCATCGCTTGCCTATTTTTGCTAAAGGAAATTCTTAATTGCCTCAGGATTCGCACAAACAACAAATTGGAACAGAAGGTTATCTTCAAACTGAGAAGTGATTTACACAAAAAACTTCTGAACCTACCGATCAGTTTTTATGACAAAAGAAAAAGCGGCGATATTGCGTCAAGGGTTGTGGAAGATGTGCAAAATGTAGAACGGGCTATTTTAGACGGGACGGAGCAGGGCGTTATCGCACTGCTCACTCTATTCGGGGCAACCGTTATGATGTTCACTCAAGAACCTAGGCTCGCCGCTTTAGTTTTTCTTCCTTTACCAATTTTGATGGTAATGGCCTTTCGTTATTCTAAAATTTCCAAGAAAAATTGGCGCGAGGTGCGAGAAACCTCAGGTGAACTCAACTCTCTCCTTGTCGAAGACATACAGGGCAATCGCCTGATCCACGCATTCGCTCTTCGGGATAGGGAGATTCAAAGGTTTAAAGCAATTGGGATGGAGTTGCAAAAGCGTTCCCTTCGAGCCATGTACCGCTGGTCCATTCAAGGACCCAGTGCTAGTTTCACCTCATCTCTTGGCATTCTAGCAGTAGTCGGAATGGGAGCGTACCTTCTGCAAAATGATCCGACCTTCACAACCGGTAAATTCTTCGCCTTTCTGCTCTATGCAAACATGTTTTATGAGCCGGTGCGCCAACTTGTTTCGATTAACAACTTGGTTGCGGCTGGAAAGGCTTCAGGGGAGCGAGTCTTTGAAATTCTTGACGAACCCATTCGAATCACTAACCCAACTACGCCGGTTACTTTTCCGAATTCCGATTTTACCATTAAATTTCAGTCCGTTTCGTTTTCCTATGGAGGTAGGGGTGATATCGTAGAAAGTCTGGGCTTTGAAATTCCGCACGGGTCCACAACCGCACTAGTTGGTCCAACCGGTTCAGGTAAGAGCACCATCGCTAATTTACTCCTTAGGTATTACGAGGTAAATAAAGGAGCCATTTCGATCGGGGGTTTAGATCTAAGAAGCTTCAAACTGGATGATCTGAGGCAAAATATCGGCCTAGTTCCTCAAGATCCATTTCTTTTCGATGCTTCGATCAAAGAAAATTTACTCTTGGCAGATCGGATGAAAGGGGAGACTGCATTAGAAAACGCCCTCAAAGCAGCTTGTGCGCTTAATTTTGTTCGCCGGCTTCCAGATCATTGGGATACAGTGATTGGCGAACGAGGCATCAGGTTAAGCATGGGGGAAAAACAAAGACTGACTTTGGCAAGGGCCATTTTAAAGTCCCCTCCAATTGTCGTCTTAGATGAAGCCACCTCGAGCGTCGATGTTGAAACCGAGAGACATATACAAATAGGTCTTTCCAACCTGATTGAAAAACGAACAACCTTGATCATCGCTCATAGGCTCAGCACCATCAGAAATGCGGATCAGATTATCTTTTTGGAAAGAGGCCGTATTGCTGAGCAAGGGACGCATCAGACCCTTATCAAAAGAGGTGGGAAATATTCGTCCTTTTACAACTACCAAGAAAACCTAATTGGTAATGAATAGGCCGGTCATTTGGAATCTCGAACTTTCTGCAAAATAAATCGAATAAAAAGCGAGAGGATATACGGAAAGCACAAAAATAAAAACCTAGTTACAAAGCGAAAACCACCTTCGGCAAGTGGACCGTAAACCTTTTGCTCTGCCCAAACCCTCAAAGGCATGGTCAAAAAATACTCAACACCAATTGCACGACCTAAAAAATAAACCATGAGAGGCCAGACCGTAAAGCCAATGCAAAGAAACATGAGTGCAAACCACAACTCTTTACTCCAATCCACTAAATTTAAGTTTTGGTCTCTAGACCCTTGCAAGTCGGTATTCATGCCCTAATATTATATTTATTAGCTACAATTCCAACTAATTATGAAATCTTTCCTATACCTGATCATCGTACTGTCTATTTCCATCGGATTACATGCTAAGGAAAATCAGCAATCCCTGAAGGTTTTCGACCGTGTCATACAGCCCGTTTTCTCGGCAAAGTGCATTCATTGTCACGGTGCTGAAAAAAACAAGGGTAAGCTAAGAATGCACACTCGTGATGATCTTATACGAGGCGGAAGCGGTGTGGGTGAGGATATAATCGTTGCTGGGGACTCCGAAATCAGCGAATTGATTTTTAGAATTACTCTGCCAAAAGATGACGACGAAGCAATGCCTCCCTATGAAGATGACGAACATTATAACCCCGTTTCAAACCAAGAATTGGCGGTCATAAAATCTTGGATAGAATTGGGTGCATCTTTCGACCTGATGATTTCCCAACTCGAAGAAAACGCGAAACAATCCGCGATTCATGTCCTGCAAAATTTACCCAAAAAAACCACTTCCAAGCTCGCACTCAAAATACCGACTCTCCCTGAAGTTGAAGCCGCCGACACCGGTCTCATGAATTCCCTATCGAACAAGGGTTTGCTGGTCATGCCAATTGCTCAGAACACAAATGCCATTTATGTAAATGCATCTTATGCAGGTAAAGCTTTCGACAATGAAATGCTCAAATTGCTTGAACCCCTTGCTGAACAGCTCCTTTGGCTAAATCTCGCTCGCACTGGCATTACCGACGAGGCTGGTTCGTCTCTCTCTAAATTCACACTACTCAGAAGGCTCCATTTGGAAAATACGCATCTAAGCGATGAAATCAGCCCACATTTAGCAAAACTAACTAACCTAGAATACTTAAACCTTTACGGTACTGGGATTTCGGATGCTTCAGTGAAGTACCTTCAAAACCTCAAAAATTTAGAAAAGGTATTTCTTTGGGAAACGAACTTTACCAAAAATGGGGCTACTAATCTGAGGAAAGGCTTTGTTGACGCAAAGCGCTACGATGACCTTCAAGCCAACCAGCAAAAGCTCTCGCAACGTGTCAGTGAGGTTACAAACCATCACTCCAAGATAATCACTGGTATCGAAGAAAAATTGAATGAAGTGGGTGCCATATCCCAAGATGAAAATGCCATAAACGATAAATGCCCTGTTGCCAATAAGCCAGTCGATGAAAATAAAATTCTGGTTTTTGAAGGTCGAAAAATCGCCTTTTGCTGTGATAAATGTAAGGACAAGTTCAAGAATGACCCTTCCTCCTTCCGCTCCAAAATCAATGGGTTCGAACCATCCACTGACTATGCAACTTTATCCGCTTCACTAAGGAAAGCCCAACTTGATATGGATAATGCCATTGAAGCTGAGAGCTCCAAACTCCGCTTAGTCTCGACCGAACTCCGATCTCTCGGTCCAGAAATCAATATGGGTTGGCTTAATAACTGAACGAAAAAATAGCTCTGCCCAGGGCTATCCGGGTCGGCTAAATTTTATTTAAAGGTAAGAGATCGGATGATTAGTATTGCCAATCCCAATCTCGCTGAAAGTGTGATGATCCATGAAAGATATTGATTCCGAAGTAATTTCAATTTTTGAAGAAACAAATGCTCTATTAAGGGGGCATTTCATACTTCGATCGGGTATGCGCAGTGGCCATTTTTTCCAATGCGCTCAAGTCTGCCAGTACATGGATAAAGTCACAAGACTTGCAACACTCATTATAGAGTCTATTTCCTTCAAGGATATCAATACCATTGTCTCTCCGGCAATGGGGGGTTTGGTCATAGGTCAAGAAATCGCACGACAGCTTGGGGCTCGTTTCATATTTCTAGAAAAGGTAAACGACCGGTTGGCATTAAGAAGAAACTTTAGCCTTGGAAAAAAAGATCGGGTTCTTCTAGTTGAAGATGTTGTCACCAAGGGAGGGAGAGCAAAGGAAGCAGTTGACATTATTTCAGCCTTCGAATGCGAACTCGTTGGTGTTGTTAGTATGGTTGACCGAAGTTCGGATGATTTGAATTTTGGGGTGCCTTTTGAAGCTTTGCTTAAAATGAATTTCCCCACTTATTCTGCTGATAATTTACCAGAAGAATTGCTCAAGCTACCTGCTACCAAACCAGGCAGTTAAGGCACTTTCCCAATCAATCAGGGGACGCGGTAAGCTAAAAACCTGTACTTCCCTCGGTACCAGACATAAAAGCGGTTGATCCCTTTTTTCAATTCTGAGGTTACCTCTTGGATAGAGTTCACTTGGTATCCATTAATTTCTACGATAACCACACCTTCCTTGAAAGTTTCCGCTGCTCCCGAAGATTTTCTGACCACCACTCCACGAGTTTGCGTAGGAATGCCGTACTTTTCTCGATTTTCAGTGTTTAATGATTCAAGAGAAACCCCGGGAATAGGAGGCTTTTTTTCTCCTCCAAAAAGTTCGAGGGTTACAAAGAGCGTCTTCTTGACTTCATTTCTAAGGACTACAACGGGAATTCGGGTTCCAGGGGAAGTTTGAGCTATGGCCAATCTAAGTTGATTAGCGGAGCTTACCTCTGCTTTCCCCACCGAGACAATAAGATCACCCGGCTCGAATCCGGCTTTTTCTGCAGCAGATCCAAGAATGACATCTTCTACTAAAGCTCCACCACTTGCCGTATCTTCCATGTTTAAACTAACCCCGAGAAACCCTCTTCGCAGCTCCCCCCCTTGCACAAAATCAGTTAGCACCTTTTTTACAATTTTTACAGGAATTGCTAAACCAATTCCAACACTGCCACCGGTTTGTGAGATAATCGCTGTATTGATTCCAACCAAACGACCCTTGGCATCAATCAAGGCACCTCCTGAATTACCTCGATTGATGGAGGCGTCAGTCTGGATAAAGTTTTCGTATGATCCTTGCTCATCCAAGACCTTTAGTTCCGAGCGTCCTGTTGCGGAAACAATGCCCATCGTCACTGTCTTACCGATTCCAAGTGGGTTACCGGCTGCAAACACAATATCCCCAACCTTTAATAAATCACTGTTTCCCAAGGTAACGAATGGAAGAGGTTTCTCTGACTCGATCTTAAGTACAGCCACATCTGTGGAACGGTCGACTCCCACAATCTGCGCCTTGTATTCCACTTTGTCGGATAGTTGTACCAAAACTTCCTCGACCAAAGCCCCCGTTCTTGGGTCTGTTATAACATGAGCATTGGTTATGGTATGACCTTCTGGGGTTACAATCACCCCTGAACCTATACCGACTGGCACATTTTCTTCTTTTACATTGGGTTCGTTGACTAGAGGAAGTCCATAATACCTTCTAAGAAAATCCTCTATGGTCGGGTACATCCTCCTAACCACTTGCTGGGTTGTAACAGAAACGACTGCAGGAGTAGACTTTTCAAGGATAGTGGAATAACTTTGCCTCGGTACAGTATCCCCTCTGTCCAAATCAGAGTCATCAACCTTAAGAGAAAAACTTTTCGTCGTTCCCAACGCAGCAAACCCTGCTGCACTAAGAACAAAGCTTGCCAAAAAAAATAAAACTTTGCTCATAATTTACCTAGCGAAACCAAAGACTCCAATTGTTTACATCTAGGTATCACTCCGAGTAGATCAAAATCCCTTGATTTGGAATAAGGTCGAAATGCTACTATCAGTATGCGTCCGCTGAATAGCTTCGCCAAGGAGATTGGCAACGCTTAATTGCCTTACCGGCAAATCTCCGTTTTCCATGATCACTGAATTGGTTGTTATCAACTCGTCCAAAAGTCCTTGGCTCAACCTCTCTCTGCCGGTTTCATTCAGCATACAATGACTCACTAAAGCACTTACCTTTTGGGCTCCTCTTTCTTTAAGAATCTTAGCCGCGGCAGTAAGCGTGCCAGCTGTTTCGGTCATGTCATCAACCAGTAAAATCTCTCGCCCTTCAACTTCACCCACTAAGTTCATCGCTTCAACAGTCGAGGCCCCGGTTCGCCTTTTGGCCACAAAACCCAATGGGCAACCCAAAACTTCGGCATAAGCATTTGCCATTTTCATACCTCCTACATCAGGAGAGAAAATCGTTAAGTTCTCGGTATCTCTACTACTCAAATCTTCAAAGAACACAGGTGATGCATACAAGTGATCAACCGGTATATCGAAGAACCCTTGAATTTGTTGGGCATGTAAATCCATCGTAAGAATACGGTTAACACCAGCGGCAACCAACAAATTCGCTACTAGTTTCGAGGTGATGGGGACTCTTGGCTGATCCTTCCGGTCTTGCCTGGCATATCCAAAAAAAGGAAGCACCGCTGTCACACGAGCAGCTGAAGCTCGTTTGGCAGCATCAATCATGATCAGGAGCTCCATGACATTATGATTGGCGGGTGAGGAGGTGGACTGAACGAGAAAAACATCAGTTCCCCTTATATTCTCATTAAATCGAACAAAGCTCTCGCTATCGGGAAATGAAGTAACCAATGCATCACCGAGTGGAACCCCTAAGTAATTACAAATTTCCTGAGCGAGGGGTTTATTGGAATTCCCGCTGAAAATCTTTAAGGATGTGCTATTTTGCATCTCCGTGACCTACTTGTTGCCTTCATTTTGAGCAAACCTATTAAACAGTTCTGGTAGTTTTCTTTGTAAAATTGAAATTCTGTGAGCCAATTGAACGGGCATTGCAGGGTTTCCTTTGAGATATGCACCGGGTTCAACATCCTTGGTTATACCTGCCTGCCCAGCAATTTTGGCACCCCTTCCAACAGTAATATGACCAGAGAAACCCGCTTGACCGCCAACTACGACAAAGTCCTCCATGCATACGCTCCCAGCAATGCCAACTTGTGCAACAATCAAACAACCTTTTCCTATATGCACATTATGTCCGATCTGGACTAGGTTATCAATTTTTGTACCTTCTCCTATTCTTGTCTCTTCGAAACGAGCCCTGTCTATGCAAGTATTGGCTCCAATTTCAACATCGTTTTCAACAATTACCCGTCCCAGATGGGGAATTTTCTTATGAGCATGTTCAACTTGCTCAAATCCGAAACCCTCGGAACCAAGCACAATCCCCGCATTCAGAATAACTCGATCCATTACTTCGCAATGAGATAAAATTTTAACTCCTGGAAAAATTCGGCAGTTTCTCCCGATTGAGGATTCCTTACCTACATAACAGTGCGACTCCACAACCGAACCGGATTTAATTTCCACATTTTGCCCAATATAAGAAAAAGGTCCTATTGTTACCGACGGGTCTATGGTGGCACTCTTTTCAATGAATGCTGTGGAGTGAATCCCTGGAACAAAATTTGGTGCCATCTTTTTCTCGATCATATGGCAGACCTTAGTCAAACCTAGAGATGGTTCCTTCATTTTAAGGAAAAGCTGGCCTTTCTTGGGCTTACCCTCGTAATCGAGGGGTAACAGGATGAGAGATGCCAGACAATCTGAGACTTGGGTCCGGTACTTAGGGTTGCCCAAGAAACTCAAATCTCCAACAACCGCACAGTTTAACGATGAAATACCATTGACCTGTTTTGTTTGAATTTCTCCTTCTTTGTGGGCATCAGGAAAAATTTCCAAAATCTCGTCTACATCCAACTCAAGAATCATCGATCTTCGATCCCCCAAAGGATCATTGCTCGTTTGTTACTTTGGCTTTGTGCTGGAGGCATTCAAGGTCACGATCACATCTTGAGTGATATTGAGCTTATCCTTGGCATAGAAAACTCCTAACTGGGTTTCAGATGAATTCACCACCAAATCCAAGCCTTTAGCGGCAGCGACCTTGTTAACTGCACCACGAATATCTTCCAAATGCTCAACTAAAAGATTCCTTTGGCGCTGGGCGATGGTTGCCTTTGCTCTTTTATCATAGGCAACCATATCGTCCTGCTTCTCTTTAGCCTTCTTGACCTTTTCTTGGTAGTCAGTCTTGAGTGAAGAACTTTCAATGTTGGGATTTTTGAGCTTCGCTTCCATCTGTTTCAAATCTTTTACAATCTTAGCGAGTTCATCCCTAAAGATCTCAAGTTCTTCCATTGCGATTTTCTTCGACTTGTCAAGGCGTTCTCTAGCATCCTTTACCTTTTGGTATCCATCAAAGACCTTTTGCACATCAACAACTGCAATATTTTGCGCATTTATGTGAAGCGTGAATAAAAAAGAAAAAGTGATAAGAATGCGAGAGATCATCTTTGTTTTATTTGTGGATGTTAAGGAATTTGCAAATCAAAACCTCGAACCACCAGAAAAATGAAATTGCGGGGAGGATCCAGTACCCATCGGGTCGGTTATTGGAAAACCCAAGTCTAATCTTAAAGGCATACCCATAACCATGATTCGGGCACCCAAACCCCAGTTGTCATGCCACCCCTCATCATCATTACCTGGAGTAAATTCAAAATCTCCATTTCTCAAGAAGCCTCCATCATAAAAAAACGCAAACCTCAAAGGATCTGCTACCTTAAAAGTATATTCGAGACCGAAATATGAATAAGAATTACCTCCGATAGGCTCCTCAGCCATCTGAGGTCCTGCCTCTCGATAATCCCAACCCCTAAGATTGTATGGACCTCCTAAAAAGAATTTCTCGAAAAAGGGAACATCAGCATCTTCGCCGTTAAAACGACCCAATGTTCCAGCTCTCCCGACGATTGCAAGCACTTGTTCCATTGATTCAAAGGTTTGGTAAAACCGAGCCCCCTGTAACTCAAATCTACCGTAGTCGGCATCCCCGCCGAAAATGCCTCCAGCAAATTCTTTTCTTATTGATGCAATACTTCCCTCGGACGGGAACAAAATACTGTCTCTCGTGTCTCTGCTGAGGGTCAAACCTACTTTGGAAATTGTGCGGTCAATTTCATTTTGTGCAGCATCGTATTTGGGGTCTTCACGAATAAAAGTTGTAGCTGACAATGTGCTAATATCGTCGATCAACACATCTTCAAACCGATAGAAAAGTCGACCTTCAACCAATTCAAATAAACGTTTCCTGAAATAAACTTCGAACCCGGCTCTCATTTCATCGTAGTAAGAGCTGTAATAATCAGACTTTTCACGAAAAAGCTCAAAGCCTGCGGCCACTCTTCGGTTCAAAAACCAAGGCTCTTCAAAGGCCAACCTAGCTTCATTACTACGGGAGCCAAGTTTCAAACGGAGTCGGAACTTTTGGCCGTCACCCTGAAGACGATGAGGGCTTCTCCATCTCATAATATCAAAGTTTCCTTGACGAAATTCCGCAAACATCATGGCTTTTTCCAAACTGCTGAATCCTACGCCGAAGGAGACATGACCCGTCCGACCCTCCTCTACATCAACCACTAAATTCCTCCTTTTTGACTTTATTTCAGGATCCTGAGAAGCGATCGGCTCGTCATCTAAGGTTACTTTTTCGAAAAACCTGGTGTTCTTCAATCTAGCTTCACTCGTTTCCATTCGAAGAAGATCAAAAGTTTCTCCAGGAGCAAGTGCTAGCTCCCTTATGATAGCAATAGTTTTGGTTTTTTCATTACCTCGAACCAAAACGCTATTTACAGAAAACTCTTTGTTTTCTGTAATCTGAAACCTCAAATCGATCTGCTGAGTCTTTAGGTTGGGAGTTCGAACCGAAAGCACCCGAGCATCCAAGTAACCTTTCTCGCCATAGATCTTGCGCAATCGGCTTCTTTCTTCGCTAAGTACAGATGGTGAATAAGGATCTCCTTGCTTAATTTCACTCTTCCTCAAAAGTTCGGATGTGGTGAACAACAAATTGCCTGACATGGTACTTTTTCCAAAATATGATCGTATCCCCTCACTCAATTTTATAACAATGTCTAACTTTCCGGTTCCCCGAGGGATGATCGCAACTCCGCTTTGCTCAATGCTCACATCCAAAAAACCCTTGCTGCGATAAACCTCTCGAAGCTTTGTCAAATCTTCTTCCAAAACCGATGGACGATAACGTGACCGCTTGGACCAAAATCTCCAAAACCTCCATGGTGTGGTCTCCATCGCTCCTAACAATTCACTTGTGGACAGATTCTCATTTCCAGAAAAAGTAATTTTGGAGATTTGCCTTTTTTCGTTCTCCACTATTCGGAAAATTACCGTCGTTTTGCCATTGGAGGGTTTATCGCGAATCTCACTTTCCACATTTGAATTCCAATACCCCTTTTCTAAGTATTTATCCTCCAATAAGCGTTGATCCGCCTTCACTTTCGAGGCATCCAGTAAATCGCCGACCGCCAAGGAAATCGTTTTTTCCAATTTTTTGTCAGAAAGTTTGTCGTTACCCTCAAAAATAATCTCACCAATGCGAGCCTTTCCTCGAACCCGAAAAACAAGAGCGACTTCCGACGCATTGGTTTTGTCGGGGTCAATGAAAACTTTCACATCTTCCACAGACCCGGTCGCAATCAAATTTCGAATCGATTTATCAATCAATGCCCCGTCGTAAGGAATTCCCTCCTCCACTTGAAGATTTTGAAGAATAAAGGATTTCCCTAGGGTTTGTGGCCCTTTCAACTCCACCTCGATGGAAGAGATTTTCTTTCCATCAGGAATTGCCTGAGACCAAAGAAGTGCAATGCTGCTGAATAAAAATGAAATGGCCCAAATTCTTCTTAAAATTCTCATACCTCTTAATTGAGTCTTGGTTCTCCCTGCATACTCTCGAACCTTGTATATTTTCTGCGAAAGGCAAGATTCACTCTTCCTGTGGGACCATTTCTTTGTTTAGCCAAAAGCAATTGTATCGGCTCATAGTCCTCTTCTTGCGTCTCTCCTTCTCCGCCCTGATCCATTTCCCTAATGTCCTCTCCTTTTCTGTGCTTACCCAAAAGCATAACCACATCCGCATCTTGCTCAATCGATCCAGACTCTCTTAGGTCCGATAACCTTGGGTCTCTCTTCTCTTTTTCGGAATCTCGATTTAATTGGCTTAACACGATGACAGGGACATCCAATTCCTTGGCCATTGCCTTCAGTCCACGTGAAATATCAGAGATTTGATTTTCCCTTGATTGGGCTCTGGCATCTCCCGAAATTAGCTGAAGGTAGTCAACCACGACTAGATGTAGTTTATTTCTCATCTTTAGCCTTCTGGCCTTCGCCCGAATCTGATTGATACTTAGTCCGCTGGTATCATCTACCCACAAGGGGGCTTGCTGAAATTCTCTGCTAATTTGGTTTAGTTTTTCCGCATGTTTTTTGGGAACGAAGCCTCTGCGTAAATCATTCATATTCACCCGAGCACGTCCGCAAATCAAACGCATTGCCAAAGATGTAGCACTCATTTCCAGACTGAAAACCAATGTGTTTTTGGGGCTATCCTTATATTTAGGTGAGAAGGCTATGTTTTCGACAAAATTCATCGCCAAACTTGTTTTTCCAACGGATGGGCGAGCCGCTAAAACAATCATCTCTGCAGGCTTAAAACCATTGGTGAGCGTATCCAAATCATTGTAGCCAGTAAGCAATCCATCCATTTCCTCGCGTGAAAGCATTCTCTGAATCTGCTCCATTGCGTGAGTAATCGGCTCTCGAAAAGGAATTGAAGTCCGAACATTTTGTTCATCCCCTAACTCACAGACGCTCTGCTCCATTCCCGCAAGAAAGTCGTCCACACTTCCTTGGAGTTGGTTGGCTCCATCTATGATTTCAAAAGCAACATATATGCACTTTCGTAACAATGCCTTTTGTTTAACGATATCCAACCAATAAGGAGCGTGGGCCGTTGTGTCTATTCTGGAGGTCAGTTGTATAAGTGCCTCTTGTCCTCCTACATTATCCAAATGCCCATTGGTGGAAAGCTTCTCAGCAAGTAAGATTTCGTCTGCCTCTTGGTTATCTTGATGTAGGTCCATCAAGGCTTCGAAAATTAACTGATGGCTGTGATGGTAAAAATGATCTGGTCCGATGGATTGCTCCATACACCTTCCTAGAACTTCTCCTGATGTATCCACTATGCAGGCAGCAAGCAAACCTTGCTCTGCGTCTTGGTTACTGGGAAGTGCTTTTCCCTCTACCAGTTCGTTCTTGGAACTTTTACCTGAAGAAAAGGCACTAGCCTTTTTAAGGGGCGATGCTTTGTCTTTGGCAAAAGAAGATGAACTTGGCATTAAAACGAAATCTCCTCAAGAATGCCCTATTCGTTGTCCTCAATGGGGTTTTCGGAGACCACTTCAACGGCAATTTCAGTTTCAACATCGCTGTGAATCTTTACAGCTACCTTTTTTAAACCAAGCTCTTTAATTGGGGAAAAGTTGGATAGGTGGCGTTTTTCAAAATTAAAGCCTTTTTCCTCAAGTTTTTCCAAAATATGAATGGAGGTGACAGAGCCAAACAGCTTTCCGCCAGCACCTGTTTTTACAGCTACTGCAAGGGAAATCTTACTCAATTTTTCTGCAATTTCCTGAGCCTTTTGCAAATCGTCCGTTTCTCGAGCCGCCCGTGCGATCTTGAGGGATTCAAGCCTTTTCTTGTTGGCAAGGTTTAAAGGCAAAGCCTTTTGGCGTGGTATCAGGTAGTTTCGAGCATATCCGGGGCGTACTTTTACAATATCGCCTTCGGAGCCAAGGTTTTCCATGTGCTTAATTAACAAAACTTCAGTCTGTGGCATCTTTCTTAGGATTTGTGGGGTTAAAAGGGTACATCTTCGTCCAAATCAGGATCATTCCGAGACTCTTTTTGAGGTGGGGCGGCGGGTTCACTGACTTTCTTGTCAGTTTGCGAAGCATTTGCGTTGTCCGATGAGCGAACTGCCGCTCCAGGCCCATCTTGCTTCGAATCAACAAATTCGAAATTGTCCAAAACGACACGCAAGGCACTTCTTTTTTCGCCTTCCTTAGATTCCCATTGATCCAGTTTAAGTCGACCCTCGACAAAAATAGAACGACCTTTGGAGAAAAACCTTCCAACAGCTTCGGCCCTAGGACCGAAACATTCTACATCCACAAAGGTGGTTTCTTCTTTGCGATTTCCATCGGAATCCTTGTAGGAGCGATTCAGGGCCAATCCAAAATTACAAACAGGTCTTCCGTTCGACATCATACGAACTTCAGGATCGCGAGTAAGATTGCCGATGAGAAGAACTTTGTTGAGGGAAGCCATAACTAGGTGTCGTACATGTTAGGGAAAGCAATTACTTGCATTCGATCAGAACACGATCAATCTTTTTCTCCAACTTAAGTTTTTCCTTAAGACGGTCAGGCATTAAGGGATCAGCGGAAATTTCAAATTGGAGGTAAACTCCAGATTGCATCTGGTTTTTTTGCGGGTAGGCAAAATCATGAGTGCCAAGGTTTTCAACTTTGGTGACTTCCCCTTCAGAATCACGAATGATCTCGCTGAGTTTAGGAATCATCTCGTCAGAGGAGCCGTCCGCTCCGCGAGGATCGCAAACAATGGTTGCTAGGTAATTCTTTTTGGTCATTTGGGTGTATTCGTGTTGAGGTTTTGGTTGAATAGATTCATGGCGGAATCGACGCCATCGTCAACTATCTTAAACAAGGCATTCATGAAATAATCCTTGCGATCGTTCAATTTATTAGATTCTTCCGAATTAAATGCAGACAGGACATATTTTGCGAGTGAGTCAAAGGGGTTGGGATTGGGACCAACGCCCAAGCGCAAGCGAACCAGTGAATTCCCCAATGCATTCATCACACTTTGAACCCCGTTATGCCCACCGGCACCCCTGGACTTGGAAATCTTAAGCCCGCCAACCGGAAGAGTAATATCATCATGAATCAAGATAGCGGATTCCGAGAAACAGTTTGAGTAAGAGAGAAGACTTTTCAAATACCTCCCACTCTCGTTCATGTAAGTCATTGGTTTTACCAATAGATAAGATTTTTCTTGCATCACCAAGGTGGCTGTTTCCGCATTTAATTTTGATTTTGAATGGAAGGTTAATCCCTTGCTTTTGGCCAATTCATCAACCAACCAAAAACCGATGTTGTGGCGGGTGTTTTGGTAGCAGTCTCCCGGGTTGCCTAGTCCGATAATCGCATTTTGTGCCACAAATCATCTGATGGGTTAAGAAATTTTCTAGGAGGAACCTTCCTCGCTTGAAGTATCTTCTTCGGATTCCTCGCTTGCATTTTCTTCTTCGGTCTCCAGTTCGTCTTCGGCATCCGATCTTCCGCTTGCACTGCCAACGCAAGAAACAATCATCGAGTCTTCTGGAGTCACAAAGGCAACTCCCTCGACTGCAGGCAAATCCTTGACCTGCAGGTTCTCTCCAAGGCCGAGGGCGGAAATATCCAATTCAATTTGAGCAGGTAGATTGCTTGGGCGACAACGGATCTCTATGTCATTTGCCAAAACCTCCAAAATGCCTCCGCTTGTCTTTACGCCTTCCGCTTCGCCAAGAAGAACAAGGGGCACTTTAGTTTGCAAATCCTCACCTCGGGTAACTTGTACAAAGTCAATATGCAGAATTTGATCCTTAATGTGATCTTGCTGCATCTCCTTGATAAGAACAAGTTCATCCTCTCCTTGATCACCAATCAGTCGCATCAATGAGCTTGTACCAGAGGCACGCCTAAGAAGCATACGCATTTCTTTGTCGTCTATGCTTAAAGCTTTGTTCAGCTCCTTGCCGTAAAGGATTGCCGGAATGCGACCGGCGGCTCGCATTTGCCTACACGCGTTTCTTCCTGAATTCTCACGAAGAGAAAACTTGAGGGTGAGTTCACTTAATTCTGACATAATAAAAGAGGGTAAAAAAAAAGGAAAGCGATCAGAATTAGCATTTCAAGGCAATCCTTGCAAGCACTTAAGGCTTGGGGAAAACACGCCCCTGCTGTCGAAAATCAACTTAGGGCAAGCGCTTCAGCCTCTTCAGCAGTCTTTCGGATTGTTCCCCTTCAACAATCTGCCAACACGCCAATCCGTTACCAACCAAGTCCCATTGATTGAATTCCCAAACGATTT
>CENJ01029520.1_pt1 | contig 15351 bp, 16 predicted proteins | sample 356161 | NCBI WGS metagenome assembly CENJ01 (sample SAMEA2619531, study PRJEB7988) | marine metagenome | biome: marine biome (ENVO:00000447); feature: surface water layer (ENVO:00002042); material: "saline water (ENVO:00002010), including plankton (ENVO:xxxxxxxx)" | depth 5 m
ATAAGTCATGCGCGATGTCTTATTCCGGTGCTCGTGCGGCATCAATAGGCATAGCGCCTACTGAGGAATATCCGCTGCGACGCCGTACTCAGTGAGAAGCGTATCCAGCGTGCCTTCGGTTTCGAGGGCTTCATCCAGACGCATCCATGCGCGTGTGCTGTTGGCATCATCACATGTCGCAAGCACCCATTTGTGCTCGTCGACATAGGTCTCATCCTCTTCCAGATACTCGTAAAGCTCCATCAGGTCGGTCTGATAATTGACGCCATCCATCCGCATCGCGCCGAAACCTTCGCCGTAATAACGGATAACCGTAACCGTATCGCCCGGTGCGATATCCAGCGTCACCGGCTCTTCTGCTTCGCTTTCAAATGGCCATACGGTCAGCGTCGCGGCAGTGGTGACGTTCTGTGCGATGGTTTCTGTCGCTGCGATGAACTGCAGATCATCTTCGGTGACGCGGGCTTCATTCCACTGGTGGAGCGTCGCGCCGACTTCGATAGGGCAGGACACGTCAAACTCTGCGTCCGGATCTGGTGTGGAGCGCGCAGGGATGACAACACCGTCTTCCATGATCGAGATGCCGCTCGGATATTCGCCCGGCCAGCCATAATCGACGAACCAGCTTTCATCATAGTTCGCATCCACGGCGTCCAGAGGTTCAAGGTCTGCAGCGACGGCTTCAGGTTCGGCAGGCGTTTCCGCAACCGGCGCTTCTGCTTCGACTGCTGGTGGCTCGACTGGCGTTTCCGCTGGTGGTGCGTCTGTCTGTCCACAAGCGCTTAGTGCGAGTGCGATGAGTGATGGATAAAGTGCTTTCATGGCCGTTCCCCCCGGTCAAATATGATCTGATTGCCGGCCCGCAGACCCGCCTTAATTAAAACAATCACTTATTGTTTCTGTAGGGAAGCTGAACAGTCGAGATTTTCCTGAAAATTCGAGCACGGAAAGCGGGGCTTTGGGCCGACTGCTCAAACAATAATCGCTGGTTTCAGGTTTTTCTTGAAACCAAACGCATAGAAAGGCAGTTGAGACTCCATGTCTCAAGAACGCAGAAAATCTTCCGTTACAGTGCGTAACGCTGAACTCGCTGATATCCCTGGTATCGTGGCGCTGACCGGTCGCATCTATAAAGATGAGCCACCCTATACGCCGGGTATGATCCAGGGGCAGATCACCAAATTCCCACGTGGCCAGTTCGTTGTCGAATATGACGGCGATATTGTTGGATATGCGGCGAGCTTCCGTATCTCTGAACGCCTCTGTATGGGCCCCCACACATGGGACTCCATCACCGGTGGCGGCTATGGTGCGCGCCATAATCCGAAGGGCTCATGGCTTTACGGAATGGAAGTCTGCGTGGATCCGGATCGCCGCCGTCTTCGCATCGGCCAGCGCCTTTATGATGCACGTCAGAGCCTGTGCGAATCCCGTGACATTAAAGGCATCGTCTTTGGTGGCCGCCTGCCGGGCTGGGCGCGACGCAAGAAAGCCTATCCGGACCCGGTCGACTATGTGAAAGCCGTAGAAGAGAAGAAGATCACAGACCCGACGGTCAGCTTCCACCTCAAACAGGGCTTTGAGTGTATCGGCGTTCTGCGTGGCTATGCGCCGGATGATGCACCGTCTGGCGGCTTTGCGACCCATATGGTCTGGCGCAACCCGTATTATAGCGGTGAGACGGACCAGAAAAATCCAAGACACCTTCAGGCCGACTCCGTCCGCATCTGTACCGTGCAGTTCCAGCAGCGCATGGTGAAAGACTTTGAAGAGTTCATGGGCAATGTGGAGTATTTCGTAGACGTCGCGGCAGACTATCGCTGCGACTTTGTGGTCTTCCCGGAGCTGTTCACGCTCCAGCTTCTCGCTTTCGAAGAAAAGCGTCTCTCGGCGGTTGAGGCGATTGAGAGCCTGACGCGCTACACGCCACGTTTCGTGGATGAAATGCGTCAGCTCGCGATCAGCTATAACATCAACATTATTGGTGGCTCGCACCCGACGCGTACCGATGATGGCGACATCCAGAATGTTGGCTATGTCTTCCTTCGTGATGGCTCTGTCCATGCGCAGGAGAAAATCCACCCGACGCCGGATGAGCGCAGCTGGTGGGGCATTAAGGGCGGCGACGAGCTGCAGACCATTCTGACTGATTGCGGCCCGATTGGTGTTCTCATCTGTTACGACTCCGAATTCCCCGAGCTGGCTCGCAAGCTGGCGGACGAGGGCGCGAAAATTCTGTTCGTGCCTTACTGTACCGATAGCCGCCCGGGCCATTTGCGCGTGCGCTATTGCTGTCAGGCAAGGGCGATTGAGAACCAGTGCTATGTCGTGACGTCGGGCAATGTCGGCAACCTGCCAAACGTGGAGAATATGGACGTTCAGTATGCTCAGTCGGCTATTCTGACGCCATGCGATCTGCCGTTTGCACGTGATGGTATTGCCGCCGAAGCAAGTGAGAATGTCGAGACCGTCATCATGACGGATCTTGATCTGCAGGACCTGAACTGGGCCCGCGCAGAAGGTAGCGTTCAGAACCTTGGTGACCGCCGGTTCGATCTCTACAAGACGCAGTGGAAGGGAAGCTAGGCGCCTGATGCGCTTCGCTGACGAGCATATGGACAGGCTGGAGGACATTGTCCGCGAGGCTAATGAAACCGAGGTTCTGCCACGGTTTCACGGCCTGTCTGCGGGCGATATCAGCACCAAGAATGGCGCAATCGATGTCGTCACCGAGGCCGATACCCGCGCGGAAGTCTTCATCACTGAGGCGTTGAAAAAGCTCTATCCGAACGCGCTGATTTTCGGTGAAGAGGCATACTCTGCAGACCCGCGCGTTGCTGACGGGCTGGGCGAAGCCGAGCTTGCGTTCGTCATCGATCCTGTCGATGGCACGATGAACTTCACGACCGGCTTGTCCATGTTCGGTACGATTGTGGCCGTCACCGCGAATGGCGAGACGATTGCAGGCCTCCATTATGAGCCGCTGCAGGATAACCGGCTGACTGTTATTCGCGGGGCAGGGGCTTATGAGTCCACAAAGCATGGACGATCGGCGAAGCTGGAAGTCGCCGATCCGGTTCCCGTGTCTGAGATGAAGGGCGTTATCAACTGGGCTTATTTTCCTGAGCCTTACCGCTCGCGCGTGCCGGCGCTTATGCCGAAACTGCGCTTCGGGACGAGCACCAACTGTTCGGTGTTTGACTACTGGCTCACCTCGACCGGGCGCTATCATTTTATGGGCAATGCCTCAGGCAATCTCTGGGACCATCTGGCAGGCGTGCTGATGCAGGAAGAAGCGGGCGGCTATGCAGCCCGTTTTGATGGCTCTGCCTACACGCCAAAGGTTAAAGGCGCTGAAGTCATCTGCGCACCGGACAAGGACAGCTGGGAAGCGGTCCGCCGCGAAATTTTCGGGATCAGCTGATCGTTCCGGCCTTGCGGGCCGCGTCCAGTATCAGGCTTTCCAGCTTTTTCGACTGGATGTTCAGATTGAACTTTTCCATGGCGCGGGCGCGGCCTTTTTCGCCCATAGCGCGGGTCGCGGCAGGATCGGACATGAGTTTCGTCAGCCGGTCTGCGAGCGCGTCGGCGTCACGTTCTTCCACCAGATAGCCTGTCTCACCATCCACGACGCATTCGGGAATGCCGGCATGTGCGGTGGCCGCAAGTGCGCAGCCTGCAAACATCGCTTCCATACAGACCATTGGCAGGCCTTCGGCGTCGCCGGAGGGGGCTCGGTTAGACGGTACACAGGCAATGGCGGCTTCTTCGAAGTGGCGCGGCATCTCATCGGCCGGAATCCAGCCTGGCAGTTCGGCTTTGACGCCAGCGGCCTCGAGGAGCGGTAGAAGCTTTGGCTTCAGCTCACCATCGCCCAGCAGGCGGATGCGCCAGTTGCTCAGGATTGCAGGATCAATCTTTGTGAGCGCGCGGATGAGGGTTTCAATGCCCTTTTTCTCCATCCAGCGACCAGCGAAGAGGAGCACGTTCTCCTTCTCACCCGGCGTGAATTTTTCAGGGTCTACGCCATTATACTGGACAGTCATTTTCTCGTCCGGCGCGCCCTTGGCCAGAAGCTCACGGCGAATAAAATCGGAGACGGGCAATAGAAGAGCTGCCTCATCCCAGAGCGCCTGACGACGACGGTTATAAACGCGCAGAAGACTGTCTTTTGTGTTGCTCGTCTTGGTCGCATCGCCGCCATGATAGGTCACGATGAGCGGTATGTTCAGCGCCCGCGCTATGGGCAGGGCATAGGCGCCGGATTTGCCGAAATTGGCGTGAATGGCGACCGGGTTGAAATGCGCCAGCGTCTCTCTCAGCTCGCGCCCGACAAGGCCGAGCTGTTTGAAGCCCGTTTCACCCAGCCCGCCATGAAACGCCCCAAGCTCCAGCGCCTCAAACCCTGGCGGTGTCGGCCCTTTGCGATCATGCCCGATGAAAAGCGGCTTCAGCGTTTCAAAGGCGTGATAGGCGCGGGGAATAAAGCTCTCCGATGGTGTGAAGAGCTTATCCGAATAGGAGAGGATGGTGTGAGTCATACGCGTTTCGAAATCATGAGAAATAAGCCCGCAAGCCCTGCGAGCGTCAGGCTAACCATTCCGGGAAATATCAGAAAAATGAGTTCAGCCCAATCGAGCCCTTTTCGGTCGCAATCGTGAAAGACCGACGGGTCAGACGCGAGAGGCAAAACGGAAACAAGGATGGCCGCAATGAGTGCGCCATATCCTAAGAGGCGTGTTCGTCGATCAGGTGACGTCTCGAATAGTACGAATATCAGAAATGGTGCAGCGAACAGCGCCGTGGTCGTGAGAAATTGCGATACTCTTTCGGGCAAAATTGCTGTGATCTGATCGCGCACCGACAAATCTGAGAGGCCCTGAGGTAGGCCCTCTCCCTGTGCGAGATTTGAAAAGCAAATCGCATGATCGGCAAAGCTTGCCGATAGCGCGAATGCGAGCATCAGCCCGCCGACCAGCGACAAAAAAATGCTGATCAGCGGAAAGCGCATTACTGCTTACTCAGCCATTGCTTCGATGGCTTCGGACACGGCAACGATGCGTTTGGCTTCTTCAAGGTGCAGAAGTTCGGTCATTTTGCCATTCACTTTAAGCACGCCTTTGCCCGCATTTTCAGGGTCGGCGAAGGCCGCGATGACCGCGTGAGCCTGTTCGACTTCTGCCGGTGACGGCGCGAAGACTTCGTTTGCCGTTTCGACCTGCGACGGGTGAATGAGGGTTTTGCCATCAAAGCCCATAGCAGCGCCTTCTTCGCATTCCGCGCGCAGGCCGTGCTCGTCTTTAATGTCGTTGAACACGCCATCAATCGCGACGATGTCGTAAGCGCGCGCGGCGAGCATGGACATGGAGAGGGCCGTGCCGAACGCCAGCTGACGGTTCGGCTTGGCAGATGCGCGAAGCTCTTTAGCAAGGTCGTTCGTGCCCATGACGAAGGTTGTCAGGCGTGTGCGGCCAACGGCTTCGGCAATATCCTGAATTTGCAGGATAGCTTTTGGCATCTCAATCATGACCCAGAGCTGCATGTCAGCTGGGGCGCCAGCGCGTGTCATTGCGTCGTCGAGGCGGTCAATATCGCCGCCATCAATGACTTTCGGAGCGAGGATGGCGTCAGGGCCAGCTTCAACAGCGGCTTTCAGGTCATCAAGGCCCCATTCCGTGTCGAGGCCATTAATGCGAATGCAGATTTCGCGCTGGCCATAGCCGCCTGCTTTTGCTGCAGCGCATACATTTGCGCGCGCTTCTTCTTTGGCGTCCGGCGCAACGGCATCTTCAAGGTCGAAGATGAGCGAGTCGGCTGGAAGCGCCTTGGCTTTCTCCAGTGCACGTGTGTTTGCACCCGGCATGTAGAGAACCGAACGGCGTGGGCGGTGAGCTGAACTTGTCATGTGCGTATATTCCCCGATGTCTTGTTTTCGCATTGTCTGTGCCGCATTGCAGCAAAGATTTCAATCACCTCACGCGATAGAGACTTGGAAGCGCGTTGTAAGCAGGCCATTCTGCCGCGATGAAACGCGTGTTTATGATCTCTTCTTTTGTGGCCGGATCGAATGTCGGCGGCAGCCTCGCGATGAAGGTGTTGCCGCTGCTCGGTTGTGAGCTGTCCTTGCTGCCAACGACTATGCTCGGGCGGCATCCGGGCTGGGGCGCGCCAGGTGGCGGCGCTGTAACCGATGAGATGTTCTCAGGCATGGCCGAAGGGCTGGTGGCTAACCGCGTGATCGAGAATGCTGATTGCATTGTGACAGGCTATTTCGCCAGCGCGGCGCAGGTCAGCGAAGCGGTGCGTCTCATCGCGGCCCATAAAACCGATGGCACGCCAGTGATCGTCGACGCTGTTATGGGCGATTTTGCCAAAGGCCTCTATGTGAAAGAGGACGTGGCTGCCGCCATTGTGAGCGAGCTTCTGCCTCTGGCCGATATTATCAAATCCAATGCGTGGGAGTTCTGGGAGATCGAACGTCGAAAAGGGCGCGTTGATACGATACCCGCAGCGGCACGCGAGGCAGGCGCCATTAAATCGCAACTTGCCGGAGACGGCAGGCTGTCTGGCTTGCAGTTCGTGAGCTCTGTGGAGCAGCGCGAAGAGATCGGGCTTCTCGGGGTGTCTGAACAAGGTGCTTTCTGGTCTGGTCATGCGCGGGCCAATGGTGAGCATGTGCCGAACGGCTTTGGTGATTTTCTGACGGTGCTTCTGGCCCGGGACGCGGTGGGCGGTCTCAAGCCGGTGCAGAAGATGCTCTTTAATGAAATGACGGTCTTTGCTCCGGTGTTCGACGCACATGATTTCTCTGAACCGTCGGAGTTTGATGTTGGTGTGTTGCCGAAGGCGCTCGGCAAGCCAACGCCGGCGCGCGTTATTCCGCTTTGACATGAATGCCACAGCTCATTTGTTCTTAACCCGCCGGATGTAACCGTAACTTGAGGTGATGCGGTGAGGCATGGTTAACTCAGCGCAGTTGGATAAGGTTTGATCAAATGGCACAGAAAACGGCTCTGCGCGTAACTCTGGCAGCAATGGCTGCGTTCTCTCTTTCTGGATGCATCGCGACGACTGCGGTCGGTCTAGCGGCTGAAACGGTGGAAGCAGGTGTAGAAATCACGGGCGCGGTTATCGGTACGAGCGTTGATCTTGTTACCACCAGCGAAGAAGAGCGTGAGCGCGACCGCGACTAGCTCTCTACCGGCCTGCCTCTCCTCAGGTGAAATCTTCGTCATTAGGTAAATGCGCCCGATCATGGCATGATGGGGCGTCCCCGATGACTTTAGGAGGAGGTAGGACCCATGAAACATATTCTTCTGGCTGCTGCAGCGCTCGCACTTGCGCCCATCGCTCAGGCCGGCGAAATTCACATCTCATTCTCCGAAGAGCTCAACGAAAAAATCGCCGACGATTATGGCGAGCGTGAGCGCGAACGTCTGGTCGATGAACTGACCGAAGATCTGATGCGCGAATTCGCGCCGATCCTGAGCTCGGTTGGCGACGTGAATGTCGTGATCGAGGATGCGCGCCCGAACCGGCCAACCTTCGAGCAAATGACTGAACAGTCTCTGTCTTTCGAGAGCATCAGCATTGGCGGCGCCGAAATGACTGGCGAAGTCTTCAGCCTGTCAGGTGAGCTGATCGCGTCTGAAGAGTACGACTATTTCAGCCATGACATCACTGATTCAGTTGGCCGCGCGACATGGTCTGACGCACGCCGCGCATTCAGCCGTTTCGCGACTCGTTTCGTCGATACGACTGAGGAAGCGATGAGCGCTTCGTCTACTGATGAAGTTGGTCGCTAAGCCCGCTTAGCTTTCCCCGTCGAGCCTCAACGTGCATGTCTCGGAGAGGCTTGGTCGGGACACACTCACGCGCGTCAGGCGCGGCAGGTCTTCTGCAACACGCTCTGCAATCCAGACACACAGACGCTCAAGCGTTGGAAGTTCCAGACCCCGAATCTCATTCAGGTAAGAGTGATCCAGCTCGCCTGTGACTTTCGCCAGCACGTCGCCTAGCTGGGCAAAGTCGGCGACCCAGTCTTCACCCTGTTTCACAACACCAGATACACCGATCTCGACACGGAATGAGTGTCCGTGCAGCTTGCCATAAGGATGGTCAGGATCCTTTGGCGCGAGATGGTGAGCCGCTTCAAAATTACCTGCGCGCGTCACTTCGAAAGTGCGCCCGGCAAGGCTTGGCTTTGCGGCGCCGGTGTCAGTTACCGGCTTGGTTGGGTTCGACGTCACGTCTTTAATCCAGTTTGCAGTCTGTCAGGCGAGGCCTGTCGTATCTTCCGGGCATCCGGCAGCCTGCCAGACATCCCATCCATTGGCGCGCAGTTCACAGGCTGGACAGGTTCCACATCCATAGCCCCAGTCATGCCGCGCCGAGCGGTCGCCCAGATAACAGGTATGAGTATGTTCGACAATAAGCTCGACCAGGTCATTTCCGCCCAGCGCTTTGGCCATGGCAAATGTATCGGCTTTTGTTTTGTACATGAGGGGTGTGTCGACGCGGAAATCCCGCTCCATGCCGAGCGCTAGGGCCTGTTGTTGTGCGTCCAGTGTTGTGCGGCGGCAATCAGGATATCCGGAGTAATCTGTTTCACACATACCGCCGACAAGAATGTCTGCATTCCGGCGCCACGCCACAGCGCTCGCCAGCGTGAGGAAGATAAGGTTCCTGCCCGGCACAAAGGTGGACGGCAGGCCCTGTTCGGACATGGTGATTTCAGCCTCGCTGGTGAGCGACGTCTCTGAAATCTGGCCGAGGACGCCAAGGTCCAGAAGGGCGTCATCGCCCAGATGGCCGGTTTCCACCGTATCGCAGTCTCGCATCGCCTTCAGAACATGCTGGCGACACTCCAGTTCGATTCGATGGCGCTGGCCGTAATCGAAGCCGACTGTCGAAACATGGTTAAAATTCTTGAGCGCCCAGGCAAGGCAAACAGTGGAGTCCTGTCCACCGGAAAACAAAACGACTGCGGCTGACTGGGTCATGAAAACACCGTGTTGGCTGGAGGGTTACGGAAAGGAAGCGGGTATGTCTCTTTAACTGGATTTTCGACAGTTGAAGTTCTCGTTCGCGTTAACTTTGCCTTCATTGACATTTTTGTGAGTTGGGCGTTGTCTGTCTTTATCTCGTCTGCGTTGGCAACTTCGCAGGCACTGTAGTTGCCCCGACTAAAAATAAATGAGGGCGACACATGATTAGGGAGGAGATCAGGCATGAGTCTCAGATCACAGGTAAAGTGCGCGCTTTTTTTAGGCGCTTCAGTATTCGCGTATACATCAGTTGCGGGGACAGCAACAGCGCAGGAAAGTGAACGTCGCTATCAGACGATCACGGTGACTACCCAGAAAACAGCAGAATCCATTCAGGACGTTCCGATCGCCGTTTCGGCTTTTAACGAAGAGGCGCTGGACAGGCTTCAGCTTGCCGGTGGTCCGGACCTTGTTCGAACCATTCCGAACGTGACCTTCACCAAAGGCAATTTCACAGGCGCAAACTTCCGTATTCGCGGTGTTGGTTCTGACCTTGTGGCGACATCCGGCGATAGCGGTGTGGGCGTTCACCAGAACGATGTGCCGCTCACTGCGAACCGTCTTTTTGAATCTGAATTCTATGACGTGGAGCGCGTGGAGACACTTCGTGGCCCGCAGGGCACGCTCTATGGGCGGAACGCGACGGGCGGCGTTGTGAATGTGATCACGGCGAAACCAGTGCTCGAAGAATGGCAGGGCCATCTTCAGGTGACGATGGGCAATTATGCGACGCTGCGCGCTGAAGGCATGATCAACATTCCGATCGGCGAGACAGCAGCGCTTCGGGTCGCGGGGGCGCACCTTGAGCGGGACGGTTTTGCCACCAACACGGTGACTGGGAATGATATTGACGACCGTGACATCAACTCCATTCGTGCAACGCTTGCCTGGGAACCGACTGACAGTCTGCGCGGCTATTTCATGTATGAGAATTTCGTAGAGGACGATACGCGTCTGCGTTCGGGCAAACAGCTCTGCGATCAGGACCCGTTCATGACGTCCTATGCGGGCATTCCAATTGGTCAGGCCGATCAGATTTATACATCTATTGGCTGTCAGGAAGCGCCGCTCAGCGAGTCATATGATCGTCTGAATACAGCTGCCTCGCTTGGTGGTGGTCTTGCGATTACAGCAGGCCTTCTGAACGGGAATGCGGCAACCGATCCGCTCAACCCTAATCTGCGTGAGATTGAGTCCTTCATCGACCCTGACTATCGCGCCGATCAGACGCTTTATACATGGCAGGCGGAGTATGACCTCTCGGATAGCCTGACGCTGACCTATCTGGGTAGCCATAACGAGTCGAATATCGTTTCGGAAGAAGACTATAACAAGCTCATTCCTTCGATCGATTACAACACGAATGCAGGCTTTGGCCTTGTGAATCTGGTCGGTGATCCGCTGACAGCGGAGTTCCTCTACCAGACGCTCTTCCCGGGCGGCACGGTTACGGACCCGCAGCTTGGTGTTGCGAATTCTCTTCGCAGCTATGACTTGTCAGGTAGCGAGACGTCTCAGACAACACACGAGCTGCGTTTGCAGTCTGATTTTGATGGCCGTTTCAACTTTAACCTCGGCGCCATCATGGTGGACTTCGAGGCAAACGAAGCCGAAACAATTCCGGCAAGCTATTACGTGTTCTCCAACTCTCTGAGCGCGGTTGCCCAGCTGAACAACGCACTTGGCGGCGCGGTCTTCGGTGGTCCGACACCGCTTGATACGTCCGGCGATGGTCAGGGTTCGGTTCTGAGCAATCTGGATGCGACAGGTCGCAACTATTACCGCTCTATTTCGCCATATGACCTCAGCTCGTTTGCTGTGTTCGGTGAGAGCTATATCGACCTGATGGATAATCTCCAGCTGACAGTCGGGCTTCGCTACACAAGTGATGAGAAGACGCAGGAAAACATCGCGCAGTACTTCTTTACGCCTACAACTGTGATCTCCGACCCGTTCGAGCCAACACCAACTGCAGAAGAGCCGGATGGCATCTACGTACGTGAGTTTGAAGAAGTGACGGGCCGTATCGGTCTCGACTGGTCACCTGACTTCGACTTCACAGATGATACGCTGATCTATGCCTTCTATTCCCGCGGCTATAAGGGCGGCGGCATCAACCCGCCTCAGCCATCCGGAAACCAGAGCGCATTCCCGCAAGTCTTCGATCCGGAGTTCGTGAACTCTTACGAGATCGGCACGAAGAACACCCTCATGGATGGGGCGCTGCAGCTGAACGCGACAGCCTTCTATTATGACTATGAGGGTTATCAGATGACGCAGATCGTCAACCGGACATCTGCGAACTTCAACATCGATGCTGAAATTCAGGGTTTCGAACTTGAGACAATGTGGAATGTCACGGATAACTTTATCCTGGCGGCAAACCTCGGTCTTCTCGATACAGAAATCCAGAATTCTTCAGCGATTGACGTTCTGAACCGCACCAATGGCGACCAGAATTTCGTCGTGATCAAAAATCCGCAGACATACTCTAACTGTGTGGTGTCTGCGGCTGGTTATGCGACCATTCTCGGCGCTATTCAGGCAGGTGCACTGGCACCGGGCTCAACGGGCGGCCTCTGCCTTGGCAGCTTTGTCGGCCTGGAGGGCGTGTTCAACCCGCTGCTGCCAGCTGGTGCCTTCACACCGTTTGAGGGCTTCGAAGCGGACCTCTCCGGCAACGAGCTGCCGGGCACACCTGACATGACCCTGAATATCAGCGGCGAATACATCGTGGATGATATTTTCCAGGGTTGGGATGCCAGCTTCCGCGGTGACTATTATTACCAGGGCGAGACATTCTCTCGCGTCTGGAATACCGGTCACGACCGTCTGGACAGCTGGGACAACGTGAATTTGTCCGTACGTTTCACCAATGATGACATGGGTGTTTACGTTGAGCTGTTCGGCAAGAACGTGATGGACGAAGAAGTCATTACAGGTAGCTACCTGACCGATGACTCGTCCGGTCTGTTCACTAACGTGTTTCTCACAGAACCACGCACATACGGTATTACCGTCGCGCGGACCTGGTAGAGGTTTGAGCTAGGGGGGAAAGCGCTGAAGATAACGGCGCTCCTACGGGGAGGGGGGAAGCAACTGCTTCCCCCTTTTTCGTTTCTGAGAGTGTTACTCTTCCGGCGTCAGGATCGCGTCGCGCGCAACGTCTTCCTCGCTCTCATAAAAGATACCGCCATAGCCGGTTTCAGCTTCGAAACGGTCGGGCTTTTGCGCCTCGGACGATGTCATGACAAGGCTTTCCTGTTCCATCAGAGAATAGATTTCAGGGTGTGTCGTCGCAGGCTCGAACACTTCGTAAAACGGTTCGGGCTTTGTATCGGTTCCGGCGTCCGCGCTCTCAGCATTATCCATTGAGGCTTTGTCCGGGCGTGGGGCTGGTTCGGCAGAGATCGTCTCTGCAGTCAGGAACATATCCTTGGTAATAGCAGAGACCGGTTCGAGCAGCGCTTCCGTATCGCGGGCCTGAAGGCTGTCTGTCTCCACATGGGCAAGGCCTTCACCGTTCAGGTGAGCCAGCTGCATTTCGTTGAGCTGCGCTACAGCCTCCGGGCCTGATACATCCGCGTGTGCGGGCAGAGTAGAAAGAGCAAGCGCTGAGACAGCGCAGGTCATGAGCGTTTTCATAATGCTGTCCTTTCTGTTTGTTTCATCGATGACGTGAGAACGGGTTGAGACGCGCAAGGTTTCGAAAATAACGCAGAATTCATCTGGCATGCGGGCGCGCAGAGCAGGACCCGGCGCGCCGCGTCTTGCTGTTAGCCCTCCGATTTCTCAGCGTCAGCAGGCTCGTTTTGCGATGTGTCTGTCTGTTGAAGCTGCTGCTCGGCCTTTGCCAGAATAGCTGCTTTATCCAGTGCATTCACGGATGCCTCAATGGCAGTTTCTACAACTGACTTTTCCGTCGTGCCGTCTTCAGGCGCGTCGCTTTGGGCGAAGGCCGGTGCACAGGCAAGAGCCATGGCAGAAACGAATGTCGTGATGAGTTTGGTCATAACAGTTTCCTTTCCTTCCAGTCTGACACTCACTGACAAAGAGGCGACGGTCTCGCCGGTCAGGAAACGTCATCCGGACCAGCAAAGGAACGAAACGCCTCGTGCGGAGCAGGGCTCCGGAATTGCAATTTAGGAGCGCTCCCTTTTTCTGCAAGATGGGCTAGATTGCGCGCAAAGGGAGATTCTTATGTCCAATAAATTGCTGACCACCAGCGCGCTCACACTGGCTTTGCTTATGGGTGCCTGCGCCGCAGAAGACACGGGCCCCGCGCCAACCGAAGACGTTACATCTGCAACGAGCTATGAGCTTGAACTTGTCGCTGAAGGTTTTGACATGCCATGGGGCGTCGCTTTCCTGCCGGAAGGCGGCATGCTTGTATCTGAACGTGATGGGCGTGTGAGCTATGTAGCTCCGGGGGCGACGTCAGGCGTTGAGATTGCCAATGCACCGGACGCGTTTGTCGCCGGTCAGGGCGGCATGTTTGATGTCGTGCTTGATCTCGATTTTGCATCAAACCGCATTGTCTATGTCAGCTATGCCAAAGGCTCTGCCGAAGCGAACGGTACAGCCGTTTATCGCGCGCGCCTCAGCGAAGATGGTCTGACGTTTGAAGACGGCGCCGACATTTTCGTGGTCAATGATATGCGCGCAACACCTGCGCACTATGGCGGGCGCATGCTTCCTCTGCCGGATGGTACGTTGATCCTCACATTGGGTGAGGGCTTCCGCTATATGCAGGATGCGCAGGACCCGATGAGCGATCTCGGTACGATTGTGCGGATGAACCCTGATGGTTCGGTCCCACCCGACAACCCGTTTGCTGATGGCGTAGATGGCCTGCCGCATGTCTGGTCTTACGGGCACCGCAACGTTCAGGGTATCGTCTTCGACGAAGACACGGGCCGCATGTACTCGATGGAACATGGCCCGATGGGCGGCGATGAGATCAATATCGAAATTGCCGGTGCGAATTATGGCTGGCCAGCCATTACCTATGGTGTGAACTATGACGGTTCGATCATCACAACGCAGACCGAAGCGCCTGGCATGGAACAGCCTATGCTGGTCTGGGTGCCATCCATCGCGCCGGGCGGTCTGGAGCTTTACACCGGTGATGTCTATCCGGACTGGAAGGGTGATCTCTTCGCAGCAGCTCTGGCCGGATCAAAAGTCCAGCGCGTCGATCTGAACGAGGCAGGTGAGGTCATAGGTGAAGAAGCATTGTTCGAAGAGTTTGGCGCGCGCTTCCGACAGATAGTGCAGGGCCCTGACGGGTATCTCTATGTCACAACAGATGAGATTGATGGCGGTGTTTACCGGATCGTCCCAAGCGAATAACCCGGCATCCATCAGCGGCACAAAAAAAGATCCCGGGACATTGTCCCGGGATTTTAGTTCTGAGCGTTCGGCTATTTATCAACGCCGAAGGTTGAGTGGTCGCCGTCGACCAATTCCTGAATCAGGGAATGCTTGAAGTGCTTGAGCGGTTTGATGATCTCAGCGTTATCGCCATAGAGGTCTTTCGACATGCTCTCGACGTGCATGACGAGCATCAACAGCGCGCGTTCTTCATCCTGACGTTCTAGTTCCCGCAAACCCGACATCGTGTCCCTTACCGTGTTTAACCCGATAAATGCCGTAATTTCAGCGTACTTGTCCTGATGATAAGCTGATGATTTCCTGATTATTCTCTGGGAAGAGGTGTGATATGGTCATTTTGACCAATTGACGGGGGCGCCGATATTTCGGAAACCTCACAACCGATTTTAGAAAACGATTTGAGTTCTATTTGATATGAGTGAACTGCGTAAGCCACCCATGCTTGCCTCGACAAGGCTCGGTGATGTGATCATCGACTTTGCGAACTATAGACTCATCTCGAATAAAAAACAATCTAAAATAGAGCCGCGCGTCATGGCGGTGCTACAAGTACTGCTGGATAATGCTGGTGAGGCGGTTTCGCGGGACACGTTTATCGACGAAGTCTGGGACGGAAACGCGCTGAGTGACGATGCGTTAAATCGTACAATTTCAATTTTGAGACGTGAGTTGCGTGCCTTCGGATATGATGGCCTCGTAAAAACCATTCCTAAGCGTGGGTATCGTCTCGACTATCCGGATCAGGCTGCGCCCGGGGATGATGAGGCGATCAGTGATGATGCTGCGTCTGAACCAAGTAAATACCGGGCTGCCATTCTTGGCGGGATTGCGGCGTGCCTGGTCGCGGTAATTGGCGGGGCAGCTTTCTGGTTCAGTGGATCATCCAGCTCGGCTCTCGCAGGCGAGACGG